>Ga0207866_1000079_pt1 | contig 151270 bp, 140 predicted proteins | sample HigsolmetaAR203D_FD_184835 | JGI IMG/M metagenome (GOLD analysis project Ga0207866, IMG submission 184835) | Ionic liquid and high solid enriched microbial communities from the Joint BioEnergy Institute, USA - AR20-3-D (SPAdes) (version 2) ...
TGGCGACCTGGCTATGGAGGTCGGGTCAGCCTTTCAATAGCAACAGTTGGTATGGTTCCATTTTCAGTCGCTTGAATGGCAAACTCCCATTGCGATTGCTCGCAAATGGGAGTTTGTCTTCAGTCTGAATCGACGATTTCATCGTCGATTTTGCTTCTGACGGACATTTTTGTCCGTTACAAACGAAGAATGAGCGCGTAACGGTCATCCATGTCCGTTTGGATCGACCGTTTGGAGGCGGGGAAAACAAACTGCGGCCATTAATCCGCCGCAGACTTCCATTCGATATATCTGGTCACCGTGGAAATGGCGAAGCCGATCGCGTCCTCGTTCGGCTCGATCCGGGAATGGTGCAGCCCGTAGGGCGTGTCCACCCCGAGCCAGAACATGAACCCCGGTATGTCCTGCAAAAAATAGCCGAAATCTTCCCCGGTCATCGCCTCTTCGGCGCGGACAAGCCGGACATCGGACCGGCTCTCCGCCCACTGCATGAACTGCTCCGTAACCTTCTCCTCGTTATAAACCTGCACGTAGCCCGATCCGTAGTCGACCGAGGCGCTGCATCCGAATCCCGCCTCCAGCCCGGCCAGGAGCTCCTCGATCCTCCTCTTGGCCAGCTCCATCGAAGGCTGCGACAAGGTGCGGATCGTCCCCTCCAGCCTCACCTTTTCGGCGATGATGTTCTGCCTCGTGCCGCCCTCCATTTTGCCGACGGTCACCACCGCGGGTTCCATGGGATTGATGCTGCGGGACACGATCGTCTGCAGCTGCAGGATGAGATTGGCGGCGGCCACCATCATGTCATTGGCGAGATGGGGAAACGCCGCGTGTCCCCCTTTCCCGCGCAGTTCGATGAACAGCTCGGATGTGTTGGCAAACAGGATGCCGGGCTTCGTCGCGATCGTGCCGACGGGATATTCGGGGGCGATGTGCAGCGCCAGGATGAGATCCGGCCGCCAACGCCGGAACTCGGGGCTCCCAAGCATCGGTTTCGCGCCCCCAGGCCCCTCCTCCGCCGGCTGAAACACGACGAGCACATGGTCGTCGATCGGATGGCGGACAAAATGCTCCAGCACCCCGAGCGCGATGGCCATGTGCAAATCGTGGCCGCAGGCGTGCATGAAGCCTGGGTGCCGGGACTTGAACGAATACGACGTTTCCTCCTCAATCGGAAGTCCGTCCATGTCGGCGCGCCAGGCGATGGTGCGGCGGCCCGTGCGGCCTCGAACCCTGGCCAGGATCCCGGTTTTCCAGGTGGCCACCTCCAGCCGATCCTGCGGCAGGCGGGAAATGTATTGAAGCAGATAGGCCTGGGTCTTGAATTCGGCAAATCCGGGCTCCGGGATCTGATGCAGATCCCGGCGAATGGCAACAAACGGGTTCATGACGGCAAATCCCTCAGCCCTTCGATGATGACGGTTTTGGATTTCGTTTGTTCATCCACCTTCTTGATGACCCTGGCGGGCACCCCGGCCACCACAGTATATGGCGGCACATCCTCGATGACGATGGCCCCCGCCGCCACGACCGCGCCCCTGCCCACGGTGATGCCTTCCAGAATGACCGCGTTCGCTCCGATCATGACGTCGTCCTCGATCACCACCGGTTTCGCCGAAGGAGGCTCGACGACTCCGGCGAGCACGGCTCCCGCGCCGATATGGCACATGGAACCGACCTGCACGCGGCCGCCGAGGGTGGCGTTCATGTCAATCATCGTGCCCGCGCCGATGGAACAGCCGATATTGATGACGGCGCCCATCATGATGACGGCGTTATCTCCGATGGTCACCTTGTCGCGGATGATGGCCCCGGGCTCGATCCTCGCGTTGACATGCTTGAGATCCAGCAGGGGAATCGCCGAGTTGCGCCGGTCGTTTTCCACCTCGTAGGACCGGATGGACCCTGTGTTGGCCGCAAGAAGCGCCTGCACCTCGCTCCAGTCCCCGAAAATGACGCCGCCCTCTCCGAAATGGTACACCCTCGGCCCGGGCACGGTGTTGTCAATCGTCCCGTTGTAATACACCTTGACGGGCGTCACCTTTTTGCTTGTCTGGATCGCGCGGATCACTTCCATCGTTTGCTCCATGTTTTCCAAATCCAATCGCCCCTTTTCTGCGCGGTCTTCCCGCGGCATGGAATCGGCATGCAGCCCAGGACAAGTTTTTTACGCTGCACATAGAGACCGAAAATGCTTCAAAAAACATCCCGTGAACATGCAGCAAACATTCCTTGAACATTTCTTATCCTTGCCGCAACACACCGTTTGGATGCCGTTTGCATACCGTCGCCAGCCGCCGATTGGACCGGATGCCGCTCACCTCGGGCGAATGTTCATGGGATGCCTAAAGCTGCCTCAGCGTTTCGATCAAGCTTCGCATGTCCTCCGGCAGCGGAGCTTCGAACAGCATCTGTTTCCCCGTGCGCGGGTGCCGGAATCCGAGCACGCCGGCGTGCAGCGCCTGCCCGGTGATCCAGCGCGTTCTGTCCCTTGCCGGACCGTACATCGGGTCGCCCACCAGCGGGTGGCCGATGAACTTCATGTGCACCCGAATCTGGTGCGTCCTGCCCGTTTCCAGCGCCAGCTCCAGCACGGTGAACTGCCCGAACCGTTCCAGCACGGTGAAATGCGTGACCGCCGGCTTGCCGTTTTTGTCCGTCACGGCAAACATCTTGCGATCCTTCGGATCCCTGCCGATGGGCGCATCGACCGTTCCCCGCTGATGGGCGACGGAACCGTGCACTACGGCAATATACTTGCGGGTGACCGAATGCACCTGAAGCTGCTCGGCCAGCGACAGATGGGCCTGGTCGTTCTTCGCCGCCATCAGCAGCCCGGACGTGTCCTTGTCGATGCGGTGCACGATGCCGGGCCGCTTCACGCCATTGATCCCGGACAGATCCCGGCAGTGGTGCAGCAGGGCGTTCACGAGGGTGCCTGACGTGTGGCCGGGCGCGGGGTGGACGACCATGCCGCGAGGCTTGTTGACCACAATGACGTCGCTGTCCTCATAGACGACGTCGAGCTCGATCGCCTCCGGCTTCACGTCCAGGGGTTCCGGCTCCGGCAGCTCTGCGGCGATGAGGTCGTTTTCGGCCAACCGGTAGTTGGCCTTCACCGCCTCTCCGTTGACGGTCACATGCCCGTCTTTGATCCACTGCTGGATCTGCGAGCGGGAGGCGCTGCCCTCAAGGCGCTCCGCCAGAAACCTGTCAATCCGGCTGCCCGCCTCATCCGCCGGGACAACCCAGCTGGCCGGTTCCGCCGGTTCGCGGTCCTCCAGTTCCTCGCGTTCATCCCCGTCAGCCGGTTCGCGGCCGGCCATCCATTCGTGACCAACCATCCGTTCCATCCGTTCGCGATCACCCGTCATTTCGCATCATTTCCTTCTTCTCCCTCCGCCACGCCAGCAGGGAGTCGAGCAGGATCAGCGCCACCGACGAAACGATGGCAATGTCGGCCACATTGAAGATCGGATAGGTGTAATCGACGGGAGTTCCGAACCAGTCAAACTGAAAACGAAACTTGAAAAAGTCCACCACTTCTCCGAACAGCGCCCTGTCAACAAAGTTGCCGGCCGCTCCTCCGATGAGCAGGGACAAAGCCACTGCCAGCAGCCGGTCCGACCTGCGGATCGCCCTGCGCAAATACAAGAACGCCGCGGCCAGCACGAAGATGGTGACGATCACGAAGAACAGCCTCTGGTTCTGCAAAATGCCGAAGGCAGCCCCGCGATTGCGGTGGGAGTAAATCTGAAAAAAATCCCCGATGACGGGAATGGCTTCATACAGCGCCATGTTCGTCTTGACAGCCCATTTGGTGAGCTGGTCCAATGCCAGCACGACGGCGGCCAGCACATAATATTGCAATTGATTTCCTCCCTTGCATAAATCATTTTATCACATACAAACGTTCGAGTCCATGACGTATGACGGAAGAAAAGCTGACTTAATTGCCGTTCCGCTCGATGATAACCGTTCCACTGATGCAAGGAATTACCGCTCCTAAATCCGGCTTCCTCCGCCAAACTATAAGGAGGACAGCGCAAAAAGGGAGTGAGCGACCGATGAACCACGAAACCGACGGAAAAACGGCCGGAAGCCAGCTGACCGATGAACAGCTGCGGCAGCTCAGACAGCAGCTGGAGGCGGAAAAGGAAATCCTGCTCAGCCAGCTGAAGGAAAGCGGACGATTCGGACTCGCAACTCCGGTCCGGGAAGTGCTGTCCGACTCCTCCGCGGACAACCATCCCGCCGATGAAGGTACGGAAATGTTTGAAAGATCCAAGGATCTCGCCCTCAATGACCATTTCGACCGGCTCATTGCCCAGATCGACAGGGCGTTGGCGGCCATGGATCAAGGGACCTACGGCAAATGTGAAGTTTGCGGCCGCGACATCCCCTTTGAACGGCTGGAGGCGATTCCCTATACCCCGTATTGTGTCAACCACGCCCGGGAACAATTCGTTTCCGCCAACCGGCCGATCGAAGAGGAAGTGCTGGAGCGGAATCTCGCGCGTGCTTCTTCCGGACGGAATGACAGCGGCCGGGATGAAGGGGTGAACGCCTGGGAAATCGTGGAGCGGTGGGGCACCGCCAGTTCTCCTGCCTTCGCGGAAGAAAACCCGGACGAAGACGACGGCTCCTGGTCCATGGATGCGGATGATGCCGAAGGATTCGTGGAGCCGATCGAAAGCTTTCTCGCCACCGATCTGTACGGCCGCCGGGCAACGGTCGTGCGCAGCCGGGAATACAGAAAATACATCGAGTCCATGGAAGGAGACCGCTCCCTGGAACCCGATCCCGCCTGGTCGCCCGACTGGGCCGACGCCGAATCATGGGAAACCGGAGACGAGTGGCGGTGAAAGACGGCGCCCGGGGAATCCCCCGGTCAATCCGAGGGTGCCCGGGCAGCCCTTCCCCGTTCTATTGCTGGAACTGTTCGATGCCTCCCAACCGGTCGATGACATCCGCGCATCTCGGGCAAATATCGGGATGCGCTTCGTTTTTGCCCACGTCCGGCGTGACGATCCAGCAGCGCTCGCATTTTTCCCCTTCCGCCGGGACCACGTGGACGGCGAGGCCATCCAGCTTCATCGCCTCCCGAGGCGCCGACTCGCCCGCATGGTGCAGGTCGACATGGGAAACGATGAGCAGCTCCGGCAAATTCCCCATCGAGCGCAGCACCGCCTCGGCTTCCGCCTCGGGATAAATGCGGACGCTCGCGGCGAGGGAACTGCCGATGACCTTGTCCTTGCGGGCCGCTTCCAGCGCCTTGTAAATTTCATCGCGCAGCCGGACGAACTTCTCCCATTTTTGCTCCAGCTGCGGATCATCCAGCGACGGATCCGCCTTCGGCATATCGCAGAGCTGCACCGTGATCTCGTTCACGCCCGGAATGTGCTTCCACACCTCATCGGCCGTGTGCGGCAGGATCGGGGCGATCAGCTTCGTGATCGCAAGGAGCGCTTCGTAGATGACCGTCTGCGCCGCCTTTCTGGCAGGATCATCCGGCGCTCTCGCATACAGGCGGTCCTTGACGATATCGAGGTAAAACGCGCTCATCTCCACGGCGCAGAAATGATGGATCGCCTGATACACGATGTGGAAATCGTAAGCGTCGTAAGCCTTGATCACCCGGTCAATCATGCGGTTGAGCCGGATCATCGCGTAGCGGTCCAGCTCGTTCATATCGCCAAAGGCGACCCGGTCCTTCTCCGGCGCAAACCCCTGCAGATTCCCGAGGAAAAACCGCAGCGTGTTCCGGATTTTGCGGTACACTTCGGTGATCTGCTTCAGAATGGCGTCGGAAATGCGGTGGTCCTCCTTGTAATCGACCGAACTGACCCACAGGCGCAAAATGTCCGCTCCGAGCGTGTCGCACACCTTGTTCGGATCGACGGTGTTGCCGAGCGATTTGGACATTTTCCGGCCTTCCCCGTCCAGCGTAAACCCGTGGCTCAGGATGCCCTTGTAGGGCGCCTTCCCGTTGACCGCCACCGAAGTGATGAGGGAGGAGTTGAACCAGCCGCGGTACTGGTCCGATCCTTCCAGGTACAGGTCGGCCGGCCACGCCAGATCGCTGCGCGTTTTCAGCACGCCGGCATGGGTCGACCCGGAATCGAACCAGACGTCCATGATGTCGGTTTCCTTGCGGAATTCCCCATGCCCGCAGGCAGGGCAAGTGGTGCCCGGGGGCAGCAATTCTCCCGGCTCCCGCTCAAACCAGGCGTTGGATCCCTCCACCTCAAAGATGGACGCCACGTGCTCGATCGTCTGGTCGTTGTACAAAGGTTCATTGCAGCTCCGGCAGTAGAAGATCGGAATCGGCACGCCCCAGGAGCGCTGCCGGGAAATGCACCAGTCTCCCCGCTCCGCAATCATGTTGTGCAGCCGGATTTCGCCCCATTTGGGCGTCCAGTTCAACCGCTTGATTTCATCCAGCATGTCCTGGCGGAACCGGTCAACGGAAGCGAACCATTGTTCCGTCGCGCGGAAGATGACCGGCTGCTTCGTGCGCCAGTCGTGCGGGTACTGGTGGCGGATTTCCGACAGCTTCAGCAGATGGCCGGACTGCTCCAGCATGTCGATGATCATTTTGTTCGCCTTTTCGTAGAACACCCCTTCGAAGCCGGGCGCATCCTTCGTAAATTTCCCCTGCTCGTCCACGGGGCTGAGCGGCTCCAGGTTGTATTTCATGCCGATTTCGAAGTCTTCTTCCCCGTGTCCGGGCGCCGTATGCACGCATCCGGTTCCGGCGTCCAGCGTCACATGCTCGCCCAGGATGACGACGGAATCCCGTTCATAGAACGGATGACGGCAGCGGACAAACTCCAGCTTCCTGCCCTGGATCCGTTCCAGCACGCGCACGTCCGCCCATCCGATCTCGCGCTTCACGCTGTCCAGAAGCTCCGACGCCACGACGAACTTGCGGCCGTCCGCCTCGACCACGGCATATTCATAGTCGGGATGGAGGCAAATCGCCATGTTCGCCGGAAGGGTCCATGGAGTGGTCGTCCAGATGATGACCGCGGCGTCCTCCGGCAGCACTCCGCTGCCGTCGCGCACGTCAAAGGCGACGTAGATGGATGGGGACGTTTTCTCCTTGTATTCGATCTCCGCTTCCGCCAGCGCGCTTTCCGAGGACGGCGACCAGTAGATCGATTTCAACCCCTTGTAAATGTAGCCTTTCTTGACCATCTCGCCAAAGAGGCGGATTTGCTGCGCCTCAAACTTCGGCGTCAGGGTCAGGTACGGATTGTTCCAGTCGCCCCGCACGCCGAGCCGGCGGAACTGGCTTTTCTGCTTATCCACCCACTGCAGCGCGTAGTTCCGGCACGCCTCGCGGAACTCCGTGACGGTCATTTTTTTCCGGTCGACCTTGGCGTTGTTCGCGATGGCCTGTTCGATCGGCAGGCCGTGGGTATCCCATCCCGGCACGTAAGGAGCGTCAAACCCCTGCATGCTCTTGTAGCGGACAATGATGTCCTTGATGATCTTGTTCAGGGCGTGGCCGATGTGAATATCGCCGTTGGCGTACGGCGGCCCGTCGTGCAGGATGAATTTCGGCCGGCCGGCGCGGTGCTTCTGCACCAGGGCGTACACGTCGATTTCATCCCACCATGCCTGGATGTTCGGTTCGGCTTGCGGCAGGTTCCCGCGCATCGGGAACTCCGTCACCGGCAGATTCAAAGTTTTTCCATAGTCCATCTTTCCTGAATACTCCCTTCCATAGCTGCAAAATGCGATCATAAAATAAAAAAGCTTCCTGCCCCAAAGGGACGGGAAGCTGGACCCGCGGTACCACCCTCTTGGTCTGATCCGGATCCAAGCCGCAGAGAGCAAAAATGCCGGATCAGCCGCTCTTTGATTGATAACGGAATCACCCGATGCTCCCTAACCCGCCTGAAAGCGCGAAAAAACGGCGCGCGCTGCAAGCGCCCGCGTGATGCAAGCGCCAGCAAGCCGCAAAGGCCAGGCGACAGGCTCAGGAGCCGCTCCTGGGTGATCTTCAACCGTTCCCCGGCATTAGGCTCGCACCATCCCTAACTCGCTGAGCCGGAAGACACCGGTTTACTCGTCCCAGTCATCGCTTTCCATGATATGGATGGACAAACGATCACCAGGTGATCGTTTGAACATGATCGCTTTGTTAATTAGCCAGTATAACGCATCCGGATCCCGCTTGTCAAACGACCCGGTTGGCGGGCGTTTCCGTGCCGATCTCCAGCGATTCCCAGCTTTCGTCCTTGAGCATTTCCAGCTGCGCTTCCAACAGCGCCCGGAACCGGGTGCGGTAAATGGCCGCCTGCTTCTTCATCTCCTCGATTTCGAGGGCGATCTTGCGCGACTTGGCCAGCGACTCGTTGATGATCCGGTCGGCGTTTTTCTCCGCTTCCTTCAGGATGAGCTGGGCTTCCTTCTTGGAATTGTTCTTCAGCTCGTCGGCGGCTTCCTGGGCAACAATGATCGTCTTGCTCAAAGTTTCCTCAATGCTGGCAAAGTGGTCCAGCTTTTCCTTCAGCATGGCCACCTGTTCCTGCAGCTCTTTATTTTCACGGATCAGCGCCTCGTAATCCTTGATGATCTGGTCCAGAAACTCGTTGACCTCATCCTCGTCATATCCGCGGAGTCTTCTGGAAAACTCCTTGTTGTGTATATCCATCGGGGTTAACGGCATGGCGCACCTCCACCTTCGCTTTTTTCGGATGTTTTTGTCACATTCCTTTTTTCAGTAAAATGGACATTTCGACAGGGACCAGGCAAAATCCTGCAGCAATCGAAAAAATGGCTCTTTTCGTCATTTCCACTTGCCGACCAAAAGCCGGATTCTGCCGCTTTTTGACATCCCTTCGCCTTGAAGGATTTTGAACCGGCCGAACCCCTGCAGGGAAACGACATCTCCGACCTTCAACAGATGGGAAGGATCCTCCACGATTCTCCAGTTCACCTTGCACCGTCCCGCCCTGATCGGCTGGATCGCCTTCGCCCGGCTCATCCGGACGACATCGCTCACGATGCCGTCCAGCCGCATGGAAGCGACCGTCACATGCATCTGTTCCAGTTCGGGCGCGGAGACAACGAGCCGATCCAGGGGCAGAGGCTCCGTGTGCACGGATACCCTGTGCACCTGCCGCAAGTGGAGGTCGATATAATCGGCCATATCCCCCGCCACCAGCACGTGGCAAAAACGGGGATGGCAGTGAATGTCGCCGATCTTTTCCCGGCGGATGCCCAGGCCTGTCAGCGCGCCCAGAAAATCGCCGTGCTCCAGTTCGGCAAACCGGCTGTCATCGGACGTGATGGACAGCAGGCGAATATCGGCATCCTGGCCGTCCAGCGGCATGTAGGCCGGAGCGATGACCGCTACCTTGCGTTCCGCCTCTTCGTACCCGCCTTCGAGCAGGAGGGCGGCATCCGGCTCGCGGGCGGCGAGGGATCGGACAATTTCCGCCTGGCGCGGGTCGAGGAACCCGGTTATCCTCTTTTCATGGCGATCCACCGCGCGCCCGATCCATTCCAGCGCCCTGTCGACAAACTCATGTTCCTCCGGATGAAAATGCTCGTACAGGTTCTCATGTTTGCGTTTCATGGCACAAGAAAGCCGATGATCGCCACGATTCCTCTGGCCACAAACTGAAGGGCGAAAATGGCGATGATCGGTGAGATGTCCAGCATGCCTCCTATGGGCGGAATGATCCGGCGAAACGGACTCAGATACGGCTCAACCAGCCTGCCGATGAATTCGCCGATAAAGCTCTCCCGAAGATTGGGGATCCAGGACATCAGCACATATCCGATGATCAGAAACGTATAAATTTCGGACAGCCTGTAAATGAGGCTTTCTATTGTGTACAAGTCGGCAACACCTCGTGTTAATTGTTGGTCTCATCCTGCTGCAGCATCTCGGTTATGACTCCTTCTATTTCCACGGAATCCGGCGTACACATAAAGATATTGGAGCCGAGCTTGGCGATGTTGCCGTTCAGCGCATACACGGTTCCGCTCAGAAAGTCGATGATCCGCACCGCATGGTCCTTGCGAACCCGCTGCAGATTGATCACCACCGGGCGTCTCGAGCGCAGATGATCGGCAATCTCCTGCGCTTCCTCGTAGGAGCGGGGCTCGCTCAACACGACGCGGATGTTCTTCTGCGCGTGGATGCTCACCACATTTCCCCTGTGCTTGCGAAACTCCTGCACATGGGGCTCCGACTCCTCATACCCGGCATCCTGCGTCCGTCCTGACTGAGCCGTATCCTCCTCGTCCTGCAGGCCGAGGAAATTCATCACCCTGTTCATCAAACCCAAATCTTCTCGCCTCCTTATTCATTTCCAACCAACGCGGTCCCCACTCGAATCCAGGTCGCCCCCTCCTCGATGGCAACCTCAAAATCTCCGGACATGCCCATCGAAAGATCCCGGAGCGGTTTGTCAAGGATGCCGCTTTCATTCAGTTCATCCCGAAGCTGGCGCAATCCGGCAAACACCGGCCGGACCGATTCCGGTTCATCGGTGGCGGGCGCCATCGTCATCAGGCCGGTGATGTTCAGGTGAGGAAATTGCGACACCTCCCGGATGAACGGAACGAGCTCCTCCGGCGGCAGCCCATGCTTGCTCTCCTCTCCGGACACATTGACCTGAACGAGACAGTTGACCGTGATTCCCCGCTTCGCGGCCTGCTTCTCCAGCTCGACGGCGAGAGACATGCGGTCCAGGGAATGGATCCAGGCGAACTTGCCCAGCACGTCCTTGACCTTGTTTGTCTGCAAATGCCCGATAAAATGCCAGGTCCCCCTGCTGCCGAGCAGTTCCCATTTCGGGGCGGCATCCTGCCAGCGGTTCTCCCCGACATGCGAGAGGCCGAGATCCATCAGCTCTCTCATGCGTTCTGCGCTGACATATTTGGTGACGGCGATGAGCCGGACCTCGTCCCGGCTTCTTCCGCTGCGCGCGCACGCCCGGATGATTCTGTCCTCCACGCTTTCCAGGCGCTGCCGCAACGTCGTGTGTTCCTGAGACACGGCGCTCCTCACTCCTTCAGGCCGATCCATGCGGCCATCCGGCCGGTCCTGCCTTTCTCGATCCGATGAGAAAAAAACAAATCCGTCCGACAACCCGTACACCATTGTGACATTTCGATATGGATCGGCAAAATTCCTGCTTTCATCATAATGTGTCGGTTGATCAGTTTCAAGTCAAGACGGTATTTGCCGCCGGGGAGGGCGAAGATGGACACGCCTTCCTCCGCCACATCGTTGAAGGCCCTCGCCGTCTCCTCGCCGACCTCGTAGCAGCAGGATCCGATGGACGGGCCGATCGCTGCCAGGAGCTCATCGCTCCGCGTGCCGAAATGCGCGCTCATCGCCTCCACGGTGGCCTTTGCAATTTGCGCCGCCGTCCCCCTCCACCCCGCATGGGCGAGCCCGATCGCCTGATGGACCGGATCGTAAAAATAAAGGGGCACGCAGTCGGCAAACATGCCCGCCAGCAGGATCCCCTTCTCCCGCGTGATCAACCCGTCCGCCTTCGGCACCGCCGTATCTGTTCGGTCCCGGCCGCGCCCCCGGTCGGCCGCCGTCACGGGAACAACCTCAGCTCCGTGCACCTGCTCGGCGCAGGTCCATGCCTCAAACGGCATTCCCGCCGCCCGGGCGGCAATCCGGCGGTTCTGAACGACCCGCTCCGGATCGTCGCCGACATGCAGGCCGCAGTTGAGGGTGCTGTATTCGGCCTCGCTGACTCCTCCCCTTCTTGTGGTGATGCCGGCGGTCACCTGCGGAAACCTGCCGGTCCAGGCGTTGAGCGGCAGCGCATGAACGGCATCCGCGCCGCTTGCGGCAAAGGGTTCCATCCCTCCCGTACACCTCCTCCATTCTGTCCATGTCCGATTCGGTCTGAAGCTGTTTGCTGCTTATGTATACGACAAAACGGCGCAGTTCGTTGCGGAAATGCGCCGATGTTTGTCTTTTTTCCGTTCTCTTCCCTCAGTAGGAGGAGTGGGGGTGGTAGTCGTCATATCCGGATGTGTCATCCTGCGGCGAACGGTACACCCTTGCGTCATCGAGCTTGACCAGAACGACGTCGAGTCCGATCTTGACAATGTTCCGCCAGGGAATGACCATATCGGCCCCGCCGCCGAACAGCCCGAAAAACTTGCTTTGGCCGGGAACGACAATCGATTCAATGCGCCCCTGGCGCAGATCCAGCTCCAGGTCGCTGATTTGGCCAAGTTTTTTCCCGTCCACAATATTGATGACATCCTTCGTCTGGAAATCGGAAATCTTCAAGCGGATCACCACAACCCGTGCAAATTTTCAACCGTGCGGAATGCTTCACCCTTGCGGATAATTCCACCCATGCGGATGGTTCCACCCATGCGGATCCAGTTATTAATAAATATATGTGGGCGGAGCCCAAAATGTCCAAAGAAAAAGCCGCCGGAACGCGGACCGCAAGTTGGGGGTCCTCCGGCGGCTGTTTGCGAAAGGCTTGTCTGATCCTGACTCTTGACACCTAACTCTTGACATGTTTTTGCATTTGCGAAATCGCCGCTTTTTCCAGTCTCGACACCTGGGCCTGGGAAATGCCGATTTCTTCGGCGACCTCCATCTGCGTCTTTCCTTCGAAAAAACGCTTGGAAAGAATCATTTTCTCCCGTCCGCCCAGCTTGTGCATCGCTTCCCTGAGGGCAATCTCCTCGATCCAGTGCACTTCCCGGTTGCGGTCGTCGCTGATCTGGTCCAGCACATAGATGGGATCCCCGCCGTCGTGATAGATCGGCTCAAACAGGGAAACCGGATCCTGAATCGCATCCAGGGCGAATACCACATCCTCCTTCGGAACGTTCAGCGCCTCGGATATTTCGTTGATCGTCGGTTCCCGCGAATTTTTGTTTGTCAGTGTGTCGCGGACCTGCAGCGCCTTGTAGGCGATATCCCTGAGGGAACGGGATACCCGGATCGGATTGTTGTCCCTCAGATACCGCCTGATCTCGCCGATGATCATCGGCACCGCATAGGTGGAAAACCGGACGTTCTGACTGAGATCGAAGTTGTCGATCGCCTTCATCAATCCGATGCATCCGACCTGAAACAAATCGTCGACGTATTCTCCGCGGTTGTTGAACCGCTGGATGACGCTTAGCACGAGCCTGAGGTTGCCGTTCACCAGCTTTTCCCTGGCCGACCGATCTCCCCTTGTCTGCAGCGCCACAAACAGTTCCCGCATTTCGGCGTTGGTCAGCACGGGCAGCTTCGACGTGTCCACACCACAGATCTCGACTTTGTTTCGGGTCATCTGATTACCTCCCGGGGAGCAATGTTACTGTACATTATCCCCGAGGCAAATGGGATTATTCTTGAACGACCGCGAGAAAAAAGTCAAGAGAAAACGTCGATCCTTTAACGCGGAAAAGCCTCTCACACCATCTTGTTGAATTCCTTGCGCAGCCTCTTGATGATTCGTTTTTCCAGCCTGGATATGTAAGATTGGGATATGCCAAGCAGATCGGCGACATCCTTCTGCGTTTTCTCTTCCCCGTCCTGCAGGCCAAACCGGAGCTCCATGATCGTCCGCTCCCGCTCGGACAGTTTGTCCAGCGCTTTCACCAGAAGATTGCGGTCCACCTGTTCCTCGATGTTTCGATAGATGATATCGTTGTCCGTGCCCAGCACATCGGACAGGAGGAGCTCGTTGCCGTCCCAGTCGATGTTGAGCGGCTCGTCGAAGGACACCTCCGTGCGGGTTTTGCTGTTGCGCCTGAGATGCATCAGGATTTCATTTTCGATGCAGCGGGACGCGTAGGTCGCCAGTTTGATTTTCTTGTCGGGATCAAAGGTGTTGACCGCCTTGATCAGTCCGATCGCCCCGATGGAAACGAGATCTTCGATCTGGATGCCCGTGTTTTCAAACTTGCGGGCAATGTACACGACAAGTCGCAGGTTGCGCTCGATGAGCATGGCGCGGATGGCGGCGTCGCCCGTGGGGAGCTTCTGCAGCAAATATTCCTCTTCCTCCCGCGTCAAAGGAGGCGGGAGAGCCTCGCTGCCCCCGATATAATAAATTTCTTCGCTTTTCAGCCCGAGCAAAAACAGAAAGCGATAATAGGCAATCTGTAACTGCAGTTTCCATTTGACCAGCATTTCGGTCCCTCCCGAGCCATGTTGTTGTATGGAGCCAGGTTCAGGTTGCTCAAGCAAGTTGCTCTGTTTGTCCGATCGTCACCAGGCTTCATGCGCGCTCCGCGCGTTCTGCTGTGCTACGCGATCCGACTTGACCTTCGCGTGTCCACTTGAGTTCCGCGAGTTCCGCGTGCCGTCTGGTGTTCCTCGCGACCACTACACTTCGCGAATCCTTTCGCGTTTTGCACGTCCACTTACGCTCCACGCTCCGTGCCTTCACTTACGCTTCACGCGTCCACTTATGCTCCGTGCCTCCACTTACGCTTCGCGTGTCCTCTTCCTCCGGCAGCCCGTCCTCCAGCAAGGCGGGATGGATCACCGCACGGTATGCCCCGTCCGCCGCCAAAGCTTCTCCGCGCAAGCCTACCAACACCTTTTTTGTGGCAAACTCCCGGCCATCCAGTCGAATGATGACCTCGTCCGGTCGAAACGCAAGCAGAAATGCGGTTCCCCGGCGAATGCCCCTGTACGGCACAAGGCGCAGCCTTTCCGGCCACGGAATCCGGCCTTCACCAGCCGACTCGACCGCCTCGAGGAGCTCCGCATCGGTTCCGCCGCCCGCCCGCTTCAGCCATCCGGGATCGATGGCTCCGCTCCACAGTTCCGCTTCCATGATCATGACCGGCGTCCCGGTGAGCGGATCGGACAAATTGTTGCCGGTGTCAACAAGCCCCTGGCAGCGGATTTCTCTGCCGCCGATGCGGACCGTCACGTCCGCCAAATACCGGGACAACCGATCCTTCCTGCGAACGCCTCGCAGCACTGTTTTATAAACAGCGGCGGAAAGGAAAAAGGCGGTCAGCAAAAAGACCAAACCCGCCTTGAATTCCAGCGTCAATCCTCCGGAACGGGCAAACAGCATGCCGTTCAGCAGCTCGCCGTGGGACTGAAGCAGAAAATGCAGTCCGAAAATGCACCCCGCAGCGGCAAAATTGACGAAATAAAAGGCCGTAAGATTGCGGATGACCTCCTGCAAGCTGCGGCAGCCAAAGGCGGCCGCCACCATGGCCGCCGATACCACGAGCTTGGACGTGAGCGTAAACAGCACCGACAGACCTGGCACGAACATGAGCAGAGCATAGGCCGCTCCAATGCATGCGGCCGCCCAGATTCGCCATCGCCTGGCCTTGAGTTTCCTGCTCCATGCCGTCAGATGCAGGGTGGTGGCGTCAAAGAGCAGGTTCAGCGCAAACACCAGGTCCACGTAAACGACCATGCGCATATCTCCTATTCCGCATGTCTGTCCGCGATTGACCCCAGTATAATGCATACTCGCTTCAAAGTCTGTCTATTCGTGCGGGGAGATTCTGATTTTTTTGTCGTTTGACGGCAGAAAAAAACGCGAGAGAAGCAAAATGCTTTTCTCACGCGCCCCGGAACGGGCAAATCGCCTTCGAGAGAAGCAAAATGCTTCTCTCGCGCACCCCGGGCCGGGCAAATCGCCTTCGAGAGAAGCAAAATGCTTCTCTCGCGCACCCCGGGCCGGGCAAATCGCCTCCGAGAGAAGCAAAATGCTTCTCTCGCGCACCCCGGGCCGGGCAAATCGCCTCCGAGAGAAGCAAAATGCTTCTCTCACGCGCCCCGGGCCGGGCAAATCGCCTCCGAGAGAAGCAAAATGCTTCTCTCGCGCACCCCGGGCCGGGCAAATCGCCTTCGAGAGAAGCAAAATGCTTCTCTCACGCGCCCCGGGCCGGGCAAGTCGCCTCCGAGAGAAGCAAAATGCTTCTCTCACGCGCCCCGGGCCGGGCAAATCGCCTCCGAACCGCTTCCCCAAAAAGCAAAAGACCGCTCCTCGAAGAGCGGTCCGGGGTCATCGATTGTTTGTTCAACGGCCGAACGGGCATATTGGCCGAATAAGCCTATTGGCCGAATGGGATTTATTGGTCAAACGGCCGGCGATTCTTGTTGCGCAGGAAGGTCGGGATATCGAGCTGATCGGCGGACGGTGTTCCGAAGGGCCGCAGGGTGGTCTTGCTTCCGTCTCCGCTCGGATCCGCGGACTGGCTGCGGGCTCCGGATGTTTGATCCGGCCTGGAGTCGAATCCCGTGGCGATGACCGTCACCTTGATCGAATCCTTCATGGAATCATCGATGATCGCACCAAAGATCATGTTGACGTCCGGGTCCGATGCGGAAGTGACCAGTTCCACCGCCTCGTTGACCTCAAACAGGCTCAGGTTGGACCCGCCGGTGATGTTCATGATCACGCCCTTCGCGCCATCGATGGACGTTTCCAGGAGCGGGCTCATGATCGCCTTTCTCGCCGCCTCCGCCGCACGGTTCTCGCCGGTGGCCTCGCCGATGCCCATCAGCGCGGATCCGCGCTCGGACATGATTGTCTTCACGTCGGCGAAATCAAGGTTGATCAGACCGGGCACCGCGATCAGGTCGGAGATGCCCTGGACGGCCTGGCGCAGCACGTTGTCCGCCTCGCGGAACGCCTCGATCATCGGCGTCTTCTTGTCCACGATTTCCAGCAGCCGGTCGTTCGGAATGATGATGAGTGTATCCACCTTTTCCTTCAGCGCTGCAATCCCCTGCTCCGCCTGCTGGGACCGCTTGCGTCCCTCGAAGGAAAACGGACGGGTGACGACCCCGACGGTGAGCGCGCCGCATTCCTTGGCGATTTCCGCAATGACCGCCGCCGCTCCCGTACCGGTTCCTCCGCCCATGCCGGCGGTGACAAACACCATGTCCGCTCCCTGGAGCGTCTCCTTGATCTGCTCGCGGGATTCCTCCGCCGCCTTCTTGCCCACTTCCGGGTTGGCCCCCGCTCCAAGACCACGGGTCAGCTTTTCCCCGATCTGCAGCTTGATGCTCGATTTGGAAAGCTTGAGCGCCTGCGCGTCCGTGTTGACGGTGATGAATTCCACGCCTTTGACACCAAAATCAATCATCCTGTTGACAGCGTTGCTTCCGCCGCCGCCCACGCCGATGACCTTGATCTGGGCCAATTGATTCGTATCCACATCGAATTCCAACATGGCTGGGGATTTCCTCCTAACTTGAGCTCAAGAGCTTAAATAAATTCCTTCAAAAAATTTTTGATCCGTTCGAACAGGCCGGGCGCCTGGCCAGCCGCTTTCCTGCGGGTTCCGTGTTTTCCTGCGCCTCCTCCGCCGCGCCCCCGCAAATGCTTGTACACATAATGAATGATTCCGACTCCGTTGGTGTATGCCGGATCGCGGACACCGATGTAGTCCGGAGACGCAATCCGGACGGCTGTGTCCAGCTCCCGCCGGGCCAGTTCTTGCAGTCCGGGCAGGTTGACCGTGCCGCCGTACAGGACATACACACCGTTGAATGCTCCGTTGGACATGCGGTTGACCTCCGCCTGCACCAGCTGGAAGATTTCCTGTACCCGCGGCTCGACGATGTTGGCCAGATCCGACTGGGAAAACTGTTTCTCGATATTGGTTCCCAGGCGCGAAACTTTGAACGCCTGTTCCGGATCAGCCAGATCGATCATGGCGCAGCCGTACTTGAGCTTGATCTTCTCCGCCAGATCCGACTGCGTGCGCAGGCCGATGCTGATGTCGTTCGTGATATGCTCACCGCCGATCGGGAGGGTGGCCGTGCCGGTCAGATGGCCGGAATCAAACAGCGAAATCGTGGTCGTCCCCGCGCCGATGTCGACGAGCGCCGTGCTCATCGCTCTTTCATCCTTGGTAAGGACCAGTTGACTGGCCGCCAGCGGCATCAGAATCAGACCGGCGACCTTCAGTTCCGCCCGTTCCACGCAGCGGATCAGGTTATGAACGGCCGTCCTGGATCCGGTGACGATCGAGGCGTCCACCTCCAGACGCACCCCGATCATCCCCCGCGGATCCTGGATTCCGTCCAGCCCGTCCACCACGTACTGCCGGGGAACAATATCGATGATTTCCCGCTCGGGGGGCATCGCGATCACCTTGGCCGCCTGCAGGACCCTGTCGATGTCCTCGATGCCGATTTCCCGATCCTCATTGGACACCGCCACGACACCATGGCTTCCGTGCAGCTGGATGTGATTGCCGGAAATGCCCACATAAACTTCGGATATATGTATGCCGACCATGCGCTCGGCCTGTTCTATCGCTCCGCGAATCGATTGAACCGTCTGCTCGATATCCACGATGGATCCCCTGCGGATCCCTTCCGAATCGACCGTCCCAACGCCGATGATATTGATGGAACCGTTGCTGATCTCGCCAATGATTGCCCGTACCCTGGATGTACCAATGTCCAGACTGACGATGATTTCGTTGCTGCTCAAACTCTGGCACCCCCTGCTACCATGTAATGGGCGGTCTCAACCATGCAATTTTTACATCTACTATTTCCACACAATTTGATGATTCCCTCTTTTTCGGCAAAATTTTTCATTTACCAAAACCTGCAAATCCCTGTTGCTACGGTAAAAGAGAGTCTTGCAGGAGCAGGTGCCATAAGATAGATTTTATCACTATTCTTCCGGATTAGATAGCATGAATTTTGGTTCACAGCCGCCGGTCCGAAAGCAAAAAAAGTGTTGATCCCGCTGAACCGCTCTTGCTCCAGTCGCTGGATGAGAACGCTTATTGATCCAACTGCTGGAAGGGGACGCTGCTGTTGCCCTCCAGCATCGTGATTTCCCCGGCGCTATGCCCGTTTTGTTTCATGCTGTATATGATGTTGTCCATCAGGGGCAGCTTGTCCGGCAGGTAGGAGACGGTGGTGATGATCTCAAACCGGGAGCGCGTATAGATCCGGATCCGGTCCGGATACGAAACGGACGGATCGGGATGAATCTCCGACACGTCGGCCAACAGCGGCGGCGGGATGTTCTCCAGTACGCGGCAAAGCTTGAGCCTCGTTTCGGGATCGCTCTCCCAGTCCCGCAGCAAAGGAAGGTTCATGGCGGATTCCGGATGAGAATCCGCCGGCACCTGCGTGCCGTTGGCCAGCACGACCCACACGGCGCCGTCCGCGTCCAGTTCGGCGGCCACTGCCGGGTATTCCTCGACGGTGATCGTCAGCTGGCCCGGAAACTTCTTTGCCGCCTCCACCCGCCTCACTTCGGGAAGTTCCCGCAGCTTGTCCTCGATCCGGTCCGTCCACACGAGAAAATAGGAGTCCATTTCCCGAACGCCTGACACCTCCCGGACGAGCTCGGGATCTACGAACCGGGTCCCGGTAATCTCGATTCTGGTGATTTTGCTTAACGAGGAATGAAAGAACAGGATGAGCAATATAGTGATAAAAAAAAGAAGAAGCAATAAGAGCAGTTTCCGGCTTCTCCGGGTAGCGGTCGGAACCTTCGGTTCCCGATATACCGGCAGTTTGTCCATTTTGCCTTCTCCCACCTGACCGATTGATTCGGCTGTTCGCCGTTTTCCGGCGATCCCCTGGCCGGCTGGCGCTGCAGCCAGAGCGCAATCTGAACGTTGCCTCCAGGAAGCAGCTTGTCCTGATCCGGCCGAAGAAAACATCTCTCCATCCCCGGGAAGGAGAGATGCGCGGAATTTGTTGACCGCCTGACGGTTATTTCGCCACCGGCGCCGGCTCCAGCCTCTCGATCCTGGCTCCGAGCCGGCCAAACATTTCTTCGATGCGGTCATAGCCGCGGTCGATATGATGTACCTTCTCCACAATCGTCGTTCCCTTCGCGACCAATCCCGCAATGACCAGCGCCGCTCCGGCGCGCAGGTCGGTCGCTTCCACCGTGGTGCCGTACAACCGGGGCACCCCGCGGATAAACGCCGAGTTGCAGTCGACCCGAATATCCGCTCCCATTCGCGTCAGTTCCTGGACATGCTTGAACCGTCCGTCGAAGACCGTTTCCTTGACGATGCTCAGCCCATCCGCAAGCGAAAGAAGCACCATCATCTGCGCCTGCAAATCCGTGGGAAAGGACGGATAGGGCGCGGTGACAATTCTTTCGATCATGCCGGGCCTGGTGCGGCATCTCACATTCATTATATCATCGCCGCTCGAAATTTGAACACCCGCCTGCCGCAGCACATGCGTCAGCGCGGCGAGATGGTGGGGACATACGTTTTCCAGCGTCACATCGCCCCGCGTGACGGCGGCGGCGATCATGATCGTGCCGGCCACGATCCGGTCGGGGATGACCCGGTACGCGCATGGCCGAAGTTCCCTGACGCCGTGGATCGTGATCGTGTCGGTACCGGCACCGGACACCCTGGCGCCCATGCAGTTCAGATAGTTTTGCAGATCCTGGATTTCCGGCTCGCGCGCCGCGTTGATGATGCGCGTCACGCCTTCCGCCCGAACCGCCGCCATCATGATGTTTTCCGTCGCGCCGACGCTCGGCAGGCTCAATACGATATCCGCTCCGATGAGCCGTTCCGCCTCGCAAATGATCATGTCCTCGGACTGCTCGATGCGTGCGCCAAGCTCCTGCAGCCCTTTCAGATGCAGGTCGATCTTGCGCTCTCCGATGGCGCATCCGCCCGGCTGATACATCTCCACCCGGCCAAACCGAGCCAGCAGAGGCCCCATCAAAAAGATCGAAGATCTCATCTGCCGCATCAGATCTTCCGGGATATGCGGCGTGTGGATGGAAGACGTGTCAACGATGACCTTTTCGTTCCGGATGTCGGCCGTGCAGCCGATGCTGCGCAAAATGTCCAGCATGACCTTTATATCCAGCAGCGGGGGCACATTTTCAATCGTGTGGACCCCTTCCGCCATAACGGTCGCCGCCAGGATCGGCAACGCCGCGTTTTTGGCGCCATGGACGCGAACGGTTCCATTCAGTACGGCACCGCCTTCGATAACCAGCTTCTCCAATGCCTCACCTCCGACGTTATCGCTCGCCCACGAGCAGCACCTCCGGCTCCAGACGAATCCCGAAGCGATCCTGCACGGTGCGCTGGATCTGCTCGATGAGGGCAAGCACATCCCCCGCTGTCGCATTTCCGGTATTGACAATGAAATTGGCGTGCTGGCCGGAAACCTCCGCGCCTCCGACCCTCAGTCCCTTCAGCCCGGCCTGCTCGATCAGCCTGGCGGCGTGATCGTTTTCGGGATTGCGGAACACGCTGCCGGCGCATGCCATTTGCAGCGGCTGGGTTTTCAGTCTCCGGTCCTTGTAAATGGCCATCGCTGCGGCAATTTCCTTGCGGTCGCCCGCCTTCAGCTGGAAGACCGCCTCCACGACGATGGCTTTTCGTTCCTGCAGCACGGAATGGCGATAGCCGAACCGCAAATCTTCTTTTTGCAGCCGCACCAATTCACCGTCTTCCCGAACGACATCAGCGGATACAAGAATGCGTGACACATCAGAACCGTGGGCGCCCGCGTTCATATAGACGGCTCCCCCGACGCTGCCGGGAATGCCTCCGGCAAATTCGAGCCCGGTCAACCCGTGCTTGCCTGCCAGCACCGACAGTTTGATGAAAGAATACGCCGCTCCCGCGACGACCCTTTCCTGTTCGAACCGGACCTGCTCAAACCCGGAACCCAGCTTGATGACCGCGCCGCGGACGCCCTTGTCGGCAACCAGCGTGTTGGACCCTTTCCCCAGCAGGATCCATGGAACGCCATGCCGATGAAAAACATGCAGCGCGGCCTGCAATTGAGGCAGATCCTCGGGAATGACCAGCACATCCGCAGGACCGCCGATCTTCCATGTCGTATATGGAGCCAGCGGCTCGTTCTCAAAGATCCGGCGGATGCCGGCTTCCCTCAGATGTTTGATCCACTGCTGCATCGGGATACCTCCTTTATATGACACTCGGGACTCCAGCGTGCTTAAGTCTCTGATGCGTTCACGGTTATGCGTTATCTTATGTAAAACGGAAACAGGATGTGACAGGTGCCTAATGGCCAGGCTCCGCCAGCCTCCGGATTTCTTCGAAGATGAGATCGGAGGCCTCCGGTTTGCCCAGCTTTCTGGAACTGACCGCCATCGATTCCCGGCGGATCGGGTCGCTCATGATGCGCCGGATCGACTCGAACAGCCTTTCTCCGGTCAGTTCATGCTCCAGCAGCATGTCCGCCGCGCCTTCGTCGCAGAGCCAGCGGGCGTTGGCCTCCTGGTGATTGTTGGTGACGTTGGGGGAAGGAATCTGGATGGACGGCAGCCCCAGCGCCGTCAGCTCGGCAATGATGGACGCCCCCGAACGGGTCACCACAAGCGAGGAGGCGGCCAGCACTTCCGGCATATGATCGGCAAAGGGGAGCACCTTGAGGTTGTCCGGCAGCGACCTCTGCGACGTGATCCGGTCGCGGGTACGCTCGTAATACGGCCTGCCGGTGATGAACACAAAATGGACCTCGGGCATCCGGTCGATGAACGCGGCCAATTCGACAAGCGCCTCGTTGATCGCCCGCGCTCCCCCGCTTCCGCCAACGATGACGACAATGGGCCGTCCGTCCGGGATGCCCAACAGTTCCCGGCCTTTGGCCGGATTGGCCTTCGCCACCTCCGACGCTCGCGGATTGCCCGTATAAATCACTCTTGACGCATGGGGAAACCGGTCCATGGAGGCGCGGAAGCTGACGGCCACCGAGCTGGCGAAGCGGCTTAGGAACACGTTGGTCAGCCCGGGAACGACGTTCTGCTCATGAATGAGCGTCGGGATGCCGAGCCGCGCGGCGGCATAGAGAACCGGCCCGCACACGTATCCCCCGGTGCCGATCACGACATCGGGGGCAAAACGTTTGAGGAGACGCTTGCACCGGCTGACGCCCCTGACAAAGCGCCACACCGTCCGGATGTTGTCCAGGGACAGGCTCCGCCGGAAACCGGAAATGCGGATCGGTTCGAATCGGATGTGCCTCACGGGCACGATCGTTGTTTCCATCCCCCGGTCCGATCCGATATACAGCACTTCCGTCTCCGGATCTTCCCTCAGGACCCGTTCGGCAATGGCCAGGGCGGGAAAGATGTGTCCCCCCGTCCCACCGCCGCTGACGACGATTTTCAAGTTGGTTCACCTCGCGTAACGGGAGATGTTCAGCAAAATGCCCAGCCCCGTCAGGATGAGCGTCAAAGAGGAGCCCCCGGCGCTGATCAGCGGAAGGGTGATGCCTGTGACCGGCAGGAGCCCGATGACGACGCCGATATTGATGAAAACCTGGACCGCCACGACCCCGATGATGCCCGCCGCAAGCAAACTGCCAAAGCGGTCCGGCGCTGTGATGGCCGTCCGCAGGCCCCGCCAGATGAGCAGCAGGAACAACAGCAGCACGAAGGATCCGCCGATAAAACCAAGCTCCTCCGCGATGATGGAAAAAATGAAGTCCGTTTGCGGTTCCGGCAAATAGCTGTATTTTTGCCTGCTCATGCCGAGGCCGAGGCCGACGAGCCGGCCGGGGCCGATGGCGTAGAGCGACTGGATTGCCTGATAGCCCGCCCCGAGGGGATCCTGCCACGGATCGAGGAAGGCGATGATCCGCTGCATCCGGTAGGGAGCCGCCAGAATGAGACCGGCGAGGCCGATGAGACCGGCCAGGGCCAATCCGAGCAGATGGCTCAGGCGGGCGCCGGCGACGAAAATGACGAGGAGCGACGCTCCGGCCAGCACCGCCCCGGTGCCCAGATCCGGCTGCAGCATGATCAGGCCGAAAGCCGCGCCAACCAATAAAAGCGGCGGCATCAGCCCGCGGGTGAAATTCGTCACCCGGTTTTTTTCATCCGCCAGCAAGCGGGCGAGGAACAGCACCATGCCCAGCTTCATGAATTCCGAAGGCTGGATGCCCAGCGACCCGATCCCGAGCCAGCTGCGGGCGCCTCCGCGCACGACGCCGATACCCGGAATGAGCACCGCGACGAGCAGCGCAAAGCAGACAATCAGGATGGCCGGGGCATGTTTTTTCCAGACCCAGTAATCTATGTTGATCATAGCATACATGCCGATCAGCCCGAGGATGGCAAAGACCAGCTGGCGTTTCAGATAGTAGTAGGAGTCCCCGTAATCGTGAAACGCGTTGACCGCGCTGGCGCTGTACACCATCACCAGGCCGATGGCCAACAGACACAAGGTGGAAGCGATGATGAGCACATCCGGTTGCGAACGGGTTTTCGCCATCTTTGCGCACGCTCCTTCTCCTCTAGAAAGGGTGGAGCATCAGCCGCGGCTCCGGAAGCCGGAGCGGGCTTGACTGCTCTCTTTCTAAAGGTTATGCACCGCTTCCTTAAACATGCGTCCTCTCTCTTCATAGGAGGTGAACATGTCCCAGCTTGCGCAAGCCGGCGACAGCAGAACCGCGTCGCCTTCCCCGGCGAAGGCGAAGGCGGCGGCAACCGCCTGGCGCATCGCCTCTTCCGGAGCCTCACGCCCCGTCTCGATGAGTTTCACCGGCAGATCGCCCCCGGCCTTCGCCTCCTGTTCCAGCTTGAATCTCGTTTCTCCCAATGCAACGAGGGCCTTCACCTTCGAGCCGAACCAGGGTCTGAGATCCTGAAAGGAGGAGCCACGGTCGAGGCCGCCGGCGATGAGCACGATGTTCCCGGGAATGCCCTCCAGCGCCCGGACTGTGGAAGTCGGATTGGTCGCTTTGGAGTCGTTGTAGAAGGCCACGCCCCTGATCGTCCGCACGTATTCCGTCCGGTGCTCCACGCCCTTGAAACCGGCAAGCTCGGCGCGAATCGCTTCCACCGGAACGCCGGCCGCGAGGGCGGCGCAGGCTGCGGCCATCGCGTTTTCCAGATTGTGCCGTCCGGGGATGCCGACCTCGCCCGCCCGCACAATGGGCGTGAGCCGGCCGCTTTCATCCCTCCAGATGATGCGGCGCTGAAGCTCGTCTGCGAACGGACCGCCCTCCAGACAGACGCCGAAAGGAAGCTCTTCCCGCGCGGAGAACGGGATCACCTTCGCCTTCGTCCGCTCGGCAGCCCGCCGGCACAGGGGATCGTCCCAGTTCAGCACGGCGAAATCGTCTCCCGTCTGATTGGCGAACAGCCGCATTTTGCTTTCCACGTAATCTTCCATGCCGCCGTGGTAGTCCAGGTGGGTTTCATAAATGTTGAGCAGGCAGGCGACGCGCGGCCGGAAGTCCCGCGTGCCCTTCAGCTGAAAGCTGCTCAGTTCCGCCACGAGCCACTGGTCCTCGGAGACGGACGCGCACACCTCGCTCAGCGGCTGTCCGATATTGCCGGCCACCACCGGACGTTTGCCGGCCCGCTCAAACATGCGGCCGATCCAGGTGGTTGTCGTCGTTTTGCCGTTGGACCCGGTCACACCGACGATCGGCGCCCTGCACAGGTGCCACGCGACCTCCACCTCGCTGACCACCTCGATGCCCATGGACAAGGCCGCCTGCACCGGCGGGACGTGATACGGAATGCCCGGGTTTTTGACGACCAGCGCGACTCCTGGATGGATGAGCTCCTCGGGATGCGAGCCGCAAACAACACGAATGCCCGACGCCTCCAGTTCGTCGGCTTCGGGACACAATGAGCGATCCTTTTTGTCATTCACCGTGACGATGGCGCCCAGCTCGTGGAATAACCGGGCAACGGCCTGTCCGCTTTTGGCCAGCCCCAGAACAAGGACAGGCAGCCCTCGATATTTGGCGGGATGAAACATGTCTTTACAACCCCTTGTGCAAGATCAGGCCGGCAGCGGCCAATACGATCGACGCGGCCCAGAAGGACACGACGACCTTCCACTCCGACCAGCCGGACAGTTCAAAATGATGGTGAATCGGGCTCATCCGGAAAATGCGCCGGCCCGTCGTCTTGAAAGATATGACCTGCAGCACCACCGATGCCATTTCAATGACAAAAATGCCCCCGATGATGACGAGCAGCAGTTCCGTTTTCGTCAGGATTGCCACGGCGGAAAGTCCGCCGCCGATGGCCAGCGACCCCGTGTCGCCCATGAACACCTTCGCGGGATGGGCGTTGAACACGAGAAATCCGAGCACGGCGCCAACCATGGCGGCGCTGAAAAAGGCCGCCTCGTGCTCCGTCGCCGACATCGCGATGACCGTAAGCGCCCCGAAGGCCACAGCGCCCGTTCCTGCCAGGAGTCCGTCCAGTCCGTCGGTGAAATTGACCGCATTGGAAAATGCGAGCATGTACAAAACGATGAACGGAACATAAAACCACCAGCCCCAGTCGAAGCCGATATCCGTGCCCGGGATGGTGATCGCCGTGCTGTGCCCGCTCCGGTACAGCAGCCAGCAGATGACCAGGGAGCAAACAAGCTGTCCCGCGAGTTTCTGCCTGGCCGTCAGGCCGAGGGAGCGCTTGAACACGATTTTGATATAATCATCCAGAAATCCGATCAGACCAAAGCCGAGGAAGGCAATGAGCAGCACGAAAAAATCCGGGCTCTGGTGGGCGGAAAAGCGCAAGAAAGGCAGCGTGAGGGCAAACAGAATGATGACTCCGCCCATCGTGGGCGTCCCGGCCTTTTTCTGATGCGCCTCGGGACCTTCGGTGCGGATTTGCTGCCCGAATTTCAGGCGCCGCAGGAGCGGAATGGCGAGCGGTCCGGAGATGACTGCCAGTACAAATGCGGCTCCGATGGTCAGCAGTATGGCGTAGATGTCCACGGCACTCCCTCCTGCCATTGCAAGGTCTCAGCATGATCCGAAACTTTCAGCATTCCGGATCCGCTTCTTTCAAAGAATATACAACTTCCTCCAGTTTCATGCCTCTGGAACCTTTGACCAGCACGACGGCGCCCGGCCCGGCCAGCGTTCGGATCCGCCGGATCAGCTCCGTCTTGTCGTCAAAGGTGAGCACCCTTTCCGGCCCGAACGTTTCCGATGCGGCATCCGCAAGATGCCTCGCCAGAGGACCATAGGTGAGCACATAATCGATCCGCCTCGGATCGATTTCGCGGCCAATATCCTCATGCAGCCTTCGCTCCTCCGCGCCCAGTTCCAGCATGTCGCCAAGCACCGCGATCCTCGCGGAATACCCCGACAGCTCCGCCAACAGTTCCAGCGCGGCGCGCATCGAGGTCGGGCTGGCATTGTACGCGTCGTTCAGCACGGTCAGTCCATTGGCGCATTCCACCACTTCCACGCGCATGCCCGTCAGCCGGAGTTGGGCAAAACCGGCCGCCGCATCGTCAGCCTCCAGCTGAAAATACCGGCCGACGGCGGCAGCGGCGGCGGCGTTGACGGCATTGTGCCTGCCGAGCAGGGGCATGCGGAACTCGCGGTCCGGATAAATGTTCAGCGAAAATGCCGTTTCCTTTCCGCGCATCGCCACATCAAAGGGATACACGTCATTGTCCGCCGACAGGCCAAACCGGATGATCCGGACGGATGCGGGAAGCAGCCCCTCGCGCCGGCGCTCTTCCAGCACCTGTTCGATCAGCGGCTCATCCCCGTTCACAACGAGGCGCCCGTCCGCCGCGAGCCCATCGACAATTTCCAGTTTTGCGCGGGCGATTTCTTCCCGGCTGCCGAGCTGCATCAGGTGCGCCTCGCCGATGTTGGTCACCACCGCCACGTCGGGCCGGGCAATGCCGGCAAGCAGCGAAATTTCGCCCCGCCCGCTCATCCCCATCTCCACGACGGCAATTTCCGCATCCGCGGGCATCCTGAGCAGGGTGAGCGGCAGGCCGATGTGATTGTTCAGATTCCCTTCCGTTTTATGTACCCGGTAACGCGTGCCGAGAAGAGCGCAGACCATGTCCTTCGTCGTCGTTTTGCCGTTGCTTCCCGTGATGCCCACGACCCTGACTCCAAGTTCCCGGCGGTATGCCGCCGCCAGCCGCTGCAGCGCGGCCAGGGTGTCGTCCACGACCACAGCGGGCACGCCAGGCGGCGGATCACCGTGGTCCTTCTGCCACATGACCGCCGCGGCGCCCTTCCGCACGCTTTCCGATGCAAAGCGATGTCCGTCAAAGTTGGAACCGATCAGCGGAACAAACAGGCTTCCCGGCAGGATGTCGCGGGAATCCGTCGATACGCCGGCGATTTCCTGCTGTTCCCCGGTCCGTTCCGCCACCAATGTCCCTTCCGCCATGCGCGCCAGCTGCCGAATCGTCCGCCTGATCACTTCATCCGACTCCTTATCGCTTGTTCGGCAACGGCGCGGTCATCGAACGGAAATCGCACGCCGTTGATCTCCTGATACGTTTCGTGGCCTTTGCCCGCAATCAATACTACATCTTCAGGACCGGCCATTTCAACTGCCTTTTGAATGGCCAGGGCGCGATCCGGGATGGAGGCGTATCTGGATGGATCGAGCCCTTCCTCGATCACGCCCTGCTCGATATCGAGCAGAATCTTCTCCGGATCCTCGGTGCGCGGATTGTCCGAGGTAAGAATGACATAGTCGCTGAGCCTGGCGGCGATGCGCCCCATGATCGGCCGTTTCCCCCGATCCCGGTCCCCTCCGCATCCAAACACACAATATATGCGGCCTTTGGCAAACTCGCGAATGGTTGCCAGCACATTTTCCAGACTGTCCGGGGTGTGGGCGTAATCGACGAGGACGAGAAAAGGCTGCCCCGCCTGCACCGCCTGGAACCTTCCGTCCACGCCGCTCATCTCCTCCAGGCTTCTCCGGATGTCCTCCAGCGGGATGCCCTCGCACAGCGCCGCGCCGATTGCCGCCAGGGCATTGTAGACGCTGAATTTTCCGATCAGCTGGAGAGAAAAGCGCGCGCTGCCGGCAAAGCTGACCAGATCAAACGTCGTCCCCTGAAGAGTCACCCGAACGTTTTCCGCCCGGATGTCCGCCTTCCGGTCAATGCCGTAGGTGATCACCTGCGCGGCCGTCAGGCTGCGGAAATAATCCGACGCGTCGTCATCGGCGTTCAGGACGGCGTATTTTCTGCGATCCGGGTCGGCGCTGTACGTGTTTCCGAGCCGGGAAAAGAAAAGCCCCTTGGCCTCGCGGTACCGCTCCATCGTCCCGTGGAAATCGAGATGGTCCTGGGTCAGGTTCGTGAAAATGGCTGTGCGGAAATCGACGCCCTTCACCCGTCCAAGGGCAAGGGCATGGCTGGACACTTCCATGACGCAGTAATCCGTTCCGGCATCGCGCATGCGGCGAAAGCTGCGCGCAAGCTCCAGCGCGTCCGGCGTCGTGTTTTTCATCTCATGGTAGCTGTCCCCGATTTTCATGCGGATGGTACCCATGAGCCCCGTGCGCGCGCCCCGGTCCGCAAAAATTTTTTCCAGCAGCCAGGTGACCGTCGTCTTGCCGTTGGTCCCGGTCACGCCGATCACTTTCATTTCCTGGCTCGGATATCCGTAAAAATGGTGGGCAAACAAGGCCATCGCATGGCGGCTGTCGCCAACGATCAATTGGGCCGCGTCCACCTTGAGTCTCCGCTCGGCCACAATGGCCCGGGCCCCGTTTTGCACCGCCTGGGGAGCAAAATCATGGCCGTCCGACTGAAATCCGGGCAGGCAGATGAACAGGTCGCCGGGCCGGACCTTTCGGGAGTCGGTCTCGAGTCCCGTCACCTCGATGTCCGGAGATCCGACGATGGACGCTCCTGGCATCAGTCCCGCCAGTTCCTTGATCCGCATGGGCACTCCTCCTTGGACGAAGCTCCATCCATCCGTGATGCTTTCATCCTACCTATTATAATCCAAAACGGAACCGCCCCGGGATTTCCGAATCTTTTGAACATTCGCGGCATCCCTCCGCTCAAGGCGAGGCGGAAGACAGGTAGATGCGAATGGTCGAACCCTGGGGCACGCGGGTTCCGGGCTTCGGGGCCTGGTTGACCACGACCGTGCCCGCGCCGGATTTGGCGAGCTGAAAATCCAGGTGCATTTCCTGATAGATGTCCGTAATCGTTCTTCCGACCAGATTGGGCACCTCGACATAGGGGATATCGCCGTAGTTGAGCTTTTTGGCCATCTGTTCCTTGCGCGGCTCAACGCCCATATACCGCAGGGTGTCGGCCAGAATGTTTTTCACGATCGGAGCCGCGATGAGCCCGCCGAACTGCAGTCCCTTCGGGTTGTCCACGGCGACGTAGACGATGACTTTCGGATCATCGGCCGGCGCAAAGCCGATGAAGGAGACGATGTGCTCGGTCTTGGAATACGCTCCGTTCACGACTTTTTGCGCCGTCCCCGTTTTTCCTCCCACCCGGTATCCGTCAATGTAGGCGTTCCGGCCGGTTCCGTTGGCGACGACGCTTTCCAGCGCCTCCCGCACGAGCCGGGACGTTTCCGGCGAAATGACCTGGTCGACCACGCGCGGTTTGATCTCCTCGATCACCTGACCGGTTTCCGGATCCAGCCAGGCCTTTGCCACATGCGGCCAGTACAGCTTGCCGCCGTTGATGGCCGCGGATACGGCGGTGATCTGCTGGATCGGGGTCACCGACACCCCCTGGCCGAAGGAGGTGGTGGCCAGCTCCACCGGTCCGACCTTGTCCAGTTTGAACAGGATGCCGTTCTCCTCGCCGCGCAGGTCAATGCCGGTTTTTTTGCCAAAGCCGAATTTCCGTATGTACTCGAACAGCTTCTCCTTGCCAAGACGCTGCCCCAGGATGACGAAGGCGGGGTTGCAGGAATTTTCAACGCCTTCCAGGAACGACTGGCTGCCGTGACCGCCTTTTTTCCAGCAGTGCAGGTTCGCTCCTCCCACCTCGATATGGCCGGAATCGTAAAAATACTCGTTGCGCAGGTCGACCTTGCCCTCCTCCAGGGCGGCCGCCAGGGTGATGATCTTGAATGTGGAGCCCGGCTCGTAGGTCATCCAGATCGGCAGATTGCGGTTGATTACTTCCGTCGGGTAGGCCTGGTAATTGGCCGGATCAAAGTCCGGCCGGGAAGCCATCGCCAGCACTTCGCCGTTGTTCGGGTCCATCGCGATGGCGATCGCATGGGCCGGCTCGTACGCCAGCATCGCCTGATCAAGCTCCCGCTCCACGATGGCCTGGATGTGCTTGTCGATGGTCAGCTGCAGCGTCATGCCGTCCCTGGGCGGCGTGTATTCCTCCGACGAACCCGGCATCTCCCGGCCCCTCGCGTCGGTCAGGAAGGAGACGCTGCCCGACACGCCGGTCAAATATTTGTCGTAGGCCAGCTCCACTCCGGTCAGCCCCTGGTTGTCGATGCCCGTAAATCCGAGCACATGGGAGGCCAGATTGCCGAAGGGATAGTACCGCCGGTTGTCCTCGGCCACCACGATGCCCGGCAGATTCAGGTTCTGGACCTCCATCGCCTTCTCCCGGGATATTTTCCGGCCGGCCGGCTGGATCTTGACGATGAGCTGTTTTTTGGTGATGAGATTCAGCACCTGGGATTCCCTGGCGCCCAACACCTGGGCCAGCTTTCTGGCTGTCTCCTCCGGGTTCCGGATCTGTGCGGGGATCGCCATGATCGTCGGCGTGCTGACGTTGTAAGCCAGTTGAATGCCGTTGCGGTCGTGGATTTCGCCGCGTTTGGCGGTGAAGGGAATGTCCTTGCGCCATGACTGCTCCGCCTTCTCGGCCAGTTCCTGGCCTTTCCACAGCTGCACCCAGCCCAGCCGGAGAAGCATGACGGCAAACATGGCTGCGCACAGCAGCAACGCGGCAAACAGCCTGCGCCTCATCAGCACGTTGGAAACCTTCATAGGCGCCCTCCTTGAAGATGGGGAACGTTTGATTCAGGAACGAATCCTTATAATCCACCATATTCAAGGCCCGGACGCGTTAGAACAAGCCGCCGGCGATCCCTCGCCGGCTATCCCTCGCCGGCCGTTTCCCCGTCACGGGATTGACCGTCTTCCCCGCCATCCGCCTCGCCCGGCGGCTCGCTGTTGGCGATGTCCGTCTGCAGCTGCTCCCGCAGGGACTGGAATTGAATCCGGACCATCCGGCTTTTCGGATCGCCGGACACGCTTTGCGAAACAGCGTAGCCTTCCCCGCTGATGCGGCAATTCAGGCCAAGCAGCGTGCAGATGTCGAGCGTGTCGCGCACGGACATCCCGGTAAAATCGGGAACGCCGATATGTTCCAGCTTCTCGGTCAACAAATACACCCTTTGCCCGGCGGCCACTTCCGCCCCCGGCTGCGGAAACTGGGAGACGACCGTCGTTCCGCTGCCGAGCAACTGATAGGACAGCGAAAAACGGTCCGCCTCGTTCTTCGCTCCGACGACGCTTTTTCCCGTCAAATCGGGCATCTGCGCCATTCCGGAAAGAATGGTCGGCACGCTCTCCGATTTGGAAGACTTCACGCCCAGGTAGTGCAGGCTTTTTTCCATAATCTCCCTGAATACCGGGCCGACGACTTCCCCTGCTTGCCGGTAATCGTCAATTTGCGGCTGGTCGGCAATGACGAGCAGGGCAATCTGCGGATTTTCCACGGGCGCAAAACCGATAAAGGAGGCGACCCATTTGTCGTTGGCGTACGTTCCGTTCTCCACCACCTGGGCGGTCCCCGTCTTGCCCGCAATGCGGTACCCTTCGATATAGGCTCTTCTCCCTGTGCCGATCTCCCGGTCGGCCACCACCTGTTCCAGATAGTAGGCGACCTCCTTCGCCGACTGCTCGCTGATCACCTGGCGGATCACGGTCGGTTCCACGCTGTGGATCACCTCTCCCGACTCGCTGTCGATGACCGCCTTCAGCAGGTGCGGTTTCATCAGTTTGCCTCCGTTGGCAATGGCCGAGACCGCCGCGATTTGCTGGATCGGAGTGACAGCCACCCCCTGCCCGAAGGTGACGTTGGCAACCTCGATCGGATACCGAAACCGGATGTTGCCCTTCGCTTCGCCGGCCAGATCGATGCCGGTCGGCTGGCTGAAGCCGAAGGCTTCGATATACTGCCTCAGTTTCTGTTCTCCCAGGTATTCATAGCCGAGCTTGACAAACGCCACGTTGCTGGACCGCTTCAGACCTTCAAGAAAGGTGATTTCCCCCCATCCTTTGCGGTCGTGGTCGTGGATGCGCCGGTTCCAGCCATCGTAAATGATGCTGCCGGACATGAAGGTCGCATTGGGGTCAAACTGTCCCTCTTCCACCGCCGCCGCCAGGGTGACGATTTTGAACGTTGATCCCGGCTCGTAGGTGGACATGACGGCATGGTTGTAAAAATCCGCGTGGCTTTCGAAATTCCAGTAGGTGTTCGGATTGAAGGTCGGCATGTTGGCCATACCGAGCACTTCCATGGTGTGAGGATTCACGGCGATGGCCGTCATGCTTTTGGGCCTGTAGGTTTCGTACGCTTTTTGCAGCGCCTGCTCGATATACATCTGGATGTTCTGGTCAATGGTCAGCTGGACGGACTTGCCGTCCACCGCCGGCTCATAGACCAGTTCTCCGTTCGGCAGCTCGTATCCGAGCCGGTCTTTCGCATAGCGAATGGAGCCGCGCTCGCCTCTGAGCCATTCGTCGAACTGGCTTTCCGCTCCGAGCAGCGGATTTCCGTCCTTGTCCATGTAGCCGAGCACATGGGCAGCCAGTTCGTTGGCCGGGTAATAACGCTTCTGTTCCTCCAGCAAATAGACGCCCATGCTGTTCATCTCCGCTTCGCTGCCGAACCGGGCGATGATCGTTTCCTTCTTTGAGGCGTCCAGCTTCCAGCCTTCGTTGCGAATTTCCCGCTGCACGAGGAACTTGCCGTCCTGGTTTCTGGCGGTGACATGCTGCAACAGTTTCTGGCGCAGTTCGGGAGTGTCCATGTCCAGGGCCGGCGCCAGGGCGTCCACCACTTCCATGGCCAGCCCCTTGCTGTTGATGAGGCTCGGGTTGACCGCCACGGTGTAGGCGGGGGCATCCTGGGCAAGGATGTTGCCGTTGCGGTCATAGATGACGCCGCGCTTGGGTGTCAGCACCTTGCTTTGCTGCCACACTTCCTGCGCCTTTCCGAGCAGCTCGTCGGCCTGCACCACCTGCAGCACGTAGATCCGCCCTATGATTCCAAGAAAAAAGAGGGTGATCATTCCCCCGAAAAACAAGGAGCGCAGCTTGATTTTCTTCTTCATGGAACGAATCCAACTCCTTGTACCGCCTGTACCGGCATGTTGCGAAAGCTCATTCCGAATAGGCGATCTTTTTGCCGCTCTCCACAAGATAATGGCTGCTTGCCGATACCGTGACAGCCGATCCTTCCGATGCCGGCACAAAGCCGAGCGCCTTGCCCAGCTCCAGCAGCCGCTTGGGCTCCTGCAGCTGCTGCGCTTCCAGCTTCAGCATAAGATTCTCCTTTTCCAGCCTCTGGATTTCCTGGTTGACCTGCTGGATGCGGGTGTTGATGGAATAGATCTGCGTGTACTGCCACAGGATCGCGCCCGCCACCGAGATGCACAACAGAATGGAAAACAGGTACAGCAGCTTTTCTCCAATGGTAATGGACGATTTGCTCTTCTTCCTGTCCTGCTTCACGTGGGTATGCTGCGGCTCCCCATGTTCCTGAACCGCCAGATTGCCATGGGTGTAAATCGGCATCGCTTCTTCCCTCCCCCAGAACTTGCCTGTTGTTGTTTATGTATCATTGATTTTTTGACTTATCTGTCTGACGCATCTCCCTGAAGCATTGCCGTTTTTTCGGCGATTCTCAATTTGGCCGAACGGGCCCGCGGGTTGAGGTTGAGCTCTTCATCTCCCGCCACAATCGGCTTTTTCGTCAGGATGCGCAAAATTTGCCGTTTGTTGCAGACACATACGGGAAAATCCGGAGGACACTGACAGCGCTCAACAAATTTCGCAAAAAAGGCCTTCACAATCCTGTCCTCCAGCGAATGGAACGAGATGACGGCGATTCTTCCCTCTGGCGCGAGGCAACGCACCGCCTGTTCCAGGGAATCCTGCAGCGCCCCCAATTCATCGTTGACGGCGATGCGGATGGCCTGAAAGCTTCTTCTGGCCGGATGGGGTCCCGTTCTGCGGGCGGCGGCCGGAATCGCCTCCTTGATCAGCTCCGCCAGTTCCCCGGTCGTGACGATGGGCCTTGCGGCTCTGCGCCGGACGATGTGAGCGGCAATGCGCCGCGAAAATTTTTCCTCGCCGTATTCCCATAGGATTGTGGCGATATCCTGTTCGCTCCAGGTGTTGACGATGTCGTAGGCGGTCAGTGTGGAGGAGCGGTCCATCCGCATGTCCAGCTCCGCATCATGGTTGTAGCTGAACCCGCGCCCGGCTTCGTCCAGCTGCGGAGAAGAAACGCCGAGATCATACAGGATCCCGTGCACCTGCGGCACGCCTTCCGCCCGGGGCAGCTCAAGCTCCCGCAGCACGCTTTCCAGGTCGCGGAAGTTGCTTTTGACCAAAGTCACCTTGTCCATGTAAGGAGCCAGCTTTTCCCTTGCGTGCTCTAAAGCGGCCTCATCCTGGTCGATGCCGATCAGGCGTCCCCCGTCTCCCAGCCGGGATGCGATCTCCAGGCTGTGGCCGGCTCCGCCCAGGGTGCAGTCGACATAGATGCCATCCGGCCGCACGTTCAGTCCTTCGACCGCTTCCTTTTTCAGAACCGTAATGTGGTGAAACAATGCCGCATCCTCCGTCGCTCATAATCTGGCAGCCAAACCCGATTGATGCGGTCAAGCCGCCGGAGTGTCTAGAGATCGAAGTGGAAATCGTCCAGTTTTTCCGCGATCTCGTTGAAAGATTCCGCCGAATTTTGGGTGTAGGTTTCCCACATTTCCTTGCTCCATACCTCCAGCCGGCTGGACACGCCGATGACGACCGCGTTGCTGTCCAGTTTCGCGTATTCCCGCAGATTGGGCGGGATGTTGACCCTCCCCTGCTTGTCCAGCTCGCATTCGGTGGCGCCGGACAGGAAAAAGCGGGTGAAGGCGCGGGCTTCGGATTTCATCAGCGGCAGCGACTTCAGCTTCTGTTCCATCACGGCCCATTCATCCATCGGGTAGATGAACAGGCAGTGATCCAGGCCTCTGGTCATGACAAAGCGGCTCCCGAGGGCGTCGCGGAACTTGGCCGGTATGATCATGCGGCCTTTCTCATCCACGCTGTGATGATATTCCCCCATAAACACCGGCCATTCACCCCCGTTCCACCCTATTGTACCACTTTGCCCCACTTTCCACCACTTTGTTTGTACTATTCGCCGGAACAAAAAAAAATCCTGCTTTCCAGCAAGGATTTCTGAAAGAAAAATTTCAAGAATTTTCTCGAAAAGTGTCACTTTGCAAGGCAGGGTCCGGGGATGATTCGCAGCAGAATCCAACATGTTCACCAAAAATGAAAGATGTGGTGCATAAGTGCACTACATCTTTCAGAAAACCGGCCATGAAGGCCGCATCTGATGTATTTTTACACTACCTCCGGCCCAATGGCGCCATCAGTGCCCTTATTTGCTGCATTTGTGCACTACATCAGGCCCCGTAGCGCCATTAACAGCCACATCTGATGCATTTGTGCATTACATCCGGCCACATGCGGCCATCAACAGCCACATCTGATGCATTTGTGCATTACATCCGGCCACTTTCGGCTATGAGCAACCACATCTGATGCATTTGTGCATTACATCCAGCCAGAAGCCGCAATCAGGGTCCATCCCCCGGCTGCGCTCACTCCTCATTGCCCCGCCTCAATGCTCCGCCCAGCTCTCCAGATACTCCTTCTGCTCCCGGGACAGCCGGTCGATCGACAGCCCCAGCGACTCCAGCTTGAAACGCGCCACCTGCTCGTCGATCTCGTAAGGTACGTTGACGACGCGGCCGCCAATGTCCCGATGCCGCTCGTTCACGTATTTCAGCGACATCGCCTGGAGCGCGAAGGTCATATCCATGATTTCCGCCGGGTGACCGTCTCCCGCCGCCAAATTGACGAGACGCCCTTCCGCCAGCAAATAAATGACGCGCCCGTCCTTCAGCCGGTATTCCTCAATATTGCGGCGCACCGTCCGCCTGGACACGCTCAGGGCCTCCAGCTCGGGCTTGTTGACCTCCACGTCAAAATGGCCCGCATTCGCCAGAATGGCGCCGTTTTTCATCACCTCATAATGCTCCCCGCGGATGACATCCCGGTTTCCGGTGACCGTCACGAAATAATCCCCGACTTTGGCCGCCTCCAGCATCGGCATGACGTCGAAGCCATCCATATAGGCTTCCACGGCCTTGATCGCGTCCACTTCCGTCACGATCACCCGGGCGCCGAGCCCCTTGGCCCGCATTGCCACCCCTTTGCCGCACCACCCGTAACCGGTGACGACCACGGTTTTGCCGGCCACCACCAGGTTGGTCGTCCGGTTGATGCCGTCCCATACCGACTGGCCGGTGCCGTACCGGTTGTCGAACAAATACTTGCAATAGGCGTCGTTGACGGCGATCATCGGGAACCTGAGCCTTTCTTCCCGCTCCAGCGCCTTCAGCCTCAGAATGCCGGTCGTCGTCTCCTCGGCTCCGCCGCGCACCTGGGACAAAAGATCCGGCCGTTCGGCGTGCAGGATGGTGACAAGATCGCCTCCATCGTCTATGATCAGGTCCGGCTTTGTTTCCAGCGTGCGGATGAGCAGTTCCTTGTATTCCCGGGGATCCGGATTGTATTTGGCAAAAACCGTAATTCCGTCCTCCACCAGCGCGGCGCACACATCGTCCTGGGTGGACAGGGGATTACTGCCGGTGATGGCCACCTCCGCTCCTCCGGCGTGCACCACCTTTGCCAGGTAGGCGGTTTTCGCCTCCAGATGGAGCGAAATGGCCACCCTCAATCCTTTGAACGGCTGCTCTTTTTCAAACTGCTCGCGGATCCGGTTCAGCACCGGCATATGGGCTTTGACCCAATCGATTTTCAGGCGCCCCTCGGGCGCCAGAGACCTGTCTGCAATGATGCTTTCTTTGGCCGCGTGGCTCATGGCGATGTTCCCTCCCGATCGAAATGAAGCCGATGAAACGGCTGGAGATCATAACAGTCCATCCGGTTCAACGGTAAACGGTTCAACGGTAAACGGCTCAACAGCAAACCGTTCACAGGTAAACCGCGTTGTGCAATTTCGTGTCCGCTTCCCGTTGGATCAGCTGATCCAGCCAATCCGTTCCATACAGATTGATGTAGGCCATAATATTATACACTCTTTCCTGCGGTTTTCCCAAAGGAGTCAGGGACCGCCCGATCCGGTCCCACCGCGCCAGGCCGGCCTGCGAACGGATGGCCAGCGCCTCCTTCGCCTTGCGCTCGAGATAACCGATCTGCGCCTCGATCTTCGCCCGGTTCGCTTCCGCAATTTTCCTCATGCCGCCGTTCAACCCGGCGACGGCTTGCAGCAAAGGCTCGTACGCCCGCAGCATGTCCCGCCGGACCTGGGCAAACCGCTCTTCCAGATGCAGATCGTCCTGGCTCCTGAGCCAGGCGCTGCGCCTTTCCTCCAGCCTTTCCACCGCATCCTGCACGGTCAGTCCGAATTCCTCCAGCGATTTCCGGACGGGCGGATCCACCAGGGTATATTCGTGCCTCGGAACGAGAATCGGCATCTTCATGCCGAACAGACGAAACGCCTCCCCGAGCTGTCCCCAGTAGGCGATTTCCGAAGGTCCGAGAACGGCGGCCAGCACAGGAAACAGATATTCCTGCATGAGCGGCCTCGTCAGGGCATTGTTGCTGAACCGCTCCGGGCTCTGCTCCAGCAGCCGCAGCAGCTCCCCTTCCGGATACACCTGCATGCCGCGCCTGTCCGCAAATCCTCCCGGATGCTCAAACAGCAAGGTTCGGCCAAACTCGTTCTGCACAAACAGATGGGCCTGTCCCTCCCGCACCTCCGCCTGGGGCGCAAATCCAAGCTCCCTTACCTGCCCGGAGCCGCGCCCGATCGCTCCGCGCAGCTCGCGGTTGCCCGTGATCAGCCGGGCAAACATGTCTTTCTCGATCCGGCGAAGCCCGGGATCATGGGAATCGACCAGCACGAGCCCGTGCCTGCCGAACAGCCAGGCAAACATGCGGGCCACCTGCTCGGTCAGGCTCGGCGCCCCGTCGGAAAGCGTTCGCAATCGTTCCACCAGCTCCCGCTTCCGGTCCGTGTCCGGCAGGATCCGGGAAACAGCTTCCACCGCCATCGTCCAGAGCTCGGGTTGAACCGGCAGGCTGCTGACGGAACGGGTTCCAGCTCCCTGCACGTCGAGAAGCCTGTATTTTTGCGCCGCCGCTTCCGCAGACGGAAACCACGCATGGTTGACCTCTTCCCAGTCATGATCCTCGCCCGCCAGCCAGTACACGGGGATGACCGGCCGGCCGAGCATGCGGGAAGCATTCCTGGCATGCCGGATGATGGAGACCGCTTTCCAGACAGCCAGCATCGGCCCGGTGAACAGCCCGGTTTGCTGTCCGCCGATGACCACCAGCGGCTGTTCGCCGCGCAGCCGTTCCACGTTTTCAATCATCTGTTCCGTTGCCCCGATCCGCCTGTTATACGCAAGCAGCCGGTCCGCCAGCAGACTCCGGTCCGCGCGGATATGGGGCCGGGAGTCCAGCCACCCGGCCCGCTCGCGCCATGCGGATTCATCCCAGGGATCGTATTCGTACAAAGAACCGAGCCGAGCAAAATCGTGAATGTATGTTTCCGCCATTGGCTGGCCCCTTCGCCAATGCCAGGCCTCTATGATCATCGCGATCCCCCGCAAGTATGGTGTGCCACTTCCGTGAGCATGATATATTAGATTGTACACATCCGCCCGAAGATCGTCAAAAAGCGTTCCCGGGCAGCTTTCCGGAGGAACCTGCCGCCCGGATCCTGTAAAACGATCCGGACCGCCCTTTGCGGACGATCCGGATGACGATCACCTGTCCATGCTCACGCTTCCGGCTCCCTTTTGATCGAAGAAGAGTGAAGCACCTTGTGCTTGGCATTGGTCAATTCGCGGTAAACATCCGTTTCCACCTGCATGCGCAGCTGGGTTTTGGAGATGATTTCCCCCCGTACGGTGGCCACATATTTCGGGGGCAGGTGATTGAGAGTGAGAGCCAGAATATCGCTCAACTGCTGCTCGTTGCAGTTGGCCAGTTCGTTGTCCCGCTGCATGAGTTCCTTGAGGCAGTTCCTGGCAATGTCCTCCATCAGATTGAACACCTTCATCCGTCCGCATCCTCCCGTTTATTATATGGAATGAAAATACCGCACAATTCCGACAACGAGCAATATGAGATACGCCGCGCTCAACCCCAGAAATCCGAGACGCCAGGCCGCCCGCAGCTGCCGTTTGACATCGAGCTTCTTCCGGAGTCGGTACTGTGCGTTTCCGATGAGGCCGATGGCGAGCAAAAACAGAAGAATGAGCAGCCAGATGCCGCCGAACCGGAAGCGCATCGTGTCGAGCATGCCGGCCACAACCCCGACGAGAAAAAAGGTCGTCACGTCCATCGCCAGCGCGGTTGCCCGCTTTTTGTCGCCGGTTCTCCAGCGCGCCACATACCAGACCAGGATGAAAATGAAAAACGGGACCAATGACAACAGGGCATATGTGCTCAGCAGCAAATCCCACAGAAACCTCATCGTCTCCCTCCCTACTCCGGGCCGGCCCCATGCCGTCTGCGGCGGAACCCGCGGACCATGCAGAGCAGCGTTTCGTTGACCGGCGTCTCAACTCCGTGCCTTTTCCCAAGCTCCACGATGCTGCCGTTGATCCAGTCCACTTCCGTTTCGCCGCCGCGATTCACATCCTGCAGCATGGAAGAGTGGTTGGCCGCGGTTTTCCTGCACACATCCAGCAGGTCCTCCCATTCGGCCTGCCCGAAGGACACGCCCTCCTTCAACGCGACCCTTCTTCCTTCTTCAAACACGGCGCGAAGGAGCTGCACCCAGTCATCCGATTCCAGAAGCTCCCCGTTCGGGACCCGCAGGACTGCCGTCAGCGGATTGATGGCCGCGTTGACCAGCAGTTTTTTCCACGCCATTTCTTTGATGTTGTTCGACACATGGGCGTTGAATCCTGCCGCATGCAGGACCTTTGCCGCATTTTTTGCGCCATCCTGCCATTCGTCCCCCGTTGTCAGCGGACTTCCGATCCACACGGCTCCCCGGCCGGTGTGTTCCACCTCGCAGGGACCCGATTTGCGCGCTCCTTCGGTGATGATCGCCTGATACAGCCTGGAGGGCGGGAGAGAGTTTGCAAGCGCTTCCATATGGCCAATGCCGTTCTGGAAACAGACAATCCTCGCCCGGGGCAGCCGTTCCATCATTTGCGCCAACCGCCGGATGAAGCGGGCGTCGAGATGATGCTGCTTGACGGTGAGCCCGATGTATTCCGGTTCAAAAACACTCCAGTCGGAAGAAAAAAGCGCGCATGGCAAAGAGGCCGACCGGCGGATCGACCCTTCCGCCAATGTCAGCCCGTTTGTCCGAATCGCATGCAGCTGCTGCTCTCCGCGCACCACCAACCCGGTGGATATGCCGGCGAGGGCGAGTTTTGCCGCAAACAGCAGGCCCACAGAACCGCCGCCGATCCACAAAAAACGCATCCGTTTCACCTGCGCATTCAATTTCTGATACTACTATATCAAATTGAATTGCGGGGCGAAACTGCCGGAAATCATTCCACCCGTTCGAGATTCCCGTTTTCGTCCATCTTGAATTTCTGGCCGGATTCCTCGTCATCCTCCAGCAGCGCCAGCTTGCGGGCGCGGTCCATGATTTTGATCAGCGCCTTGTAATCTTCATTCACCGACCGATAGTCGGTTTCCACCGAATTGACCTGCTGGCGCAGCTCCTCGTTCTCCTTTTTCAGCTTTTCGATTTCTTCTTCTTTTTCCTTCAGCTCTTTTTGCAGATTGCGGATCTGTTTGCCCATGTCCTGATAGGTTCCCTTCCACTGCTTCAAATAGCGGATGACGGCATCCATGGAAATGGAATCCTCCGTCGCCTGCTCCAGTTTTTCCGCATCCTGCCGGCCAGCCGGAAGCGCGGCGTTCGAAGCTGATTTTCGGGCCTGCAGCCGCTGCTGCCGCTGCGCCTTGGCAAGCTGGATGGCCGCCTCATAGTTTTTGCGCACGCAGCTGTTCCAGCGGAACCCGCATGCGGCCGAAGTTCTGCCAATCCTTTCGCCCACTTCCTCAAACGCTTTGAGCTGGGTGCTTCCTTCCCGGATATGGCGAAGGGTCACCTCCGCCAGAATGAGATCATCGTCAGGAGTCCAGGCATCTTGTCTGACTGCCATGTCGAATATACCTCCCGTCATTGTTGCTTACTTTCATTTCTATGCCTATCACGGAATTCATAGAATCTATTTTTTCATTACTATCGGTATATCCAAAACAGCCCTTTCTCATACCTGACGGATTGATCTGCCTGCATCCGGCTCGGGCCTCCGACACGGAACCGTCCCGCACCGCATGTTTCCGTCCGCCTTTGGCCAAACTAAAGCAAGCCCGGCCAAATGTTACCGATTTCGTCACGAATGAATGTTTACAGGCCGTGAGCCGACAGGTATAATGTTCCGTAGATATTTGTGACCGCGCAACAGAGAGGGGGTAGTTCCAACATGGCCAGGATGTTTCGGGTACTCGGGTTTTTCACGCTTGTCATCGGCTTGATGATGTACGCCGGACATATGACGGATATGGCGCTCTTGTTCTTCGCCCAGACCGCGGCGTTTGTCCTGCTCGGTTACATGAACCTGTCCGAAAAAGCCTATCTGCTCATCTTTTGGACATACATGATCGTTTGTTTCCTCGGATTCACATACTACACTTTCTTCGAAATGGACGTATACTGATTCGCGCGCAAAAAGGCTGTCCCCGAAAGGGACAGCCCTTTTTCATTTTTTCCACTGGATCAGCACCTTGAACAGCTCGCCCATCGTGTCGCCGAGCAGCAGCTGGCGGATCTGGCGGTTTTTGCGGGCGGCGGGATGAAACGGATCATTAGCGGCGTGGGGTACGAGCTTGTCCAGAACGCCCTGCTCCAGCAGGAATTCCCGCTGCGTCATGTATTTCCATTTCTTCAGGCCGAGGGATTCCCCGACGGCGATCAGATCGCTGAAATTGACGTGCGCTGTCATGTCCTGTTCGCCCGGGTGGACGAGCGGATCGTCGTGGGCATGATGGCGATGGTAGCACATGAGCGTGCCCCTCATGCGGTGCGGAGCGTACAGTTCCTCATCGGTATCCCCGTAATCGATCGTCATCACAACAGAACCCTCCGGCAGCAGCTTCAGAACGTTCTGCAACCACGCAATTCCGCGCAGATTGAGCTCCACGATCTGTCCTTCGGCCCATGCGGCGCGCCTGGCGGACAAATGATCCAGCGCCTCTTCATCGGCGCAGGGGTGAAGAACGAGTTCCAGCCCGTTCTTCGCCTCGCTCCAGGCGACGCAATGCTCCAGCCAGACTCCCTTTCTGAATTCCAGGCGTTTGACCGGAAAGGCGTCCACAAGCTCGTTGGACCAGACAATCCAGCCTTCGCCCGGTTTCAATGACCGAAACCATTCCTCCTCCGTGAGCCAGGCCGCTTTGTCCCGGTGCGCGGCCAGTTCCTCCCGCTGGCAAAGAAGATGGGCGGGATTTCGCTCAATGGACGCATAACGAACGCGGCTGTACACCCGGGGCCAGGAATTCCGCAGCTCATCCAGAATGTGGACGGCCAGCCTGCCCGTTCCTCCGCCCCACTCCGCAAGGCGCACGGTCACGTCCGGACTGAGGCTGTCCGCCTGATCCGCGATCCAGCGGGCGATCATTTCCCCCATCACCGGGCCAAGATAAGCGCTCGTATAAAAATCCCCCTCCCGGCCCGTCCGGACCCGGTCCCCTGCGTAATATCCGAGACCGGGCGCATACAGGCAGAGATCCATAAATTCGTCAAACCGGATGAAGCCTTCCGGAGAAGCTTCGATTCTGGCGCGGATCATCGTGACCAGTTCCAGTTCCCGCTCCCGTTCGTTGCTCATCTTGACACCTCCGAAACGGTCCAGCCGGCAGGCAATCAAACAAAGACATCCGGCCTGGAAACGTTTATAATAGGATTACGGCCGCAAGATTCGACTTCTTTCGTAGTCATGTCCGGCCGTTTGCAAGGATACGTTTAATTGAGGGCGGTTTCGCGGGAGGAGAGCAAGGATGAGGGCACTGCGGACAGGGGCGGCCATCTTTTTCTCCGTATTGATTACGTTATACTATACTTTGCCCGCCAGGGCAAACGCATCCCTGGAAGAGGTGCGCGAGCTTCTGCAAAAAGGGCTGACCATCTATGAAATCGACCGGGAGCTGGTGCGCCTCGGAGAGCAGGAAGAGCAGATCGCGCTCCGCCTGTCCGAGGTCGGCGAGAACATCCGGCGGCAGGAAGCCGAAATGAAGAAAAAGAAGGAAGCCGCCGGCAAAGTGCTGCGATCCTACTACATGGGCCAGCGCAGGTCCCTTGTTCTCGCGCTGATCCGCATGGACAATTTTTACGACATGCTCAGGGCATATGATTTGATGAAGAGAATTTACCGGCATGACCGCCGCGTCCTGGAATCCTACCGGGATCAGCTGAACGAGCTGAAATCGCTCGAGCGGGAGCTGGCCAGCGCCCGGGAACAGATGCGTGAAGTACGGGAGCTTCTGGTCGCGGAGCGGGATCAACTGCTTCGCGTCCAGTCGGAATTGGACGCCGCTCTGGCCATCATGGAGCAGGACGAGGCGGAACAGATCCGACGGCAGATTGAAGCCCTGACACGACAGTGGGAAGCGGAAGGCCTCCCCCTGTTCCAGGCCTATTTCGCTGCGCTGGCGGACACGATCCGGCTGCTGCCCGAGGTCATCATGAACGACTCCAGCCACCTCAGCGTGCAGGGATCCGAGCTCCTGTTCCGGATCTCCGATGAGCAGTTGAACTCCTTTTTATGGGAAAAAAACCCGATGTTTGAAAGGTTGAAGTTCACCTTCGCCGACGGGATCATCACCGTGACGGGGCAGGATGCGGGCCAGGAACTGCGCATCGCCGGGCGATACCTGCTCAGAACGGAACCGGAAAATCGGCTCGATTTTTCCATCGAGGAACTGGAATACAACGGCTTGCTGCTGCCTGACTCAACCCGGGCGGATCTGGCCAGGCAGTTTGACCTGAGCATCAGCGTGGAACATTTCGAGCTGGAGATGGAAGTCACCGACGTTCGCATGGAGGACAACCGGCTGATCATCCATCTCAAAATGAAAAGGAACTGGCTGGATTCGCTATTCGGGAGACTTCGCTGACCAGGGACCGCCATGCGTCTGACCCTGGCCTGTAGGAGGCGGCATCCTTCCGGTACGCATCCAGCTGCCCGGGAAGTTCCGGCGTGCCGGTCAGGAACTTGGCGCTGGGCAGCCAGTCACGGACCGCTTTCAAATCCGGGCTCAGCCACATCGTCCAGGAATTGCCGGACCCGTCCGCCATATGCGGAGGCAGCCCGGGCAGGGCGTTCGGCACGCCGCTTGCAGCCAACCAGTCCACCAGCTGCCTGGCGGCTTCCTTTCGGGAGGAATCGGCGCGAATGGCGAAGCTTTTGCCCCTCGACCACATCTGGCCGCCCTCACCGATCGAACGGTCATCGAGCAGCGGGCTGGCCCCAAGCCGCGCGTCCCGCTGCCTGACATAGTGGGTCACCGGCACGATCATGGCCGCGATGCGCCCGTCTTTCAAATGTTCCCACGATTCCCTCGGCGGCGCGAAATACTGTCCCGGTTTCCAGGCCGGCGACATCCCGGCCGCCTGCTCCATCAGACGGGCGGTGAACTCGTCTTCTTCCCTCATGGCATAGATGGCGGAAATGGGGTCATACATGTCAAAGTAAACGGACCAGTCCGCCAGTTCCCATTCGTACCCGGAGCTTTCCGGTTCGGCACGATCCTCTTCCGGCCGGTCCCCGGTCATATCTCCCTCCCGGCTATCCATCCGGCTTGCCTCCCGGCTTTCCATCCAGCGGTCCATCCTTGAAACCAGTGTCTCGCGGAGTTGGTCAAACCGGACCAGGCCGTTCTCGTCGGCGATCGGCTCGGCGTTCCGGTTCCAGACCACAACATAAGGTTCTATGTAATAAGGCACCGCCCAGGCGAACCCGTTCCATTCCAGCAGCTGCCGCACGGCGGGATCCATGGATCCCTGGCCGGAAGCGGCAACCGGCTCCAGGAGACCCTTGGCGGCGAGCCCCTGCACCCACACATTGTCCAGCAGGTACAGGTCAGCCTGAACATCGTACCGGATGTGCCGGATGACGGTCTCAAAATCGACGGTATCTGGCCAGGTGATCCACTCGATGCGGAGATACGGATGCCTTTCCGTGTAGATCTGCGCTTCCTCCATCATCCATTCGCTTTCTTCCGCCGATCCGTAGACGACAACCTGGAGGTGGACAGTGCTCCGGTTTGCCGCAACGTCATTGTCGCCATCCGCTTCCTGCGGGGGAGGGACCGAATGCGGAATGAGCAGGCTGATGCGGGAATGCCCGCTGGAAGAGATGAGCACAATCAGTGAAAGGACGATGATGACCAGCAAAATCGCCATACTGCGGGAATTTGCCATGCCGTGTCCTCCTTGTGGGTGAAAACGGTTACATCTCACTTCATCCTTAATCATACCAGAAATGCGCCTTCGGATACATAGCAAAAGTCCCACCGGGACAAACTATTGGAAAACATCCCGGGAAAGGACGAATGGCAGATGCGCAAATGGATCACGGTCCTGATCGTCATCGGATGCCTGGTGGCCGGCTGCGGATCCAATGGAAACCAGCAGGAAACCCGCATGGAAACCCATGAGACGCAGCCGAACCAGCGCCTGGAGATCAAATCCGAAGACAGCCAACAGATCGCGGAGCGGCTCATCAAGCTGGCCACCAGCGTTCCCCAGGTCAATTCGGCTACCTGCGTTGTCCTGGGTAAAACCGCCATCGTGGGCATCGATGTGGATGCCGATCTTGACCGTTCGCGGGTCGGCACCATCAAATATTCCGTGGCAGAGGCGCTGCGCAAGGACCCCGCCGGAATCAACGCCGTCGTCACGGCGGATGTGGACCTGAATGCGCGCATCCGGGAAATCGCCGAAGAAATCCGCGCCGGCCGTCCCGTGTCCGCCTTCGCCAACGAGCTGGCCGACATCATCGGCCGCATCATGCCCCAGCTGCCAAAGGATACAAAGCCGCGCGGCACCGAAGACCCGACGAAAAACGAAGACCGGAGGAAGCTGGAACAGCAGCAGATGTAGACATGAGCGGCAACCCGGAAACGGAAAAAAGCCTGGCGCTGCCCGAAAGAAGGGCAATGGCGCCAGGCTTTCTGGCTGTGTTGGCAGGTTACGCTCTCGGAATGGTGGCAAAGGCGGTGAACACCTGGTTGTCCAGTTTTTCCGCAGCGGCTTTGTTGTAAATTTTCTCGTACGCCGGTTCCGTGGACAGGCGGGCGCCGTAAAACATCGCGTCCCGGACAAACTCCACCTTGATGTCAAAGCAGCTGAGCTTCAGCGGCACCCCTTCCATTTCCTCGGCCGCCACCGCGGCGCTGCCGTTCACGGCAAACACGCTGCCCGCGCCGAAAATCGTCAGGGTCACCTTCGGGTTCGCCTTCATGTTGGCGATGAGCCGGGAGCGCTTGTCCAGAGCGACACGCAGGGTTTCCGCATCCAAAGCCTTGACCCAGGAGATGGCGCTGCTGGTCGGCACTTGCGACTCGGCATCGATCGTATGGAGCAGCACGAGCGGTTCTTTTTGCAGCTGCTCAACGAGCTCTTCCGGCAAAGCCGTCATCGTTTCCGCCATTCATGATCCTCCTTTTGCCTGAATTTCATCGCTTCAACCAGTATAGCATGGATCGGATTGGAAACGCCACCAGTCATATGACGCCCATGTCAGGGTGTGAGCTGTTCCTTCAGCAGCTCGATTGCCTCGGCAAATTGCTCCTCATCCAGGTAGACATACGGGCTTACCCAGGTTCCCTTGAGCGAAATCGCCGTCAGTTTGTCCCCGCTGAACCCCGCATACGTCTTCAGCAGGCTTTCCATCTGCTGGCGCGGCAGATCCGTGTGCATGTTGGCCCCGAGGGCGTCCAGCAGCTCATTGACCTTCAGCAGGGCGGATACGGATTTCATCTTCCCGGCCAGGGCGGCGAGCACCTCCTGCTGCCGGCGGTTGCGCTCAAAGTCGTTGGAGTCCGGCGTTTCCCCGTTGTTGGAATGCCTGTAGCGGACAAAATCGAGCGCCTTTTTGCCGTCCAGCACCTGCTTGCCTTTTTTCAGGTTGATGTTGGTGCCGTCCGTCGGGTCCACATACCGCATGTCCTGATCGACGTACACCTCCACGCCTCCCACCGCGTCGACAATCCGCTCAAAGGCCGTGAAATTGACGACGACAGCGTAGTCGATCGGGATGTCCAGGAAATTTCCGAACACCTCCCGCACCTCCGCGAGGGTGGCGGCCAGGTTGTCCCGGTCGTAAGCGATGGCGTAAAAGGCGTTCGCCTTGTGCGCGGACCAGCCGGGCACCTTGACGTATGTATCGCGCGGGATGGAGACGACGACCGCATCCCCGTCATTCGGATTGAGCGCCGCGACCATGATGACATCCGTATTGAGCCCGCCGATCCCCGGCCGGTTGTCCACTCCGAGCAGCAGCACGGCCAGCGGCTTTTCCCTTGCCAGCTCCTCCTTCGGCAACTTCCTGCCGGGAGCCGGATCCACGGAAATTTCGTCCAGTGTTTCATCGATGTTCGCCGCCGTGCGGATGATGAAAACTGCCGCGGTTGCCAGGGAAGCCGCGAGCAGGAGGAGCAAAAGCCAAAGCCATGTCCTGCTTTTGCGCTTCCTTCCGAACCTTTCCCTTCGGGGAGGAAGAGGCGGCGGTACAGGTTGCGAAGCCATAGGTCACCTCTCGTCCAGACTGAAGTTCGGGTTTGCCTCTATTTCCCTCAGCAGCCATTCCGCCGAATCCTTGTCCATTCTCAGATCCTTCTGCGCGCCTTCCACCGTCACATATTGGAGCACGTAAGCCTGGTCATCGGCGGACCGGATGGCAACCTCCCGCACCCCATGGTCTTCTTTCAGGAGTTGGGAAAAAAAATCGAGCGTCTCCCGGGCAGCTTCGTCATGAGGCCTCGCGTCGACAACGAGCCTGGCCTGAAGCCAGTTGTACAGGGCATCTTCCAGTTTCATCCTGCGCTCCCCCGTTCATGAATCCTTTTTCTTTTCCGCCTGACCTTTCCGGGAAGCTTCGCTTTCACGCCTTTTCCCGCTTCGCTCCAGCACCCAATAGCGGATGCGCACAAACAGCATCAGGCCGACGGCGATGGCCAGGCATTGCCAGATCGGCAAATTGGCGTCGATCTGGAACGTCAGCAGCAATAAGGCGCCCAGGGCGATGAGCAAATAAATGAAGGCGTCCTTGACGAGCGGCAGCTTCCGCACCCGGAACACATTGTTGTACACATAAATGAGAAAGACGAGAATGAGCAGGTACTCCCACCAGTGTTCGGCGGCAAACTGCCGGAAATCGAGGGGAGGAATGTCAAAGTCTTCCTCCACTTGCGCAAACAGATACATGTTCGTACGACCTCCCAGCTTATTTGGCGGCCAGCTTGCGCTGTTTCTCCGCCTTTTCCCGTTCGTTGCGGTTCAGCAGCTTCTTGCGGAGCCGGACCGATTGCGGCGTGATTTCGCAGTACTCGTCGTCATTCAGGTACTCCAGCGCTTCTTCGAGAGACATGAGCCGGGGCGATTTCAGTTTGACCGTCTCTTCCTTGGTCGATGAGCGGACATTGCTCAGATGCTTTTCCTTGCAGATGTTGACGATGAGGTCGTGTTCGCGATTGTGTTCTCCCACGATCATTCCTTCGTACACCTCGGTCCCCGGCTGAACGAACAGCTGGCCGCGATCTTCCACCGACAGGATTCCGTATGCCGTGCTTACTCCGGATTCGCTGGCGATGAGCACGCCCTGCCTCCGTCCTCCGACACTCTGCCCGTCATAAGGCGCGTAGCGGTCAAAGGCATGGTTGAGAATGCCGTAGCCCCTCGTCAGCGTCAGAAACTCCGAGCGGTAACCGATCAGCCCGCGGGACGGAATGAGGAATTCCAGGCGGACCTGCCCATTGCCGTGGCTGGACATGTTGACCATCTCCGCCCTGCGGGGACCGAGGCTTTCCATCACCGCGCCGGTATGCTCCTCCGGCGTGTCGATGATGAGCCGCTCCACCGGCTCCATCCTGACGCCGTCGATGTCCTTCAGAATGACCTCCGGTTTGGACACCTGCAGTTCGTAGCCCTCGCGGCGCATGTTCTCGATCAGGATGCCGAGGTGCAGCTCGCCCCTTCCGGAAACTATGAAGGCATCGGGGCTGTCCGTTTCTTCGACGCGCAGCGCCACATCTTTTTCCGCTTCCTTGAACAGCCTCTCCTTCAGCTTGCGGGAGGTGATCCATTTGCCCTCCCTGCCCGCAAACGGGCTGTTGTTGACGAGAAAGGTCATCCGCATCGTCGGCTCTTCGATCCGGATCGTCGGCAAAGCCTCGGGATGGGCCGGATCGGCGATGGTCTCACCGATGCCGATGTCCCTGATGCCGGCGATGGCCACGATCTCTCCGGCTCCGGCCTCCAAAGTCTCGACCCGGTTCAACCCTCTGAACCCGTACAGCTTTTCCACCCGGGCCTGCCTTGCCCCGCCGTCGCGGTCAATGATGGCGACCGCCTGTCCCTGGCGGATGACGCCTCGGTTGACGCGGCCGATGGCGATGCGCCCCAGGTACTCGTTGTAGTCCATCAGAGTGACCTGAAACTGCAGGGGCTTGTCCCGGTCATTCCCCGGCGCCGGAATGTGGCTCACGATCGTCTCGAACAGCGGCAGCATGTTTTCATGCGGTTGGTCCGGATCCAGGGTGGACGTCCCCTTCAGCGCCGACGCGTATACAACCGGAAACTCCAGCTGCTCATCGCTTGCCTCGAGTTCAATAAACAGGTCCAGCACCTCGTCCACCACCTCCGCGGGGCGGGCGTTGGGCCGGTCGATCTTGTTCACGACGACGATCGGCGTGAGGTTCGCCTCCAGCGCCTTGCGGAGGACAAATTTTGTTTGCGGCATGCAGCCCTCAAACGCATCGACCACGAGCAGCACGCCGTCCACCATTTTCATGATCCGTTCCACTTCACCGCCGAAGTCGGCGTGTCCCGGTGTATCGACAATGTTGATGCAGTAGTCTTTATAGGAGATGGCCGTATTTTTGGCCAGAATCGTGATGCCGCGTTCGCGTTCCAGGTCGTTGGAATCCAGGACCCGCTCCCGGACCGCCTCGTTCTCCCGGAAAACGCCCGATTGCTGAAGCAGTTTGTCAACCAGCGTCGTTTTCCCGTGGTCGACGTGGGCGATGATGGCAATGTTGCGAATCCTGTCCTGCGCGTGCATGCAAGTTATTCCCTTCTCTGTCGGATGGCGTTACGAAACAAGCGCCGGACAGACCCTGCCGACGCTTGAACATTAACATTATACTTTCCCTTTGAGGCAAAAGCAAGGAAAAGAGCGGCCGGACAAACGCTCATCCGGCGGCGCCGCGGTCCTTTCCCAGCCATCCCCCCGCCAGTGTCAGAAGGACGAACAGCGCAGGGACAACCCATTCCACAGAGGGATGCGCATGGCCGAACCATTGGCGAAACATGGCGTCCTTTGTCATCATTTCCCCTGCCGTAAAGCCGAGGATCGCCGCCCCGAGCCAGACAAGCGCGGGAAACCGGTTCAGATACCGGACGATGCGGGAACTTCCCCATATGATCAGGGGGATGCTGAGAGCGATCCCCCAAGCCAGGACAACCGGGTGTCCGTTTGCCTTTGCGGCGATCGCCAGCACATTGTCCAGGCTCATGATAAAATCCGCCGCCAGGATCGTCCATACCGCCGCCCGCAAGGTGACCGCTTCCTTCACGTGCACCTGCGCCCCGCCGCTGTCTTCCCACAGCAGTTTGACGGCGATGTACAGAAGCATGAGCGAGCCGATCAGCTGCACCCAGGGGACCGCCAGCACGGCGGCCGCGCCGAAGGTGAGAACGACGCGCAGGAAGACGGCGCCGGCGGTCCCCCAGACGATCGCCAGCCTCCTCTGCCGCCCGGGCAGATTCCGGCTCGCCATGGCGATGACCACCGCGTTGTCGCCGCTCAGCACGATGTTGATGAGAACAATCTGAACAAACAATAAAAAAGAGTCCAAGCGATCACCTCCTGTAATCTCTATGTGCGAGATGTACAAGATATGACCGCCGGACCCCTAGAGCAGTTCCTCCATCGGGTCGGCGGAAGAAGTCCGGTTCGTTTCCGGCGAGGACGTGATGATCATCGTCTCCGTCTTCTCCACTGCTTCCTTCAGGTAGTCTTCCAGCCAGGACATGCGCTCCTCCAGCTGGAGGATGACCTGCATGTTCGGATTGGTGCTCGGATGTTTCGGAACAAACAGGGTGCAGCAATCCTCATACGGCAAAATGGAAATTTCATAGGTTTCAATCTGCTCCGCCACGCGGATGATCTCTTCCTTGTCCATCGTGATCAGAGGGCGGATGATCGGGAGCGTCGTCACGCTGCCGATGGCGTGCAGGCTCGGCAAGGTCTGGCTGGCAACCTGGCCAAGATTTTCGCCCGTCACAATGCCCAACGCCCTGTGCCGATGGGCCAGCCGTTCCGTGATGCGCATCATCGCCCTCCGCATGAGGGTGATGAGCAGGTTTTCGTTGGCCTCCTGGCGCAGCCGGGTCTGAATGTCCGTGAAATGGACGAGGTGCAGCCGGATTTCCCCGGCGTATTCGGCCAGCTTGCCGCACAGGTCAATGACCTTCTGCTTCGCCCGTTCGCTTGTGTACGGAAAACTGTGAAAATGGACCGCTTCCAGGAGCACTCCCCTGCGCATCGCCATCCATCCCGCCACGGGGCTGTCGATGCCGCCCGACAGCATGAGCATCGCCTTGCCGCTCGTGCCGAGCGGAAATCCCCCGAGCCCGCGCACCACCTGCGAAAACACGTACGCTTCCTCGTCGCGCACCTCGACCTGCAGGACGGCATCCGGATTGTGCACGTCCACCCTCAGTTCGGGGCAGCGGGGAAGGATGTAGCTGGCCACCAGATGATTCAGCCTCGGCGAATCATAGGGGAACGACTTGTTCGGACGGCGCACCTGGACCTTGAACGTGCGGGGCGGCGGATCCATCGCGCGCACCGCCTCCAGGGCCGTCTGGCGAATGCTGTCCAGATCGAGCCGGGCGCGCATGACCGGGCTGAAGGATGACAGGCCGAACACCCGGCCCAGCTTTTCCTTCACTTCCTCATACGGCTCGCCGTTGAGCTCGATCAGCACCCTTCCGGATGTGCGCCGGATTTCCGCGCGCGGATGGGGCGCAAGCAGGCTCTGGATGTGATCCAGCATCGCCTGCTCGAATTTGTACCGGTTCCTTCCTTTCAAACTCAACTCTCCAAACCGGAGCAGGATCAGATCTGCGTTCATTTCTTTCCTCCCTGTTTCTGAAGAGCGCGCATCCGCTCCGCAACCGTGCGCAGCCTGTCCAGCAGCACATCGATATCTTCTTCGGTATGCTGCGGACTCAGGCTGATGCGGATGCCGCTTGCGGCTTCCTCCGGCGGCATGCCCATCGCAAGCAGGACTCGGCTCGGCTCGTCCGATCCGGAAGAGCAGGCCGAACGGGTGGAAACATAGATGTCATATTCCTCGAGGGCATGCACAAAAATTTCCGACTTGACGCCCGGCATGGTGAAATGGACGATATGCGGCGCCATCCGTTCCGCTTCCCGCGCGCCCGTCAGCCTGAGGCCGGGAATGTCCCCGATGCCCTGGACCAACCTGGCGCGCAGCCGATACATCGCAGCGCGGTTCTCACTCAGCGATTCGGCGGCCAGGCGGAACGCCTTGGTCATTCCGGTGATGAGCGGCAGCGCCTCCGTCCCGGAACGGACGCCCCCTTCCTGGCCGCCGCCGGACAGGAGCGGGGTCAGGCGGATCGGTTCACGGCAGTACAAAAACCCGACGCCCCTCGGACCGTGGATTTTGTGAGCGGAAGCGGTCATGAGGTCGATGCCCGCCCGGGCGGGCTCAAGCTCCAGCTTGCCGACGCTCTGCACCGCATCGACATGAAAGATGATGCGCGGCTCGTTCCTCAGCATCCGCCCGATTTCCTCCACGGGCTGGATCGCGCCCGTTTCGTTGTTGACGTGCATGACGCTGACCAGAATGGTGTCCTTGCGGATGGCCGCGCGCACCGCCTCCGGATCGATGCGGCCGGACGCATCCGCCGGCAGGTAGGTCACCTCGTACCCTTCCCTTTCCAGCTGCCTGCAGCATTCGTAGACCGACGGGTGCTCAATCTGCGTGGTGATGATGTGCCTGCCCCGGCTGCGGTACTGCCAGGCCGCTCCCTTGATGGCCAGGTTGTTGCCCTCCGTGCCTCCCGATGTGAAAATGATCTCGTCCGGATGAGCTTTCAGGGTGGAGGCGACCACCTCCCTGGCTCGCCTGAGCAGCGTTTCCGCCTCTTTCCCAAGGCGATGCAGCGAGGACGGGTTGCCAAAATACTGCGCCATCGTCCTGGCGACGGAATCTATGACCTCCGGAAGTGGAGGAGTCGTGGCCGCATGATCGAAATAAAGCATGCGAAACCCTCCGCTTTCATTAGCTGTGTCTTCCACATTGTACACCTGAAAGGCCGCTGTGAAAAGTTTTTTCACCCTATGGAAGGATTTCGGGCCAAAAAAACGCCTTCCCTTGCGGGAAGGCCAGATCCTTTGTCTTTCGGCTCACCGACTGACGGTCCAATCACGTGTACATCGGGGCGATTGCAAGTAAAATGACAATGGATATCATTCCGAGCACCGCCGAACAAACTCCCAGCATCCGGCTTCCTGATGCAGCCGCGGCGATTCCGGCCAGGACGGCGAGAGGACCAAGGATGACCGGCCAGGCGAACAGCGATATGACGGCGACCGTCAGGGCGATCCAGCCCGGCCAGCGGTCCTTCGTCACGAAGCGGCGCTTCTGTGCCGCATCACGCATGTTTCGGCTTGAAGGTGTGGCAGCAGGTGGATGTGGAATCCTTCGCCTTTCCCTGGTAGTCGACGCTGAAACTTTCCCCCGCAAATTCCTGGTCCAATTCGGCATCCGCGTGCCTGTCCAGATCAATCATGATCAGGTCGGCGCCGCAATTGTTCCCCTCTTTCCAATAATGACAGTTGGCCACGCTGCATTTGACCTGCGGCATGATGTTCACCTCCCGTACCCATTGTTCCCGAAACCGCTTGAAAGTATGACCGGTGCGCGGCGGGAAACATGGTTCGGGGAAGGTCAAGGAAGATTTGTTCCGGAAGCAAGCGGCCCGATTCGTCCCTTGCCGGATCGTCCCTTAACGGATCTCTTCTCCCTGCAGTCTGCGATGGGTGACATAATCGGTTTCGTAATAGGCGAGATCTTCCCTCAACTGCTCAAAAATGCGCATCAGTTCGAGGGTCAGATCCCTCACCGCCCGGACAGGCTTCTTGCGGAAACGGATCGCGTCCTGCCCGGTGTACGCGTAACGTCCGTCCTCCGAATAGCATTCCATTTTCGGGAAAAAGTACCGGTTCACGCATTCATGATAAGCCTCATACAGCACCTTCTCCGCAAACTCCCCGTTGAATTTGCGGCGGCGCAGCGCCACGCCGAGCTTTTCGTACACGACTTCGCAGAACACGAGAAGATGCCGCATATCGGACAAATAATCCCGGTAGAATTCCTGCATCGCCGGATCCTGATCGGGATTGAGCTGCACAAGGGTCGTCTCGTTCAGGAACTGCTCGATCTTGCCGGCGGCTTCCTTCAGCAGCTTTTGCGTTGAATCGCACAATGCCTTTACCTTGTCTTCGGACATCGCGTTGCCAGTCCTCCTCCATGTGCTTTGCGCCATTGCATGCGACGGTCAATCTTTTCACCATGTTACCATAAAAAGCGAAGGAAATGTATCATTCGCGCGCATAATTTCATTCCATCCTTCGAACGCTATGCACAGCTTGACATCAGACTTGAAGGGGAATGAATGGCGATGAACAGACGGGCATGGATCTCGGGAATCGCGCTTTTGGCGTTGGCGCTGCTCGTCATTGTGCCAAAGGTGGCCAATGACGGGGCACATCCGGGCCGGGAGGAACGAGTTCGCTCGCTGGCGCCTGAGCAGGAACTGAAGCTGAAGAGAAAGGTGCTGCAGAGGGATCTGGAACTCACCGACGCGCTTTGCCGCGCCTCCTGCCTGGCGGATGCGGTCCGGGCCGTGGAAAGCGCGGGCATGGATGGCGGGGCTATCGGTGAGACGGCCGCCCCGCCCGATCGGGAACGCAGATTGGAGGTGCTGCAGCAATTGAGGAAGCGGAATCCGCGCATGCAGTATCTCCGATGGGGCGATGCCGAACTCGGACGAATGCCGGAGGGAACGGAGGCGAAGCTGGAGCCCCTGCTGAAGGAAGCCGAACGGAGAGCCGCGGGCGGCAGCCGGTATACGTCCGATCATGTGCGGGCGAAGGATCATCACTATTTCGCCATCGGCGTGCCATCGGGGGTGGAACATGAGCCCCTGATCGGCGTCGTGCAGGAGAGCGTCATGCGCGAAGTGGAGGTGGAGCAGAAGAAAAACCTGCGCATTGTTCCCTATCCGAGCGACGCGCGCTACCGTCTGGAAGCCGTCGATTCCGACACCCTGCGCCGCCGCGATGTGGACCATCCGGAAGACAATGAGGGAACGAGCCACTACCTCGTCAACGAAGTGGTGGTCAAGTTCCGCCAGGAGCCGGGCGAGGCCGATCTTGCGCAAATTCGCCGCGACATCGGATACGATTCGGTGCGGAAAATGGGGTACACCCATGTGTTTTCCTCCAGCAAAATGACCGCCAAAGAAATGATGGAATATTTCCGGAACCGCTGGGATCCCGTGTATGTGGAGCCGCATTACGTCTACCTGACCAACGAGTTCCTGAACTTCGGAGGCATGGCCGGAAATCTCCGGGCGGCCGGGGATCATGACATGCGGCATAGATGGCGGGCCAAAGCCGATGACGGGGCGGAAAATGTTCACGTGCCCAATGATCTGCTGTATTCCGAGTACCAGTGGAACCTGCCTGTCATTGAAACCCTGGAGGGATGGAACATCAGCCGCGGGGACGAGTCGGTCATTGTCGCCGTGCTGGACACGGGCATTGACCTGAATCACCCCGACCTGCGGGGAAAACTTGCGGAAGGACGCAACATTGTGGATGAATCGGCCGCCCCCGACGACGATGTCGGGCACGGCACCCATGTGGCCGGCATCATCGCCGCCACGGTGGACAATATGGAAGGCGTTGCGGGCTTGAGCTGGTACAACCGGGTCATGCCGGTCAAGGTGCTCGACAGCACCGGCGCCGGCAGCACCTATTCCGTCGCCCAGGGCATCATCTGGGCGACCGATCAGGGAGCCCGGGTCATCAACATGAGCCTCGGCAACTATGTGGATGCGGAATTCCTGCACGACGCCATCCGGTACGCCTACGACCGCGACGTCGTGCTCATCGCCGCCACCGGAAACGACAACACGGAACAGCCGGGCTATCCGGCGGCGTATCCGGAAGTGTTCGCCGTGGCCGCGACCGACTGGAACAATGAGAAATCGGTGTTTTCCAACTACGGGGACTACGTGGATGTGGCCGCCCCGGGCGAAAGCATCGCCAGCACCTATTACCAGCAGCAGTACGCCGCCCTGTCCGGCACCTCCATGGCGAGTCCGCACGTCGCCGCGCTGGCCGCCATGATCCGCTCCGTCAATCCGGATCTGACCAACGAGGAAGTGATGGAAATCATGCGGCAGACCGCCACGGACCTGGGCGAACCCGGCAAGGACAAGTATTACGGCTACGGGCTCATAGACGTAAAAAGGGCGCTCGAAAGCGCCGCCAGCTATGAACAGTCGATTCTGATGTGGCCGAAACGGCTGGCCAAACGCCTGGAGTCCCGGCAATAAACAGCTATTCGTTCTGCGCAACGTTCTGCGCAACGAAAAATGAACGGAACTGAGAGACCTTATTTGGCCAAAAAAGGGCGATGATCTTATTCCAACGGAACCGGATGACCTTATATCGCGGATTTTGCTTCGAAAACATCAAGAAACGGGAAAATAAGGCCGTTCAGTTCCGTTACATTCGCCAAATGCCGGATTTCGCCCAAAATAAGGTCGCTCAGTTCCGTTACAATCCTGCCGTTATGTACAAATGAAATGGATGGAAAGTTTGCCATAAGCCGGGTTCTGTACTTCCAGTGGTCGTAACGGGCGAGGCCCTCCCACCATTGAAGTGACAATCATCTATCTAGGCCATGCATTGCTGCATGGCTCAAGCGACCAACCAGAACGACCCCGGGCCAGGGTTCAGCGCGTTGCCGCGCCGATGTTCTCTTCGGTCTTGCTCCGGATGGGGTTTACCAGGACATAAGTCGCCAGATGTCCTCGTGGTCTCTTACACCACGGTTCCACCCTTGCCTGTGCGCATGAAGCGCCATCGGCGGTCCATTTCTGTGGCACTATCCTTCAGCTCGCGCTGACTGGACGTTATCCAGCATCCTGCCCTGCGGAGCCCGGACTTTCCTCCCGCGGCGCGAAGCCGCCGGCGATTGTCTGTCAAACTTTCCATGCCAAAGGTATAGTATAATGGCTGCCGCTCCGAAAGACAAGTTTTAAATGATGGCAATTGCGCCGATCTACAATCGGCGGTTTCTTTTTTCATCGATGTAGAGCTCCAGCGCCTCTTCCGCCCGGTGCGCCAGTTTGATCAGAACGATCACGAGATAGATGAGAAACAGTGTGAGTACAAAGCCGCCAATCGCCAGGACGGTGGCGAACATGGAGCCGATCACGTGAAAAATCATGAATCCAACCCCTCCCCTGATTACAAAAACCGGAAAGGTTCGGTGTCAAGCTCCGACGGAAACACTTCCGCCTTGTAGCCCAGGCCGGAAAGCTCACGGCGCAAATAATCCGCCACGCCACGCTTCATGATTTTTTCCGCGTTGTGGCCGGGATCGATCAGGCACATGCCGTCCGCCAGCGCATCCTGCGCCGTGTGGTAATCGATGTCGCCGGTGATGAGCACTTCGGCGCCGGCCATCCGGGCCGCCTGCACATAGCGGCCGCCGGATCCGCCCAGCACCGCCGCCTTGCGCAGCGTTTTGTCCAACGGGCCGACCACCCGGAGCGCCGGAACGTCGAAGGCGATTTTCACCCGTTCCGACAATTCACGCAAGGTCATTTCCTGCGGGAGCAGCCCCACGCGGCCGAGCCCGTACCTTTTGCCCTCCAGTTCCAGCGGATAGATGTCGTAGGCCGGCTCTTCATACGGATGCGCCCGGCGCATCGCCGCTGTCACCTGCTTCAGCGCCGATTGCGGCGCGATCGTTTCAATCCGGATCTCCCGCACCTCCTCGGCCTTGCCCCGCTGCCCGATGTACGGATTCGTCCCTTCGCCCGGCAGGAATGTGCCGGTTCCTTCCAGACGAAAACTGCAGCCGGAATAATTGCCGATATGTCCAGCCCCGGCGGCAAATATCGCCTGGCTGACCGCCTCGGCATGGGACGCCGGAACGAACACGACAAACTTGAACAGCGGCTCCCTCCAGGTTTCATCCATAACCGAAACCTGCTTCAGATCCAGGGCCTGGGCCATCATGTCGTTGATGCCGCCCTCCGCGATGTCCAGGTTCGTATGGGCGATGTACACGGCGATGTCGTGTTTGATGAGCAGCTCATACAGCCTGCCGGCAGCCAGGTCGGTGCGCAGCGTTTTGAGCGGGCGGAAAATGATGGCGTGGTGGGCGATGATCAGGTCCGCCTGCCGGTCGATGGCCTCCTGCGCGACAGCTTCCGTCACGTCCAGGGCGGTCATGATGTTTTTGACTTCCTTGTCCAGCGTGCCCAGCTGCAGCCCGATCCGGTCGTCGGGGACGGCCAGGGATTTGGGCGCCAGCTGCTCCATCACCTGGATGACGGTTTGCCCCTTTGGATACATGCCAATACCTCCTCGATTCGGCTCCGCTTCCTTTCCATCTGTTCCAGTCTGCTCTCCGCCTCCGAAGTTCGGGACAGCCGGATACGGGAGCAGATGTTCCGCAGCTTCTCCGCTTCCTGCCTCCATTTCCGCAGGAAAACCCCGCTCGCCTCCCGAATCAGATACGGCCCCATCAAAAGCAGCGTTTCCTCGTCGGCCCTGCATCCGCCGGGAAGCTCCATCTCCCGGTACAGGGAGGCAAATGCGCCAGAATGGCGTTCGGCCGGTTCGGCGACCAGGATTTCGTAAATGTGGCCGTCCTCTTCGAGAATGTCTTCTCCGACCAGATGCCAGGAATTGTCCCGCAGCCACCGCCGCACCTGGTCCTCGCCGACATTCGGCTGCAGCACGAGCCTTGAGACGCCGTCCAGCTTCTCCTTCCCTTCGCCCAGAATGCTGCTGATGAGATGGCCGCCCATTCCGGCGATGACGATGCAGTCCGCCTCGCCGGGATCCAGCACCTGCAGGCCGTCGCCCTTTCTTACGTCCACCACGGCTTCCAGCCTTTCCCGGGCTACCTGCCGCCGGGCGGCCTGAAGAGGGCCGTCGTGGATCTCGCCGGCCACGGCGCGGCGGATATTCCCGCTCAAAGCCAGAAAAACCGGCAGCAGCGCATGGTCCGAACCGATATCGGCCACGGCGCTGCCCGGCGGAATGTGCTCCGCGATTTTGCGCAATCTGTTGGAAATGTTGACCATGCTGTCAGCCTACCCACTTCGTCCATTGGTTGCGGAATGCGTACATCATTGCGGCGGCGATGGCCAGCTTCACGAAGATGGCAAGCTGGATCCATCCGCCCGGTTCAAACAGCCACAGGGACAATGCGTCCGGCACAAACCAGAAGATGACGCCCATCGCGAAAAACACCCGGGCGTGGACCCTCTGCCTGCCATGGGTGATCCAGGCAAGCCACAGGAAAATGACCGCCAGCGGAATCCACATGAGCTGGACATGGGTCCAGTGAATCCGCTCCACCCCGACATAGATCGTCCAGGCATAGACGAGCCCGATCGCCATCCAGCCGCAAAAATGCAGCAGGCCGTTGCGCAGGGAGATGCCGACGGCAACCCAGACCAGCCCGCTGAAGGCGACGCAGGCCGCCACCCAATGCGGCTCGCCGGCTCCATGCAGTTTGAGCAGAAGAGGGCCGGCCGCCAGCATGAGCACAGACCCGGCGCCCAGCGTCAGATGGGATCTGAGCGGCTTGCGGCCGCGATGCACAATCCCGTAGACATAGGAGAGAAAAACGGGCACCGCAAAGATGCCGATTTGCAAAGGCAGCGGAATCGATGTAAAATGAATGGAAACAAAGACAATAATTGTAAGCGCCGCAAACACGATGAGCCACGTCTTCCAGTGGCTCGCCGCGATGGCCCTGGCGGCGGGGGATGCTGAGAACGCGGCGGAGGCGGCCGATTCATCCATATACAGGTTCAGCAGAAAATCGCAGTACTGCTCCGGCAGAAGCTTGCTGCGGCGCCATTTTTCAATTTCGCTGATGATGAGTGCCCGCCTGCGCTCGTCCACCATGCATCCCTCCCGGCGGAAAATGGCCTGGCAAAAGAAAAACCTTCTGCAAGCAGAAAGGTTTGGAACAGTTCATGACAGGCTGTTATTCGAGAAAATCCTTGAGACGTTTGCTGCGGCTCGGATGTCTCAGCTTGCGGAGAGCCTTTGCCTCAATCTGGCGGATGCGCTCGCGGGTGACGCCGAATACCTTGCCGACTTCCTCCAGCGTCCGCGTCCTGCCGTCATCCAGTCCGAAGCGCAGGCGCAGCACATTTTCTTCCCGGTCGGTCAAGGTGTCCAGCACGTCCTCCAGCTGCTCCTTCAACAGCTCATACGCGGCCGCGTCGGACGGGGCCAGCGCCTCCTGATCCTCGATGAAATCTCCCAGGTGGGAATCGTCCTCTTCGCCGATGGGCGTCTCCAGGGAAACGGGTTCCTGCGCGATTTTCATAATCTCTCTGACCTTTTCCACGCTCAGATCCATTTCCTTGGCAATCTCCTCCGGCGTCGGCTCGCGCCCGAGATCCTGCAGCAGCTGGCGGGAAACGCGCACCAGCTTGTTGATCGTCTCCACCATGTGGACCGGGATGCGGATCGTGCGGGCCTGATCCGCAATGGCGCGGGTGATCGCCTGGCGAATCCACCAGGTGGCGTAGGTGCTGAATTTGAAGCCCTTGGTATGGTCAAACTTCTCAACGGCCTTGATCAGTCCCATATTGCCTTCCTGGATCAGATCAAGGAAGAGCATGCCGCGTCCGACATAGCGTTTGGCGATGCTCACCACCAGGCGAAGATTCGCCTCGGCCAGGCGCCGTTTGGCCTCCTCGTCCCCATGGATGATCCGTTTGGCCAGTTCCACTTCCTCTTCTGCGGAAAGCAGCGGAACCCTGCCGATTTCTTTCAGATACATGCGCACCGGGTCGTTGATTTTCACGCCCGGAGGAAGCGACAGATCGTCATCCAGCTGATAATCCTCCAGATCCCGCTGGTCATCATGGGACATTTCCTCTTCATGGTCATTGACGACCTCGATGCCCATTTCGTGCAGCTGCTCAAAAAATTCATCGATCTGATCCGGATCCTGCTCATAATTGCTCAACCGATCCATGATATCTTTATATGTCAGCGTTGAGCCCTGTTTTTTGCCCAGGTCAATCAGCTGTTCCTTGACCTGCTCCAGCGTCAGTTCGGTTTCAGTATGTTGCTCGTTCATCATGATCCAACTCCCTCCTCCCTAGAATTTCTCCTGGTGCAGCGACTTGAGCTGTCGTTCTAGGGCAATGATTTCTATTCCGAGCTGCGAGGCGTGGGCCAGGTCATTGGCCCGTTCCGCCTGCGCCATCTCTTTCTTTTTTTGTTGAATGACTCGCATGACGGGAACTTTCTGAATTTCACGGATATAATCATCAACCGCCTGCTCCGATACCGCCTCGGAAGAATACAGCATGGAAATTTCGCTGGCCAGTCCGCTCAGGTCGCTGTCCATGCTGGCGAGCAGCTTTCTGATGTCGGGTTCGCTTTGTTCCGCGTAAAAGGCATATATATAAGCGGCCAGGGCGGCATGCGCTTCGATGTTGAACGCGTCACCCAACTTCACTTCAACATATGATGTAATTTCCGGATCATGCATCATGATCGCCAGAAGATTCCGTTCCGCGTTGCAGTAGGCCGGGAGCAGGGCGGGGGAAGCCTTCGCGCCTCCGCTGTTATTCATTACATTATTCCACCAAACAGGGTTATTATCCCCCATCCGCCGATTTTTTTGCAATTTCTCCCGGATTTCGTTGCATTCCTGGCGCAGCGTCTCCGGAGCATAGCCGAATTCGTTGGCCAGTTCGGCGATGTAATGTTCCCGCTCGGTCGGAGACTGCAAAGCGGCGATCACGTTCAGCGCGGCGCGGATGTAGCCGAGCCTGCCGTCCTCCGTCTGCATCTGGTGCTCCCCCTGCAGGCGGAGAAGGCGAAAGCGGACCGAAGACAGCGGCTGGTCAATGACCTGATGCACAAACGGCTCGGGACCGTGACGGGCGATGTATTCGTCCGGGTCCATTCCCCTGGGCAGCACGGCGACACGCACTTTCAATCCCTGCTTCTCCAGGAGCGCCAGGCTTTTCAGGGCGGCGGCCTGCCCCGCGTCATCGCCGTCGTAGCAGATGACGGCCTCCCGGGCAAATCTCCGGATGACGGCCCCATGCTGCTCCGTCAGGGAGGTGCCCATGGACGCGACGCCGATGTTCACACCCGCTTCCCACGCCTTGATGACGTCCACGTATCCTTCAAAGAGGACCACGCGGCCGGATCTGCGAATGTCCGCCTTCGCCTGGTCCAGATTGTACAGCATCCGGCTCTTGTTGAACTGGGGAGCGTCCGGGGTGTTCAGGTACTTGGGCTGGCCTTCGCCCAGAAGCCTGCCCGCAAAGGCCACCACGCGCCCGTTCACATCCCGGATCGGAAACATGACGCGCCCGCGGAACAGATCCGCATAGCCTCCTTCTTCCTGAAGGCGAACGAGCCCTCCCTGAGCCATCAGCTCAAGGGGAAAGCCGCGGTAGGACAAAAATTGCGAGAGCTTGTCCCGCATGGGAGGGGCGTACCCGATCCGGAACGTCTCAATCAGCTTCAGCGAAAACCCGCGCGCCGTGAGGTATTCCATGGCCGGCTTGCCCGCATCGGTGTTGAGCAAAATGTTGTGATACCATTTCGCCGCCAGTTCGTGCGCTTCCAGAATGCGGGAAAGGTCCTGCTGCTGCTTCGAAGCGCCGGGTCTATCGTCCCACTGATAGGAAATCTGGAGCTCATCCGCCAGCAGCCGGACGGCTTCCGGATACGACAGCCCCTGCGCCTCCATGACAAAATGAATGACGTTTCCGCCTTTGCCGCAGCCGAAACATTTGAAAATCTGCTTCTCGGCGGAAACGGAGAAGGAAGGGGTCTTTTCCGAATGAAACGGACACAGCCCGACATAGTTCCTCCCGCGCCTGGTCAATGCAACATGCCGGCCCGCCACTTCCACGATGTCATGACCCTTGAGCACCGCTTCGATGACGCTGTCGGGAATGATTGCCTGCATTCAACATTACCACCCTGAGTCTTTCGTCGCGCGTCAAAAGCCGCCTCGCGGGCTTCACCTGGTTGTATAGCAAATAATTCTCTAGATCAGGATGATTTTCCTGCATCGGCCGCAAACTTTTGTCAATTGATGTTGAATACAATATATTATACGCGCCAGAGAGAGAAATTCCTCTATTGAAGGACCAACTTTTGAAAATCGGCGAAAAGTTTCAGAAGCAGATCCACCTTTCGGAGCAGCGCCAGACGGTTGGCCCGGACGCGGCTGTCTTCGACCATCACCATGACTTCCTCGAAGAACCGGTTGATCGGATCGCGCAGCCCGGAATATGCGTCCAGGATTTCGGCTTCACGGCCTTCTTCATTGGACCATCGGACGATTGTTTCCCCCACGGTCATGGCGGCCTTGTACAGCTCCTTTTCCGCCCCTTCCTGGAACAGGCCCGGATCAATCTCCTCGCCGTCCGCCTTTGCCGCCAGATTGGCGACCCGGTTGAACGCCTCCACATCCGCCTTGAGCGACTCCGTGCCGATCCGCTCCATGAGCGCCTTCGCCCGGCGCACGACGGCGGGAATCCGATCGATCGATTTCGGCCTTGCAAGGCACGCGTCGACCACGTCATAGCGGGCAAATTCGCCGAGCACATGCTTCACGCGAAGGCCGAAAAATTCGTACAGATCCCGCACGATGTCCTCGCGGCTGCGCTTCAGCTCCCTTTGCGCCCCGAGAGCGTCGAGGGCGGCGTTGAACAGTTCCTCCAGCCTGACGGGGAAGCGATGGTGCAGCAACATGTGCACGATGCCTCCGGCCTGCCGCCGCAGGGCGTATGGATCCTGGGACCCGGTCGGGACGAGGCCGATGGAGAAGCAGCCGGCGATCGTATCGATCTTGTCGGCGATGCTGACGATCGCCCCGATGACAGAAGCGGGTACGGAATCCGACGCCGACCGGGGCTGGTAATGCTCAAACACGGCCCTGGCCACCTCCGGATCCTCTCCGGCCAGGCGGGCGTAATCTTCGCCCATGATTCCCTGAAGCTCAGGGAACTCGTAGACCATCTGCGTCACCAGGTCGAATTTGCAGATGTCCGCCGCTCGTCTTGTTTTGGCCAGCGTGTCTCCGTCGACGCCGATCATGTCCGCCAGCCGGTCCGCATTGGCGCGTATGCGCCGCACCTTGTCGCCGACGGTGCCCAATTCCTCATGGAACACGACCTTTTCCAGCTTCTCCAGCGCGTCGCCGATTTTCAACTTCTGATCCTCCTGATAGAAAAACCGGGCGTCGGACAGCCGGGCGCGCAGCACCTTCTCGTTGCCCCTGGCGACGACGTCAAGCGAGCGGGTATCGCCGTTGCGCACCGTCACGAAAAAGGGAAGCAGCTTGCCGGCCTCATCGAATACCGGGAAATAGCGCTGGTGCTCGCGCATGGAGGTGATGAGCACCTCCTGCGGGATTTCGAGAAACTCGGGAGAAAACTGTCCGTACAGCACCGTCGGATATTCGACGAGGAACAGCACCTCTTCCAGCAAATCTTCCTCGATCCCGATGCGCCAGTTCCGGCTGGAGGCCAGTTCGTTCAGCTGATCCAGAATGAGCCGCTTCCTTTGTTCCATGTCCGCAAAGACAAATTGCCGGCGAAGCGCGGAAACGTAGGCCGAAGCGGACTCCAGCGCCACCTCCTTGCCGAGGAACCGGTGGCCGAAGGTGCGGTTGCCGGACCTGACTCCGGCGATTTCCATGGGAACAATGTCCTGCCCGTACATGGCGCAGATCCAGCGGATCGGCCGGACGTAGCGAAGTTCATGATGGCCCCAGCGCATGTTTTTCGGGAAGGACATGGATGTCACAATTTGCGCCAGCGCTTCGGGAAGGGCTTCCGCCGTTTCCCTGCCGACGGTCGTCTTGCGGGCATGCACATACATGACGCCGCCTATGTCCTTCAGGAACAGTTCCGCGGGATCCACCCCCTGGCTGCGGGCAAACCCAAGGGCCGCCTTTGTCCAGTTGCCCGCGTCATCCACGGCGATTTTTTGCGAAGGCCCCTTCACCTCTTCGGTCCGGTCCTGCTGCCTTTCCTCGAGATCCTTCACCAGCACGGCAATGCGCCGCGGAGTTGCGTAAGACTCCAATGCGCCATGGGAAAGTCCGGACGATTCCAGCCACCCGCGCATCCGTTCGGCGAGCTGTTCGACGGCGCCGAGCACGAAACGGGAGGGAATTTCCTCCATGCCGATTTCCAAGAGCAGATCCCTAGCCATGATTGACCGCCTCCTCCTGTTTCAGCAGCGGGAATCCGAGCCGTTCCCGCGCTTCCAGATAGCTCTGCGCGCAACGGCGGGCAAGATTGCGGACTCTCGCGATATAACCCGTCCGTTCCGTCACGCTGATGGCCCCCCTTGCATCGAGCAGGTTGAACGTGTGGGAGCATTTGAGCACATAGTCGTAGGCGGGAAGCACCAGTTCCGCCTCCAGCGCCCGGTTTGCCTCCGCCTCATACATCGAGAACAGGGAAAACAGCATGTTCGTGTCCGACACCTCGAAGGTGTATTTCGACTGTTCGTACTCGTTCTGGAAAAACACGTCGCCGTAACTGACGCCCTTCACCCATTCGAGATCGTACACATTTTCCTTGTTCTGGATGTAGGAAGCCAGCCGCTCCATGCCGTAAGTGATCTCGACGGACACCGGCCTGCAATCCAGACCGCCGACCTGCTGGAAGTAGGTGAACTGGGTAATCTCCATTCCGTCCAGCCACACTTCCCAGCCGAGACCCCACGCCCCCAGGGTGGGAGACTCCCAGTTGTCCTCGACGAAGCGGATGTCGTGCTCCCGCGGATCGATGCCCAGCCTTCTCAGGCTTTCCAGGTACAGCTCCTGGATGTTGTCGGGAGACGGCTTCATGATGACCTGGTATTGATGATGCTGGTACAGCCGGTTCGGGTTTTCCCCGTATCTCCCGTCCGTCGGCCGGCGGGACGGCTCCACATAGGCGACATTCCACGGTTCCGGCCCGATGGAGCGAAGAAAGGTCATCGGATTGAAGGTGCCCGCGCCCTTCTCCACGTCATAGGGGTTCATGATGATGCAGTTTTGCTCCGCCCAGAAGCTGTGCAGAGTCAAGATCATTTCCTGAAAATTCACCGCGATCCCTCCCGATCCGTTATATGGCAAATCTGATGTGCCAGAAAGCAGAAAGCGCGGGCACACAAAAAACACCTCAGTTCCTCCATGCCTGCCGGCATAGGGACGAGATGTCTGAATCCCGCGGTTCCACCCTATTTGAAGCCGTGTCCCGGCTCCCGCTCGTTCAAGTCGGCACTCGGGAACGCCCTTCATCAACCCGGTTCGCCGGGCTTCCACCATCCCCGGCTCGCTAGGCAACCGTCCATTGACTACTCCTTTCCGTCAACATGCCCGTCATTCAATTGTACTAAATTATAGCAAAGCCCATCCCGGAATTCAACTGTCGATCTGTTGACGACTGCCTCCACCGTCTCCACCGTCTACAGCTCGTACTTCTCCATCTGTTCGAGGAAAGCCCGGGATTTCCACGACACCGGCACATGCCAGTCCATAAACCGGCGGAGCGTCCGCTTCAATTCTTCCTTCGTGCCTGCGGAAACCTGAACATTTCCGAGCTTGCGCAAATCGAGCTTCTGCATGAGCTGAAGCAGCCGGAAGGTCTTGTCGCTTAAAGGCATCAGCCCTTCGCGAATCGCGGGGGAGCATAAACTGCATACGCTGCCCCCCGATGCCGCGTGGAGAACGGGCTGATCCGCCTCTCCTCCGCAGGAGGCGCAACGATCCAGAGACAGCGAGTAGCCGGCTTCGTCAAGCATGCGCAGCTCAAACAGATGGGTGACAATCTGCGCGTCCTTCCCCTGCTCCAACGCCTGCAGTGCGGCCAGGAGCTGGCTGAACAGAAAGCCGCTGCCCTCCCGGTCGCCGATCAGACGGTCGACCATTTCCGCGTAATAGGCGGCATGGGCGGATTTTTGCAGATCGGTTCTGAGCGGGTGATGGGATTCGAGAATTTCCCCGTCGTTCAACGTTCCCATCTGCCCGTGCGCCGACTGAAAGTAGGTATATTCGCCATATGTAAACATTTGCGTGACGGCCGTCAGCCGGCTTCTCGTTTTCCTGGCGCCCCTGGCCATCACGCTGATCTTGCCGGCCTGCCTGCTCAGCAAGACGACGATTTTGTGCGATTCCCCGTAATCCAGGGTGCGTATGACAACCGCTTCCACCCGATTCAGCATCCCAAGGCTCCCATATATCCAACCTGTTCAATCGTCGATTCCGACCGTTCCCGGCCGCGTTTACCGCTCTTCCCGGTCTTCTTCGCTTGCGGCCTCGTCCTTTTCCCGTTCCGTCCGTTCACGATCTGCGTGAATTTCCTTGTAAAGCAAGTACGCGTCGATATCCCCGCTGTTCGAAAAATACTTCCAGGAAAAATCTCGCATGTGAATCCGCCTTTCCCGGTGAAGGATGTTATGGTTGGAACTAGGCTGCTGAACATAGCATGCGGACCGGAAAAAGGAATTATCCATGCAATTGATGGGAATCAGTATGCGTCCTTGCCGTAGCCGAGCTCGCGCAGCGCCACATCCTGGTTGCGCCAGTCCTTCTTCACCTTGACCCACAGCTCGAGAAAGATGCGGGAACCGAGCAGCCGCTCGATATCCTGCCGGGCCGTCTGTCCGATCTTCTTCAGCATGGATCCGTTTTTGCCGATGATGATCCCCTTCTGCGAATCCCTTTCCACCAGAATGACGGCGGAAATGTGCACGACCCCGTTGTCCTGCGCCTTCATGCTCTCCACGTACACCGCAACGGAGTGGGGCACCTCTTCTTCGGTCAGGTGAAGGATTTTTTCGCGGATCAGTTCCGCGCAGATGAACTGCTCCGGAAAGTCGGTCACCTGATCCGCCGGGTAATACTGCGGACCTTCGCCCAGCCGTTCGATGACTTCCTTGAGCAGCGTGTCCACGTGCTCGCCGCGCAGCGCGGAAATCGGAATGATTTCGGCAAAGTCGTGCAAATCCTTGTACTGGTCAATCAGGGGCAGCAGCGTTTCCGGCGCGACCTTGTCGATCTTGTTGATGACCAGAATGACGGGGGTCGTCACCCGCTTCAGCTGTTCGATAATATACCGGTCGCCCCGGCCAATGCCAGACTCCGCGTCGACCATCATCAGGATGACATCGACCTCGTTCAGGGCGCTTTCCGCCACCTGGTTCAAATGGGAGCCGAGCTTTGTTTTCGGCTTGTGGATGCCCGGCGTGTCGAGAAAGACGATCTGCGCGTCATCCGTCGTGTACACGCCCTGGATCCGGTTCCGCGTCGTCTGCGGCTTGTCGGACATGATCGCGATTTTTTGCCCGATCACCTCGTTCAGCAGCGTCGATTTGCCGACGTTTGGCCGGCCGATGATCGCAGCAAACCCGGATTTGAACGCTTTTTTGGCCATGTTTCCCGCACATCCTCCTGTCTGCACCTTGACGTTGTCCGTGATCGCCCGATCATGATTTGCCTGCTCCCTTTTGATTGGTCGCTTCGCGCGGCAGGGAAAACGCACCGGGGAGCAGGTCGCCTACCGTCGTCACCCTGCGGCTGCCATTCGTGCTGCAAAGAATGACCGGCATGTCCGGAGAGCACAGCTCGGCCATCACCTGACGGCACGTGCCGCACGGAGCAATCGGCTCCCTGGTATCCCCGATGACGGCGATCGCCCGGAAGCTGCCCGGGGCGTGCCCGTCGGCAATCGCCCGGAACAGCGCGGTCCGCTCCGCGCAGTTGGTCGGGCCAAAAGCGGCGTTTTCCACATTGCAGCCGAGATGAATGGAACCGTCCGCGGCCAGAAGGGCGCTTCCCACCTTGAAACGGGAATACGGAGCGTACGCCCTGCGCATTGCCTCCTCCGCCCTGGCCGGCAGATCCGCCCATTCCGGATCCAGGATTGTATCCATACGCCTGTATGTTCCCCCATTTCCGAAAAATTCAAAACGCGATCGTTCCGGCGAGGAGCGCGATCCCGGAAAGCAGAGCCCCCGCGACCAGTCCGGACATGAGGTCCTTCATGGATGTCCGCTTCAGGACAGCGGGCACAAGGAGCAGCAGCAGGGCCGCCGCCAGGAAGGCCGCCGTCGCCGGCCACGGGGCGGCGACCACCCGCGCCGCCCACAGCGCGGCAAGGACGGATGCCGCGCAGGCTCCTCCGCCCGGCCTCCAGGAAACACGTTTCTTTTCGCACCAGGCCAGAAGCGCGCACCAGCCCAACAGAGCGAAGCCGGAAACGGCGGCGGCGGTCGCCAGACCATCCGGCTCCGGCCTGGGGCGGGAACCAACGGCGAGATCGAGAAGCGGCCCTCCGAACACAATCACGCCCGCCGCAGCCGCCAACACCGACAGCACCAGGACGGCGGCCGCCGCCGCATCCTTGGCAAGTTTGGCCAGCGGATGCCGCTTTGGCATCGCCAGGTTGACCGCATGTTCCACCGCAGTGTTCATCAGTTCCGCCGAAATGACCAGGGCGACGGCCGCCAGCACCCACAGGAGCCGGCCGGCATCCAGCCGCAGGACGAGCGCCAGAAGCAGGGCCAGGGAACCTGCCGCAAAATGAAAGCGCATGTTGCGCTGGGTGATGAGGCTGTTCGTCACTCCTTCCAGCGCATAGCCAAACCCGGCCAGAAAGCGGCGCCAGGCCGAACGGGAACTCAACGTTTCAGCCCCGCCCTTTGCAAAATGTCCTCCTGCAGGTCAAACATTTCCCGCTCGTTCTCCTCGGTGTCATGGTCGTATCCGAGCAGATGGAGAAACCCGTGCACGAACAAAAACCCGATCTCCCTTTCGAGGGAATGCCCGTACTCTTCGCTCTGACGCCGGGCGGCAGGCACGGAGATGATGATATCCCCCCACATGAGATGGCCGTCCGCCTCTTCGGGCACGAGCTCCGCATCCTCCTCGACCAGCGGAAACGAAAGCACGTCCGTCGGCCGGTCGATGCCCCGGTATTCCCGGTTCAGCTCGCGGATCGTCTCATCATCCACAAAGCTCAGGGAAACCTCCCCCTCCTGCACTCCTTCCGCTTCCCCGGCAATCTGCAGGAGCTGCTCCAGTTTCGGGATCCACTCGGGGGAAATGTCCGGGTACGATTCATTGTTCCAGACCAAAGACAGCGCCAAAATATCACCCAGCCTTCGACTCGTTCTTTTCTTCGTTTTGTTCGGACTGTTTTGCCGGCATGTCCGGATATTCAATGCGGGAATGGAAGATGCCGAGCAGCGTCTCCTTCAGCGTTTTGCCGATGGTGTTCAGTTCCTTCAGCGTCAGGTCGCATTCGTCGAACTGGTTGTCATCCAGCCGGTCCTTGATGATCTTGTCCACCATGGACCCGATCTGCTCGATCGTCGGGTTGCGCAGCGACCGGACCGCCGCCTCGATGCAGTCGGCGATGCCGACGATGGCCGCCTCCTTGCTCTGCGCCTTCGGTCCCGGATAGCGGAAGTCTTCCTCCCGCACCTCCTCCGCCCCGGGCTGGCCTTCCCGCATCTTCAGCGCCTTGTGGTAAAAATATTTGAGCAGCGTCGTGCCGTGATGCTGTTCGGCAATATCGCAGATCTGTTTGGGCATTTTGTACTCGCGCAGCATGTCGGCGCCGTCTTTCGCGTGGGCGACGATGATCGCCTTGCTCAGTTCCGGTTCGATGCGGTCATGGGGATTTTCGCCGTTCATCTGGTTTTCGATGAAATACCCCGGCCGCTTTGTTTTTCCGATATCATGATAGAAAGATCCGACCCGGCACAAAAGCCCGTTGGCGCCGATCGATTCGGCGGCCGCCTCGGCCAGGTTGCCGACCATGACGCTGTGGTGGTACGTGCCCGGCGTTTCGGTCAAAAGCTTGCGAAGAAGCGGATGGTTCGGATTGGACAGCTCGATCAGCTTGAGCGGCGACAGGATGCCGAAGCTCGCTTCAAAAAACGGCAGCAGTCCGATGACCAGCACCGCCGTCAGGATCCCTCCGGCAATGCCGAAGGACAGCGCGAACAAAATCGTCCGGGTGTCCAGCGTCTGGCCGAGCAGCAGGATCGACAGGATGGCGATGGCCGAAAACAGGGAAACGCTCAATCCCGCCCGCAGCACGGCCGACCTCTGCCCCGCCTTGCGGATCGCAAATACGGCGATGCTGCAGGCGGCAAAGGCAACGAACCCGTAGGTGAAATCAAACAGGGGCATTTCCCGCGATGTGTTGAAGATGATGCTGGCGGCGACAGCGAACAGAACCGACGCGATCAACGCCAGTCTCGCGTCCAGCAGGATGGCGATGAGCATGCTGCCCATCGCGACCGGGGCGAGAAATCCGACATAGGGGTAGTCCAGGTTTTGTCCCATGGCGACCAGCTTCATCGCCAGCACATTGAGGAAGAAAATGAGCATGAACATGATGAGCTGCACATTGTTGCGGCGGATCGGCAGGTCGCTGCGCAGGATGTACAAAAACAGGATGAGTCCGACAATGAGCACGAGCAGGAGCAGTCCGGCCTGCGGTCCGAAACTTCTCTTTTCCTTCAGCAAACCTTGCTGTTCCAGAATTTCATAGATTTCATTTGTAATGACCTGCCCTTCCCGGACGATCAGCTGGCCGGCCTCGATGTACACCGGCGCGACGTTCGCCTTCGCTTCCTCGACCGCGTGCTCATAGGCCACCTGGTCATAATAGCGGTTCGGCGTGATGACGAAGCGGGCGATTTCCTGGACGACCTCGCGGGAAATGCGCTGGGACAACGAAGAGGAATTCACCAGCTCCGGCACCCGCTCCCGCGCGGGCTCCGCGCTGCGCAAAGGCTCGGACATGAGACGCGAAACAATGTCCTTGGTGATCTGCTTCATCTCGGCAAGCTGGCCGGCGGTCAAACGGGGGATGAGGAAGTACATTTCCTCGGGAATCCGGTATTTCTGATCTTCCAGCTGCTTCCGGATCTCCTCCAGCAGCGGGGCGTTCAGTCCGGTCTCCCCCAGATCCTTGAGCTTGCGGTCCATGTGCCATTCATACTCGGACGGGAAAAAGGCGCGATAAATGTCGACCTTTTCATTGGTGCTGAAATTGGCGTCATTGTTGACATTTTCCAGCTGGTTGTAAATCCGGTCGATGAGGGCGGCATTGTCGAGAGAGACGTAAGTATAAACCGGCTGGACTTCGGCGGCGGCTTTCTCCCGTTCCCGTTCCGTGGCCGGTTCATTGACAAATCGCTCTTTCGCTTCAATATTGGCGGTGCTCGGAGCCCCGGGCTCCACTTCGTAGGTTTCCGTGATCAGATGGTCGTAGAGCGTCAAATACAGAAAAGCAACAAGAAAAAGAAAAATCGCCGCTCTGACCGCCCCGCTGTGTTTCCATTCACTCCAGAACGTCCTGCGTCTTTTCGCCTGGTTCCTTTCCGGCATGGGTGCCATGCGGCGCCTCACCCTTTCCCCTCCGTGTTTTCCCGAGCGTGCTGATAAGCGGCGATAATGCGCTGCACCAGGGCATGTCTGACAACGTCCTGCTCTTCAAAGTGGATAAACCCGATTTCCTCTATATCCTTCAGAATGCGGCTGGCGTCCACGAGACCCGACACCTTGCCGCGGGGCAAATCGATCTGAGTGATGTCGCCGGTGACCACCATCTTGGATCCGAATCCGAGGCGCGTCAGAAACATTTTCATCTGCTCGGGGGTCGTGTTCTGCGCCTCGTCCAGAATGATGAAGGAATCCTCCAGCGTACGGCCGCGCATGTACGCAAGCGGAGCGATTTCGATGACTCCCCGCTCCAGAAGCTTGGCCACCTGCTCCTGGCCGAGAATGTCATGCAGCGCGTCATACAGCGGCCTCAGGTAAGGATTGACCTTTTCCTGCAAATCGCCCGGCAGGAAGCCGAGGTTTTCTCCCGCTTCCACCGCCGGACGGGTCAGCACAATCCGCTTGACCTTTCCTTCCTTGAGCGCGGCGACGGCCATCACGACGGCAATGTAGGTTTTGCCCGTGCCCGCCGGGCCGATTCCGAACACAATGTCCTTCTTGCGGATGGTGGATACGTAATGCTTCTGGCTGATCGTCTTGGGGCGGATCGGTTTTCCCTTGTACGTCATGCCGATTTCGCCCTTGTGCAGATCCAGAAGTTCATCGGCCCGCAGCTGCTTCGACAGCTCCAGGGCGTAGAGAACCTCCCGCTCGCTCAGCACAACGCCGCTTCGGATCAGGGCAAGCAGCACCTGGAACAGGTGCTCCAGTCGTTCCACCTGATCCGGCTTCCCCTGGATCAGCACCTCCTCCTCGCGGGAAAAGATGCTCGCCTCCGTTGCCGATTCAATGAGCTGCAAAAACTTGTCCTGCGGACCGAACAATGCCAGTCCTTCCGCCGGGCTGCGCAAAGCGATTTTCGCTGCGGTTTGCTGATGAACCAACCACATCATTCTCCTTGACGATCCGGAATTGCGTGTTCAGGAACGATCGGCAGTTCCTTGCTGATCTCCTGCCTGACTTCAAAAAGTGCTTTTATATAAACTTTACCACTCTCGATCTTTTCATGCAAAATTTTTTGCTCGCGAATCTCGGCGTCGGCGCCCGCCGCAAGAAGCAGTTCCGCCGCCGCCTGCTCAAGTCCGGCCGCCTTCGCGGTTTCCGCGTCCAGCGTTTGTTCCACATAAACCGTCTCCATCACCTTTTCCGACATCCAGCCGATGCCGAGCGGCCTGTTTCGCCAGTGGAGGACGGAGAGCCGGGGGATTTTCTCGGCATGTTCGTACTTGTCCCCGCCAAATCCGGACACCTGCAGCGCACGGCCGCCGATGACCGCATAATGCTTTTGGCGCCAGTTTCCCGTATATACTTTATACCTGATCTTTAGCGGCACTTCAATCATATACTCGTACCAGACGAGTCCGTACACCTTTCCCTTGGCGACCACAACCTGGCTGTTATGCCCATCTCCGATGATGCCGGATATGAGCACGTCGCCGCGTTTGACGCGGGCGTTGGGCTGTACCACCGGCCGTCCCTGCTCGGCCAGAATATCGGTGACGACCGCATCATGCCTGGAGACGAGATGACGGGGGCTCAACAGCGGCCGGGGCTCCGGCGTGCGCGCTTCCACCACCTTGATCCGGACGGCCGTGCCGTCCACCCGCACGCCCACCCAGGACGCCTGCGGCAGTTCCTTCACCAGTTCCCTGCCCATCTCGTCCGGAGATGGGAGGCGGAACTTCCACTGCATGGGGCGGATGCCGAGCTTGCTTGCCGCTTCCAGCACGTCCTGCTGTTCGATCGTTTCGTTGCCCTCCACCTCCACCGTCCAGACAAGCGAGGAGAGCAAGTACAACCCGGCGACAAAAAAAAGAAGGCCGATGGCAAAAAACTTCCGTTTCCCCAGGCGCCGGAGCTGAAAGGGCAGTCCTTTGCGGCCGGTGACGCGCACCCGGCAGCCTGTCTCCTTCAGAAGCGGGCGAAGGCGAAAAACATCGCTCACATGCATGCGCATCTCCACTTCGACTTCCACCGTGTCTCCGCCGGAGGCATCCGGGTTTCCGCGGATCCTGCGGATGTCCCATACATCCATGCCGCGGGCGATCAGGCGGTTGATCAGCTCCTCCACCCTTTCTCCGCGCACCCGGATCGTCACCATTCCACGGATATAGGTCAACATTGGCGAACGCAAGGCGGATCCCTCCCTTGTCCAGTTTTGTGCCGCAATGGCGGAAACGTTCAGCCGGAATAACGGATATCGGCAATCGTTCCTTCGATAAACACCTCTTCCGGCATGATCGCGCGGATCACCAGGTCCTTTCCGCTGATTTCCAGCACCCCGACGCTGAGCCTGAGCTGCAGCAGCTCGCTCGAAAAACCGATGACGCCGCGGTGGTTTTCTATGTACACCTGCCTGTTGCCGATCATCGTCAGGCGCGGCAGGTCAAAGATCACGTCCTGCGGAAGGTCCAGCATGCCGACGGCAAACTTGCGAATTTTGCGGTTCCATCTGCGCAGCATTCCGTTCAGGTCCCCCTGTCCGCATCCGGATGGTCACAGGCTCATATATGACTATGCGGCGTCCGGGAAAATTATGACCCGCGAGGACCCGCAAAACGAAAAAGAGCTGCCCGGACAGCTTCTGGCTGTACGGTCAGCTCTTTTGGGCCAATCGTTTCAACTCGTGTCAACCATTTCTGCGGAGCCGCGCCATCATCGACCTTTTCGCAAGCGGCGGGCCGTAGACTTCCGACCAGATCATGCCCTGGAGCGCCTGGCGGGACATGTCCTCCGCCGACTCCGGCCGGTAGATCGGGCTCATATGATCGCTGGCGGGGCTCGATGGGGGAACCGGAACTTTTCTGTCAGCCGCGCCGGACATCGAAACGGGCTCAACAGCGGGCCTGTGGACAGGCTCGAACTCCGGCTGGATGCGCGGTGTCCGGGACTGCGGCCGGACTTCCGGATCCTGGGCCCGTTCCTGAACCGCCGGACGGACCGGGCGTTCGGGTTCCCGAACTTCCTCTTCCTCCTCCTCATCATCAAACCAGCCGCGCGGAAAATCCCGGTCAAACGGACCCGGATTGTCCGAAGGGCGGTCCTCCCGCGTCTGTCCGGGAAGAGGACTCCCGGCCATCGGGCCGCCTGCCGGCGGCCCGCCGGCGGGCGGACGCCCTGCCTGCCGGCCGTTCCCTTTTCCCTCGTTGGCTTTCTTGAACAGGGAGGTCAGGATACCGAGAGCGATGACGATAAACATCAGATTGCCGGCAATAAATTCAATCAGCCAATCCATCTCAGCTAACTCCGATCATAGAATAAATTTGCCATCGTTCACCGGAACCGGTCATCGAGTTCCCGATCACGGCTGCCGGTTGTTGCCTTCCTGATTCGGGTCCGTCGCCTTGCCGAAGGAGCTGCGCATGTTTGTATCGGCCTCGATGTTTTTCAGATTCATGTAATCCATCACGCCGATCTTGCCCTGGCGCAATGCTTCCGCCATGGCCAGGGGCACCTGGGACTCGGCCTCCACGACCTTCGCCCTCATTTCCACCACCCGCGCCCTCATTTCCTGCTCCTGGGCCACCGCCATGGCACGGCGTTCTTCCGCTTTCGCCTGGGCGATCTGCTTGTCCGCCTCCGCCTGGTCGATCTGCAGCTTGGCGCCGATGTTGCGGCCGACATCGACATCGGCGATATCGATGGACAGGATTTCAAAGGCCGTTCCGGCGTCCAGTCCCTTGCTCAGCACGACGCGGGAAATGGAATCCGGGTTTTCCAGCACCTCTTTGTGGGACTCCGCGGAGCCGACCGTCGTGACGATCCCTTCGCCGACGCGGGCGATGATCGTCTCTTCCCCGGCGCCGCCGACCAGCCGGTCGATGTTGGCGCGCACTGTGACGCGGGCGATGACCTTCACCTCAATGCCGTCCTTGGCAACGGCGGCGACAACCGGGGTTTCGATGACCCTCGGGTTGACGCTCATCTGCACCGCCTGCAGCACGTCCCGGCCCGCCAGGTCAATGGCCGCGGCCCGTTCGAACATGAGGTCGATATTGGCCCGCTGCGCGGCAATGAGCGCGTTGACGACGCGGTCCACGTTGCCGCCGGCCAGATAATGGCTTTCCAGCTGGTTGATCGTAAGCCCCAACCCGGCCTTGGTCGCCTTGATCAGCGGATTGATGATGCGGCTAGGGATGACGCGGCGGATGCGCATGGCGATCAGCGTCAGGATGCTCACCCTCACGCCCGATGCCAGCGCGGAGATCCAGAGCATCACCGGCACAAAGGTGAAGAAGACGGAGAGCACGATGATGATCAGAACCGCCACGATCAGGTAAAAGAAAAACGGATCCATGGAAAGAAACTCCTCCTTTTTTTGCTGCTTCAAGGATTATTCTTTGTTATTCCGGCGATTACTTATCTCATTGATGTTCATTGTCCGCGCGAACGATTTCCCGGACGACCACCCGGGGACCTTCCACCTGCACGACCTCGATTTCCCTGCCCTGCATGATGTATTCCCCTCGCGTCACCACATCAACGGGCGCATCGTCGATCATCGCGATTCCGGCCGGTCGCAGCACCGTATGGGCGATGCCCGTTTTGCCCAGCAAATGATCCTTCGCGCTTTGCGATACATAGCCGGACTCCTTGTCCAGCCGGTCCTTCAGCACCAGCCGGCTCCAGCCGCCTTTTTTGCCGAAATACCTTAAAAAGACGGCAAGCACGACGATCGCGCCAACGATGGCCACGCCGAGGGAAACGAGCGCCTGTTTGTAATCATAGGCCGCCAGCAGGATGCTCCCGAACAGGCAGAGGCCGCCGATGATGCCGAAGATGCCCATCGTTGGCAGGAAAATTTCCAGCACGATGAGAATGACGCCGATGACAAACAGGACGATATGCTCAATCCCCGCGAATCCGGCGATATAGTTGCCGAGGAAATAAAGGGAAAAGGACGCGATGCCGATGATGCCCGGAATGCCAAATCCCGGCTGGAACAGCTCCATCAGGACGCCGCCGATGCCGGCCAACAGCAACAGCGCGCTGACCGCCGGGTGGGTCAGAAACCGCGCCAGCTTTTCCGCGGCGGTCGGCTGCACCTCCACCACGGAAGCGCGCTCGTACCCGAGAAACCGGATCACCTCGTCCAGGTTTTTGGCAATGCCGTCCGCATAGCCCGCCTTCAGCGCTTCCTCGTAGTTGAAGGCGATCAGTTCGCCCGGACCGAAGGTTTTGCCGATTTCCGGCACTTCCACCGTGAGCGAATCGTCCACCATCCCTGCGGCGTACAGCTCGTTGCGGTCATTGAGTCTGGCCGCCGCTCTCATCTCGGCCAGCCAGTAGGCGAGCGTCTTGGAATCGGTCACCCGGTTGCCGGCCAGATCCACCATCGCCGCCGATCCGATGGAACTTCCGGGGGCCATGACGATCCGGTCCGCATTCAGGGAAATATAGGTCCCGGCGGAGATTGCCCTTCCTTCGATGAACGCAACGGTCGTAACCGGGCTGTTGCGCACGAGGGTGCCGATGTCGACGGCGGCGTCCACCGCTCCTCCAAGGGTATCGATGCGCAAGACCACATAGTCCGCCCGTTTCTGTTCCGCTTCCTTGAACGCCCGGGTCAAAAACCGCTCCAGCCCCCGCTCGATCGTCTGCTCCAGCGGCACCACGTACACCGCCGGCACCCCGTCCCGGGAAGCGCGTTCCTCTGCCTGAGCGCCCAGGCCGAAGACCGCCGCCAGCACAGCCGAAACAACGAGCAGCAGAACGAACCTCCGCCAGCCCGAAGTGAAGCGCGTCCATCCCGCATTCCCGTTCCTTGTCATCCCCTACCACCTTTCACCTGGAAATGTGAAAACGAATGCATACAGTTTTTATATACGATTAGTTTTGCCAAACGTTTCAGAAAAAGCACCGTGAAAAAAAGCCGCCCCATGGATTCCACAGGACAGCTTTTCCTCTTGTCGTTCCCTTTGTCAGTCTCCGCCTATTGCAAATATTGCTGGACAATCCGGTTGACAAGCTTGCCGTCTGCCCGCCCTTTGACTTTGGGCATCAGGGCGCCCATCACCTTGCCCATGTCCGCTTTGGAGGAAGCACCGGTTTCCTGAATGGTCTGTTGTACTAACGCTATAATTTCTTCCTCGCTCATTTGCTGCGGCATGTATTCCTGCAATATGCGAATTTCCTCATTCACTTGATCGACCAGATCCTGGCGGCCCGCTTTTTCAAAATCCTGGAGGGAGTCCTTGCGCTGCTTCACTTCACGTTGAAGGATATCAAGCACTTCATGGTCGTCGAGAGGGTGCTGCCGTTCGATTTCAGCATTCTTGATGGACGAACGTACCATCCGGATGACCGAAAGTCTGAACTTGTCCTGGCTTTTCATCGCCTGCTTCATATCTTCGTTGAGGCGCTCGATCAAGCTCATGGATTGGAGATCCTCCTAGTACTTTCTCTTGCGTGCTGCTTCGGACTTCTTCTTCCGCCTGACGCTCGGCTTCTCGTAGTGCTTGCGTTTCTTGATTTCCGCGAGCACGCCGTCCCTCGCAATGGAACGCTTGAAGCGGCGAAGTGCTTGGTCGATGGTTTCGTTTTTGCGAACCTTTGTTTCAGACACCGGTTTTCCCTCCCTCCGAACAGACCGTCCACAGAAACAACGGTATATCAACAAAATTATATTTGATTGGCAATACCGGTGTCAACCATGCTCCTCCTGGCGGAACATTCCCCGGAACATCCCTTCGCGGATCATGCCTGGCGGGAGGGAGCGTTGAGAGGTCCGAGCTTTTCGCCCGCCAGCAAATGATAGTGGATATGGAAAACGACCTGCCCCGCGTCCCTGCCGCAGTTGTTCAGCAGGCGATAGCCGCTCTCCTCCACATTCAGTTCCTTTGCCACCTTTTGCGCGGCCCGGTGAATATCGGCAATGAGCTGAAAATCGTCGCCCGCAAGATCCTTGACCGACGGAATGTGTTTCTTGGGAATGAACAGCAGATGCACCTTTGCCTGGGGCTGGATGTCGTGGAAGGCCAGCACGGTGTCATCTTCGTACACTTTGCGCGCTTCCAGTTCCCCTGCGACAATTTTGCAGAAGATACACGATTCCATATGCTTCCTCCTGTTTTTTCTTTCATCATAACCAAATCTGATGGCAGTTGGCAAACAGCCTTTCCCGGCTGCCGTGGAATCAGATCATGCGCACCAGACTGCCCGCGGAAAACAGGTACAAGTACGCCTCCTTGACCGGCCGGCGCAAAATTCCCTCGACCGCCCGGGCGTACCAGCGGATTTGCGTCTCATACCGGCGCCGGATCGTCTCCACCGTGACAGATACGCCGTCGATGGCGTCGGTTTTGTAGTCCAGCAGCACATAACCGTCCTCTTCGGCGAACAGGCAGTCGATGACCCCCTGCACGATGATCGTCTCGCCGGCCGCCGCTTCGCGCGCATCCGGGTACAGTTCGGAGGCGGGCAGCCCGAAGCTGAACGGAAGCTCCCGACGCACGTCCCGCGCCTGCCTGAGACGGCTGATGAGCGGCGTCCGGAAAAAGGCGGCGATCGATTCCGGATCGACTTCGCCCGCCAGATGCCGCGGAATTTTTCCCTCCTGCGCCAGCCGGTCAATGGCCGCGGCGGCCTCCCGCCCGTCGGGCCGAAGGTCCAGCGGCACATGCTGCATGACAGCGTGATACAGGATGCCCTTTTCCGTCGGCGCCAGCTTCCCGTCGCCCAGAAAGCGGGGGCGCCTCAGCAGCCGGGACCGCCTTTCGGGCCGGACGGAATCCGCCGGCACAGGCAGTTCCTCCTGATCCGCCTCCGGCTCCATCAGCGTCCTTCGCTTCAGTTCCGACACCGATGTCTTGCTGAACCAGCGGCTGGCCTGCGCATGAGGGTAAACCCACCGGAACCGGTCCTCCAGCTCGTCCGTCCGGTCCGAGTGCAGGTGAAACAGCGGCTCCGCCCGGTACAGCGCCTTCATGATCGTCTCGTCCCTGGCCGCCCTTGCCGGTGCGGCTTCCCTCCACTCGCGGCCCGACGCCAACAGGACGCGCCAACGGGACGGATCAAGGATCGCCGCGCCGCTCGCCTCCCCTTCTCCCGACTCGCTGACACCCGGCCCGCTTTCCTCCGGTCCGCTTTCACCCGGCATGCCGACGGCCGCGCGGAAGGCTCCGGATCCATCGGGATGCCGCGCCAGAGCCGGTCCGATCCAGTCCAGATAGCAGCGCGCGCCGGCCAGAAGCGCATCCGGCAGTCCCAATTCCGTGCGGGACGCTGCCTCGGACCATCGCAGCATTTCCTTCGCCGCATCCCGGAAGGTGCCGACAAGGACAAGCTTTTCCCTGGCGCGGGTCAGGGCGACGTACAGGACTCTCATCTCCTCGGCGAGCATTTCCAGGTTCAGCCGGCGGCGGATGGCGATGTGGGCCAGCGACGGGTAGCTGACCCTAAGGTCCGGATCGAAGATTTTGGGCCCGAATCCGAGCTCCCTGTGCAGCAGGAACGGTCGGTTCAGGTCCTGCCGGTTGAACCGTTTGCCGAGGCCGGCGACGAACACGACCGGGAACTCCAGCCCCTTGCTTTTGTGGATGGACATGATGCGCACCACGTCCTCCTGTTCGCCGATGGCTCCGGCGACTCCCAGGTCTCCTCCCGAGTCGCGGATCCGCTCGATAAACCGCAAAAACCGGAACAGCCCGCGGAAGGATGTGCTTTCGAACTGCCTCGCCCGGTCATACAGCGCCCTCAGGTTGGCCTGACGCTGCGCCCCTCCCGGCAGGCCGCCGACAAATTCAAAATAGCCGGTCATCCGGTACAACCGCCAGATGAGCTCGGACACTCCCGTATGCCGGGCTTCCACCCGCCAGCGTTCCAGCTGCCGGAGAAAGGCCGCCAGCTTTTCCCTGAGCTTGGGCTCCGTTCCGTCCTCCGCCTCGGCGTACCGGCGGACGGCGGTGTAGAACGGCTCCCGGCGGCAGAAAATCCGGATCTCCGCCAGTTCATTTTCCGTGATGCGGCAAATCGGAGAACGAAGCACCGCCGCCAGCGGAATGTCCTGATACGGGTTGTCGATGATTTTCAGGAGCGACAGCACCGTATCCACCTCAACGGCGGAAAAATAGCCGGTGCTCGACTCGCCATAGGCGGGAATGCCCGCCAGGCGAAGTTCCTCCAGAAAAACCGGCGCCCAGTGATGCGTCGCTCTGAGCAGGATGACGATATCGCGAAACTGCACCGGCCGCATGGATTTCAGCTGCTTGTCCCAAACCAGGAAGGGGCGGCCGTCTTCTCCCATCCACCGCCGGATGCGCGCGGCAATCTGCCGCGCTTCCAGCTGCGCCGTTTCCAGTTCCTCCAGCTCATCCCCGGCGGAACCCGGCTGATCTTCAGCCCCCGCCATCGGATCCGCTTCCGCGTGATGCGCATCGGCCCTGTCTCCACCGGCCCCAATTCCATCGTCCCTGTTCGCCTCCGCGCGGTCGAGGAGCAGCAGTTCCACCGCTCCTTCATCCTCATCGGGAAGCTCCGGATAGTAAGCGGCGCCGAAGCGGAGCGCGGCCTGGTCATCGTAGGCCATTTCCCCGACTTGTTCGCTCATGATCTGCCGGAAGACGAAATTGACCGCATCAATGACCGGACGGCGGCTGCGGAAATTTTGCGCCAGGTCGATGCGCAGGCCGCCGTCCGCACGGGCGGGATCGCTGCCGAAGGATCGGTACTTGCGCAGAAACAGGGAAGGTTCGGCAAGGCGAAACCGGTAAATGCTCTGCTTGACGTCCCCGACCATGAACCGGTTGCCCGGCGACGGGCGGCTCAGAAGCTCCAGGATCGCCTCCTGGGTCATATTGGTGTCCTGATACTCGTCGATCAGCACTTCATGAAACCGTTCGCGATATTCCAGCGCGATGTCCGACGGTACGAGCCGGCCGGGCTCATTCGGGTCGCGCAGCAGCCGCAGGCAATAATGCTCCAGATCGGCGTAATCGACCACGTTTCTTTTCCGCTTTGCGGCTTCATACAACGCGGCGAAGTTTTGGACGAGCCCCACCAGCGCCCGGATCAGGGGGTGGAGGCGCAGATTTTCTTCGGCAAACTGCTGCGGCGTGCGGCCGAAGCATTCTTCCTTCACGGCCTGAAAGGCATCCTTCGCGCGGTCCCGCAAATCCTTCGCCCGTTCCTGCTTCCGTTTGTCATATTCCTCTCCTCGGCAGGAGGCCAGCCGGTCAAAACTGATCCGGTGGACGGCGGCATGCAGGTCCTCCCAGGACCCGTGCTCCGCCGCATGAACCGCCTGCCTCACCAGTTCCGACTCGCGCTCAAGCTGCGGGATGTAGGGGGCCGGGCCCGCGGGTTCCCCGGCGATGGCCAGCGCCTCCTCCAGCAGGCTCAACACCCCTTCCAGTTCCAGCCGCACGTCCTTCTGCAGGTGTTTCAGCCAGGCGGGCTCGCGCACGTGCAGGAACGCGTCAGTCATCGTTTGCAGCCACAGGTCCGGATCCGGATGGCTGCGGGAGAAATCGTACAGGCGGGCGACCAGCTCAAACAGCGGCCTGTCGCTGCGGTCGCCGGAATACGTCTCGACAAGACGCCAAAAATCGCTTTCCGGCTCGCTCTCCGCATAGCATCGTTCAAATATTTCGTCCATCGCTTCCTCGCGCAGCAGATCCGTCTCCGTCTCCGCCGCAACGCGGAAGGAGGGATCCAGTCCCAGGACCTGGACATGCTGGCGGATCACATCCAGGCAAAAGGAGTGCAGCGTCGTGATCGAGGCGCGCGGCAGCAGCGCCAGCTGCCTGCGCAGGTGCCGGGAATCGGGCTGCTCGCGCAGTTTCTGCTCCAGCGCCTCGCGGATCCGCTGGCGCATCTCGTCCGCCGCGGCCTTCGTGAACGTGGCGACGAGCAGCCGGTCCACATCCAGCGGCCTCTCCTCATCGGAGATGCGGCGAATGATCCGCTCGACCAGCACGGCGGTTTTTCCGGAGCCGGCCGCCGCCGCAACCAGAATATCCGATCCTTCTGCCGTGATCGCCCGCAGCTGCTCCCGGGTCCACTGCGGACCGGCCGCCTGGCTATTCGTCTGTGCCATTTCGCTGTTCTCCTCCCCCGTTCTGATTTCGCTCATCCCGCTCTTGATACCGCTGTTCATCCCGCGCATCTCCGTCGCCGGTCAGCCTGTTCCACAGCTCGTCCCCCTTGAGAGCCGGCAGGTTTTGATAGCGGTTGCCGGAGAACTGGAGATCGAACTGGCAAACGGAACGATACGGGCAAATCGCGCAGGCCGATGCGGTTCCGGATCGGTAGGGGGCAATCGAAATCGTGCCGTCGGCAATGGCCTTGCCAATGTTTCGAATGGAGAAGCGCACGTACGCCCTCAGCTTTTCCCACTGCTCTTCGCTCACCACCGCCGACCAGGCGTAAAACCCGCCGTCCTTTTTCAGCCCGACGGGGATGATATCGGAGCGCGCGCCCTTGTCCAGCAGTTCGTCCATCAGCCGGACCGCCTCCAGGCTGGACGACACCAGCCCCTTCATCTGATAGCTGCGAAACGCTTCCTGCCTCGCCGCTTCCGGAGAAGGCGCGTTTTTTTTCTGCAGCAGCGGCTCGTGCACGTGCACATACAGCACGCCGGCCGGTTTGGCCGGCTGCCCGAGCCAGGCTTCGGCATGCTCCAGCACCGCTTCCATATAGGTGAGAAGCTGCAGCGCCAGACCGTGGTACACGTCCGAAAGCCTGAGCATCGTGCGGCTCGACTTGTAATCGAGAATGCGCACGTACAGGTCCTCTCCCAGGCGGGCCACGTCCACCCGGTCAATCCGCCCGCCGATCTCCATCGTCATCCCGTGGTCCAGCGGGATTTGCAGCGGCGGCAGCTCCTGATTGCGGCCAAAGCCGATCTCCAACCCGTAAGGCCGGAATTTTCCCCTGCGTGCGTGTTCCCCGAGGACGGCGGAAGTGCTTCCGACGATCCGGGCCAGCTTGCGCCCAATGTACGCATAACGCCGCGTGCTGAGCAAAATTTGCCCCTGCAGCCGGGGAATGAGCTCGTCCACGATTCCTTCGGCCAGCTCACGGCACTGTTCCGGCGACAGATCCGCAAAGCTCAGCCCCTCCCCCGCCAGGCGCGCGGCCATCCTGCTGAGCGCCGCGTGAAACAGCTGCCCGATGTCCGGAGCCTCCAGACGGAACACCCTTCTCTCCTTCAGCCTCAGCCCGTAGGCGGCGAAATGGGAAAAGGGACAGGCGGAAAAACGCTCCATCCGGGACACGCTCGCCGTGAGCCGCTCTCCGTACAGTTTCCGGCTCGTCGCGAGGGTGAGCGGCTCGGCTTCATTTTCATAAAACAGGCTGAACAGCTGCCGGAACAGCCGGGGTCTCCAATCTGTTTCCGAAGCCATCCAGTTGTACACGTCCCACCAGACCGGCGAGATTTCCACGCCCTTCAGCCAGCTGCGCAATTGTCCGAAAAGAAGGGAAAAGGCCCGTTCAGGATGCTGTATGTATTCCGCCAGCGCATCGTCCGGCATGGCGGGAGGCGGATCCAGATACAGGAACCGTTCTTCCAGCCGGGGGAACATCCGCCGGATGCGGCGGACAATTTCCGATGGCAAGAGCGCCTTGCCCTCCTCGTCCGCAATCGGGTAACTGAGCCACAGTCTCTCGCCTGGGGCTGTCAGGGCGGTGTAGATGAGAAACGCCTCGTCCAGCAGTTTCCTTCTGCTCCCCGGGGCCAGTTCCACGCCGCAGGAGACAAGCGCATCCCGCTCCGTTTCGCTCAGCAGTCCGTCTTCATGCATCCTTTGCGGAAAATACCCGTCGTTGACGCCGAGAATGAACGTGCATCGGATGTTTGCCGTCCGGGTTCTGTCGACGCTGCCGACCAGCACCTGATCGAGGGAAGGGGGCACCATGCCCAGCCGGATGCTGTCCAGCCCGGACATGAGGAGGGCGGTGAACAGCTCGATGTCCATCTCGCAGTCGCCCATCACCTCCGCCATCTGGTCGATCACATGGATGACGCCGTCCCAGACCTGCAGGTGCTCCCTGGCCTTTTCCGGGGCGCCCCAGGACAGGGCTTCGTCGCTCATCCGCTCCAGCCGTTCGGCGGCGCGGACGCTTTCCAGCAGGTCAAACACCGCCTTCAGAAAGTCCTTCACGGTCCGCGCCCGCTTCAGACTCCGCTCGAAGGGCAGAAGGACGTTCACGACGGCCATTCTCGCCTGATGGAGCCTGCTCTGCCTCTCCCGGTCAAGCCCGGCGTTTTCCGGCCCTTCTTCCGCTTCCAGGCTGTCCGGGGAAGACAAGGTCCACTCCTCCGCCCCGGTCCACCTGTGCCCGTGGATGCCATAGGCGAGCACATAGTTTTCCAGTTCGTCCAGATCGTCCGCCGTGAGCGGCGTTTCCTGATCCTCATCCAAAGGCAGCAAAAACCCCGTCTTCACAAACCGGAACACGCTGTCGTAGCGCCAGCCGTCCTGCACGGCTTCCAGCGCCGAACGGATGAGCTCCGGCAGCGGATGATGGGCAACGGGCCTTTTGTGATCCAGGAAGTATGGAATGCCATACTGATCCAGCACGGCGGTCAGCTGGTCCTGATACAGCCCGATGTCGCGGACGATGACCGACAGATCCCGCCAGCGGTATCCTTCCTCGCGGACAAGCCGCAGCATTTCGGCCGCCGCTCCTTCCAGTTCGGCCCTCCGGTTCATGGCGGCGCGCAGCATGATGTCCCGCCCCGGCTCGGCGGCGCCGTCCTCCGCGGGCGGATTCCATGGCAGCCTGCCCTCCCACCCCTTCTCCAGGTGAGCCAGCATCGGACTGCGGCGAAAGCGGGCCAGCGCGGGGGATCCAAGCTCCACCACCGGCTCCACTTCGCAGCCGGCTTCCCGGGCCAGCATGAGCAGCCGGGACATGGTCGAAGCGGTCGGATAAAAAAGATCGAGTTCGTCCGGCTGCTCTCCCGCTTCGTAGGGCCGGTCCAGGCAAAGGGTGACGGTCACCTGCCGGCAGCGCCCGAGCAGGCTCAGAATGACCGCCAACTCCCGGGGGGTGAAGCCGTGAAACCCGTCGATCCATACCCGGGCGCCGCGCAGCAGGTTGGACCTGCCCACCCGTTCCGCCAGGAGCGCCAGCACATCGTCCGCATCCAGAAACGGATCCGTGGCCCTCTCGTAGGCGGCATAAATGCCGGCCAGCTCACCCAGCTTTTTCCGCATCGCTTGAGACAGCTCCGGCTCCCCGCTTCCGGCGAGCCGCTCCAGTTCGCCGGGAGATAGGTCGTACCGCTTGAATTCCCGGATCAGTTCCAGGAGCGCCTCCACCATCCCGGTCTGTCCCGCGGACGGCCGGAAATGAAGGAGCTGTTCCCTCTTCTCTTCGAGGATCCGGCTGAGCAGGATCGTCTTGCCGACCTCATCGACGGGCATGAGTCCCGATGCGCCCGTTTCCTGCAGCACCTGATAGGCCATGCGGCGGAAACTGAGCACCTGCGCGCGGATGAGGCCTCCGATTCCGTCCGTGGAGATCAGGGCATGCTCCGCCAAAAAGGAAGCCTGCTCCGGCACGAGCAGCACGAGCGGATATCCATCCGGGGAAGCGAGCAGTTCCCGGCGAATTTCCTCCAGACAAAACGAGCTTTTGCCGCTACCCGCGCGGCCGATCACAAACCGCAGAGTCATTCTTTCCGTTCCCTCCCTGCTGCCGCATCGAGCCTGTCATGCTTGTCTGGCGGCGCACATATATATGTCCATAATGAATCGTTCCCGACATTTAGGCAAGAACTGTTTCTGACCAGTACGGGGGATGTCCATGATCTTAGACGTGTTGGTGCCGCTCATGGTCGGCCTGGCCATCTTTTTGTTCGGCATGAAGGTGATGGAGCTGGCGCTTCAGCACTGGGCCGGACCGTATTTGCAGAAGATGCTGGAAACATTCACGGCGACTCCCGTGCACGGCCTGGTTGCGGGAACCGTCCTGACCGCTCTCCTGCAGAGCTCCAGCGCAATCACCGTCATCACGATCAGCCTGGTGAACGCGGGACTCCTGACATTCCCCCGCACCCTCGGCATCATTCTTGGCACCAACATCGGCACCTGCCTGACGACGGAACTGGTCAGCCTGAACATCACCCATCTGGCCATCCCCCTGCTGATCGTCTCGGCTTCCATCTGGATGCTCGGGTGGTTCATCCCTCTGAAAGGAAAAAAAGAGCATCGTTCCATCGCTCGATGGCTGCACGCTCTTCGCTATCTTTCCCTGGCCGTATGCGGTTTCTCCTGCCTGCTGGCGGGCATGGAAGTGATGCAGTCGATCGTGCCCGCCCTGCAGGAAAAGGGGCTGTTCACCCTGTTTCTCCAATATGCGCAAAAAAGCCCGCTCTGGGGCATCGCGGCAGGAGCGGGCCTTACGGCGGTCATTCACAGCAGCGCGGCAACGATCGCCATGACGATGGTGCTGGCGTCGATGCAGGCGATCGACATCGACCTGGGCATCGCCATCGTCCTCGGAGCCAACATCGGCACCTGCGCCACCGCCGTCATCGCCAGCATCGGCGGAACAAGGGCGGGCGTCTTTGTCGCCTGGTCGCATGTGCTGCTGAACGTCTTTGGCGCGATTGTGTTCTACCCGCTCATTCCCGCCCTCGCCGCCGTCACCGAATGGATGTCCGCCGACCCATCCGGCCAGATCGCCCGCGCCCAGACGATCTACAACATTGCCTGCTCGCTTCTCGCCCTGCCCGTCTGCTACCTGCCGGCGCTGCAGAAGATGCGGCACGGTTGAGCGCAGCCGTATTACGCCCAGTACCCGGAACCTTCCGGCTTGCCCGTTGACAGGCCGGGCGCAAGACCGGTGACAATCGCCACGCCGGAGCTTGTCCCGAGACGGTCAGCGCCCGCTTCCAGCATGCGCGCGGCGGCCGCCGCGTCGCGGATGCCCCCGGAAGCTTTGACCCGCATGCGGCCGGATACCGAGGCGCGCATGAGGCGGACGACTTCTTCCTTTGCTCCGCCGGGGCCGAATCCGGTGGACGTCTTGACAAAGTCCGCTCCCGCCTCCTCGGCCAGCCGGCAGCCGAGAACAATCTGGTCGCGGCTCAGGAATCCGGTCTCCAGTATGACCTTGACAAGAGCCGCTCCCTTCACCGCTTCCACCACCTGCCGGATGTCCTCCTTCACCCGGGCGTGGTCTCCGTCGAGCAGGGCGCCGACGGGCAGGACCATGTCGATTTCCTCCGCGCCGTCCCGCGCGGCGATTTCCGCTTCCTTCGCCTTGGCGAAGCTGGACATCGCTCCGAGCGGAAAGCCGCAGACAGCGCTGATCCTGACTCCGCTTCCCTGAAGCTGCGACCGGCAGGCGGAAACCCACATGCCGTTGACGCAAACGCTGTAAAATCCGTGTTCCCTGGCCTCGGCGCACAGCTTCTCGATGTCGCGCCAGCGGGCTTCGGGTTTGAGCAGCGTATGGTCAATGACGGAGGCGAGCCGTTTCGCTTCGTTTGTCACGCATTCTCCTCCCCTCTATCCTGACCTTGCCAGGCTTTCAATGGAGAACTTCGAGCTTTTTCAGGGCGAGGCGCAGCACCTCGTCATTGTTGGCGTATCCTTCCGCCCGCTGTCTGTCCCATGCCTCCATGGGATCCAGCCAGGACACGCCGCCGATCTCCCCGATTTGCGCCCTGAGCTCGCCCTCCAACGCCCGCACGAGATAATAGTGCACCGTCTTGTCAATCCTGCCGGTATCCGGCTTCTCGTAATGATACTTCACGGTCAAAAGGGGAGCGACGATTTCCCCGGCAATGCCCGTCTCTTCCTCAATTTCCCGCAGCGCGGCCTGTTCCGCCGTTTCTCCGGGCTCGAGCTTTCCCTTGGCCAGCGTCATCTTTCCGAACCGATCCCGGATGAGCTGGATTTCGATGCGCCCGTCAACGACGCGGTACACGACGCCCCCGGCGGATATTTCCCTCATCGTTTGCTCCACCGCTTTCGTCCCCCTAGCCGATGGCCCGGACAGCCGCCCGCGGCTGCTGCGCCTCATGCGGCACAGCCCGGTCCGGCGTTTCCCCGGAATCCTCCAGCGCGCCGCGGCATTCATTGACGCCTGCCTCCACGAGGCGCACCCTGCACACTTTCCCGATCAGATCCTCCGAACCGGGGAAGACAATCTGCAGGTAGTTGTCCGAGTAACCGCCGAGCATGCCCGTTTCCGCGTGTTTCACCGTTCGTTCGGGAATGACCTCCAGCACCTGTCCGACAAATTGTGAAGCGTATGCCAGCTGCATCTCTTCGGAAAGGTCGATCAAACGGTGCACCCGCTCGTTTTTCACTTCCTCGTCCACCTGGTTGTCCATGCGGGCCGCGGGAGTGCCGGACCGCTTCGAGTAGGGAAACACGTGCATTTCAGCAAACTTCATCCGCTTCATGAACCGGTAGCCGTTTTCGAACATCTCGTCCGTCTCGCCGGGAAATCCGACGATGACGTCGGTGGTGATGGCCACTCCGGGCATGACCCGGTGCAGCTTTTCGATCGTGGCCGCATATTCCTCCGTCGTGTACTTGCGCCTCATGCGGCGCAGCACATCGTCATCGCCGGCCTGCAGCGGGATGTGCAGGTGGCGGCACATTTTCGGCGAGGACATGAGCACCTCGATCATCTCGTCCGTCACCTGGCTCGCCTCGATGGAACTGATGCGGATGCGCCTGAGTCCGTCGATTTTGTCCAGGTCCCTGAGCAGGTCATGCAGCTTGTAGTTTTCCAGATCGTCCCCGTACCCTCCGGTGTGGATGCCGGTCAGCACGATCTCCTCGTACCCGGCGGCGGCCAGCTTTCTCGCCTGTTCCAGCACCTTTTCCGGAGCGCGGCTGCGGCTTAAGCCCCGCGTCCAGGGGATGATGCAGAAGGTGCAGAAGTTGTTGCAGCCTTCCTGGATTTTCAGAAACGCCCGGGTCCGGTCGGCGAATTCCGGCACGTCCAGTTCCTCGAACGTCCTCGTTTTCATGATGTTGCGCACGGCGTTGATCGGCTGGCGCTTTTGCTGAAATTCCCGGATGAGCGGGATCAGCTTGTCCCGGTCCTGCGTGCCGATGACGATGTCCACCCCGGGAATGGCCAGAATGTCCGCGGGAGCCGTCTGCGCGTAGCAGCCCGTCACCGCAATGATCGCGTCCGGGTTGCGGCGGATGGCGCGGCGGATCATCTGCCGGCTTTTCTTGTCGCCGGTGTTGGTGACGCTGCACGTGTTGATCAGGTAGACATCGGCCTCGCTCTCGAAATCCACCTGGGTGTATCCTTCCTTTTTGAACATCTGCCAGATCGCTTCCGTATCGTAAAAGTTGACCTTGCAGCCAAGCGTATGAAACGCAACAGTGGGCATGGCTTCAGCTCCCTCCCATCTCGTCGTATTCGTACAAAATCGCCGCGGCGGCGACGAGCGCCGCCGTTTCCGTGCGCAGAATGCGGGGGCCGAGGCTGACCGCTTCGCATCCGGCAGCGAGCGCCTCGTCCACCTCCCGTTCGTCGAAACCTCCCTCGGGACCGATAATGATCATGAGCGGCCCCCGCGTCGGACCGCGTCCGGCCGCATGCCTTTTCAAGAGCGCCTTGATCCCGTTGGCGGATTCCTTCTCGTAGCAGATCATGGCCAGTTCCGTCCGGGGAACGATGCCGAGCAGTTCCTTCCAGGAAACGGGGGCGGCGACATCCGGCATCCGGCTGCGGTGCGCCTGCTCCGCCGCCTCCTTGATGATCTTCCGCCACCGCTCCGTCCGTTTTTCCTCTTTCCGGTCATCGTACTGCACGATCGTCCGCGCGGAACGGAACGGCAGAAATCGCGCGACGCCGATTTCGGTTCCCTTTTGCAGGATCGTATCCATCTTGTCCGCTTTGGGCAGGCTCTGGGCGACCCAAATGCTCACCTTCGGCTCCGGTGTGGGCTTGCGTTCCTCGAGGATGACGGCCCGCACTTCGTCCCTGCCGATCTCCGCGATTTCCGCCAGCACTTCCCTGCCCTGGCCGTCGGCGGCGATGAACCGGTCGCCGACGCGGCTGCGCAGCACCTTGACGAGATGCCTCGCATCCTCGCCCGCCACCGTCACCTCATGCGGCTGAAACTGCCCGGGCGGCACAAAATATCGCTGCATGCGAACGATACCCCTTGAATACCCGATTTACATTTTTCATCATACATCGTTTGCCGGCCGAACGCCAGCGCTGGCGTCAATTCCCTGACATTTGCGCGCGACGATGACGACCCAGCCCTCTTCCTCGTCCACGGACTCGACATCAAACCCGGCCTGCTCGAGGGCGTCCCGGACCATCCGTTCCTTCTGGACGATGACCCCGGATACGACATAAAGGCCGCCCGGCTTCAGCGCCTCGCGCACATCGTCCACGAACCGGACGATGATTTCGGCCAGGATGTTGGCCACAGCGACGTCGAAGGCGGAACGTGCCGCTTCGCCCTGTTGTTTCACGGCGCCGAGCAGATCGCTTTCCATGACGGTGACCCTGTCTTCCAGCCCGTTCAGCCGCACGTTTTCCCGGGCGCTGGAAACGGCCACCGGATCGAGATCGACGGCCAGCACCCCTGAGGCCCCAAGTTTTGCGGCGGCCACAGCCAGAATGCCCGATCCCGTGCCGATGTCGACGACCCGGTCGCCCCGCCGGACGACCTTTTCCAATGCGCGCAGGCAGAGCGCCGTCGTCGCATGGGTGCCGGTGCCGAAAGCCATGCCCGGATCCATCTCGATGACGATCTCCTTGTCATGCCGCCGCTCGTACGGCTCCCAGGTCGGCTTCACCGTCAGATTGGGCGAAAGATGCACCGGCTTGTAATACTGCTTCCAGGCGTGGGCCCAGTCCTCCTCGTCCACCTCCGCCAGCTCCCAGCGGATGTCGCCCAGGGAAATGCCGTACTGCGGCAGCGTTTCGACCGCCTCCCGGAGCGATTGCAGGATGGCTTCGGGATCTTCCGCATCCGCAAAATAGCCCTTGAGGACGGCCTGTCCCTCCGGAATATCGTTGAGCGGATGCTCGTACCACTGTCCGAGCGAAGTATCCCGCTGTTTGTTGAGGGTTCCCGACTCCTCGATGGATACCCCTCCCGCTCCATGCTCATGAAAAAAATGGGCGATCATCTCGACCGCTTCCTCCGTCGTGTAAACCGTGATTTCGTACCAGCGATTGCCCAAGGCTCGATACCCTCCCGAACAAATGTATGTACCATTATAGATGAAAAACCCGCATGAAAAAAGCTCCGGAAGGAACATGTCCTCCGAAGCTTTCCTTGAGCATGCCGGTTGTTATTTCTTCAGCCAGGCGTTTTCCGGCTCCCAGTAGACGAGGTGGGCCTTGTTGAAGCCGGTATCCTGCACCTGCGGATATTGGATGACCGGCGACGTGCCGATGCCGAAGGTATAGTTCATGGCGTACTCGTCGATCATCACTTTCTGGGCCTGTCTCCGTTTCCGACTTGCCCGCCTCAAGAAAATAATAGGAATTCCAGATGTGATGGCGGCCCTGTTCATCGTCATAATAATGGGAAGCCTCCGGGAACAGGCAGATGAAGTTTTCCCGGTCCGCGATGTCCGTAAACAGGGTGGTGGCGGCAAAATGCTCGCCGTTATTGGAACCGCCGTGCAGTCCGACGAGAAGCGGAACGGCGGTTGTTCCATCGTAGCATGGCGGCACATATTCCACCCAGGTATGCGTCATTCCGCCGATGACGCCGCTTTTCCGCACCACATTGCGAGCCTTCGGCAGGGGAGGGATGTTGCCGATCACATCTTCCATGTTCCACTGCTGCATTTTCTCCTGAATTTCCGAAGCTTTTTTCACCGGATCCGTTTCTTTCACCTGCATCAACTCCTTGGATCAAATTGGGACAACTCTGAAAGGGAACATCAAGGAAGTACCCGGCTCAACAAACCGGCTCGACCGCCTGGCGAAGCTGCCGGTCCAGCTCCTCCGCGTATTCGGCCGCCTGCTTGTCGGTCCACGAAAGCTTTTCGCGCATGACGCGCAGGACGGGTTCCTTGTACTTGCGGACGGAGGCAATGTCGAAAAACAGCGCGCCTGTGCGCCTTACGAAAAAATCCGCGGGCGTCAGCGCCATCTCTTCCTCGATCGCATACATGAGCATGAGCCACCATTCGCACGGCAGTCCGCTGTCCGCGCCTTGCTCCGCATAGCGGCCGATGCCGGCGAACAGCCGGTCCACATTGGAACCGTATCTCCGCGCGAGCAGCTCCGCCGACCGGCTGTCAAGCCCGAGACGCACGCCTTCTTCCGTTTTCTTTTTCACGAAGGAATGGTAGGCCTCTCCGCCTCCGACATCGCCGCCGGAGATCGGCAGCGTCTTCGTGCTGCAGGGCCGAATCCCCCCAAGGCTGCCGCCGTTCTCCCGCTCCAGCTGCTTCACCACCAGATCGACGGCCGTCTCCGCCATCTTCCGGTAGCCGGTCAGCTTGCCGCCGGCCATCGAGATGAGCCCGGATGGAGACACGAAGATCTCATCCCGCCGCGAAATTTCCGATGGCGACTTGCCTTCCTGATGGATGAGAGGTCTGAGCCCGACCCAGCTCGACTCCACATCCTGTTCCGTCAGCCGCAAATCGGGGAACATCCCGTTCACCGCCATCAGCAAATAGTCTCGGTCCGCCTTGGTCATTTCCGGATCGGCCATGTTCATCCGGTTGCTGTAGTTCGTGTCCGTCGTACCCACATAGGTTTTGCCGTCCCGCGGAATGGCAAACACCATACGCCCGTCGGGAACATCGAAATACACCGCCTGGCGCAGCGGAAAGCGCCGATGATCGAACACGATGTGGACGCCCTTCGTCAGATGGAGCGTTTTCCCGTTTCTGGACCGGTCCAGTTCCCTCAAGTCATCCACCCAAGGGCCGGCCGCGTTGATGATCTTTTTCGCAAAGATGGTGTGGCGGCTGCCGGTCACGAGATCCGTCGCCTCGACTCCCGCCGCTTTTCCGCCGCTGTACAAAAATTTGTCCGCCTTCATGTAATTGACCGCCTTCGCACCCAACGAAACGGCCTTTTTCAACACTTCCAGCGTGAGCCGGGCATCGTCGGTGCGGTATTCCACATAGCAGCCGCTGCCCAGCAAACCGTCTTTCTTGAGCAGCGGTTCCCTGGCCAGCGTTTCCTCCCTGGACAGCATCCGCCGGCGCTCCTCCCGCTTTACCCCGGCCAGCAGGTCATACACGTACAATCCCAGGGATGTGCTGAACCGGCCGAAGGTGCCGTCCTTGTAAATGGGCAGCAGCATGCGCTCCGGTGTCGTCACATGGGGACCGTTCTCGTAAACGATCGCCCTCTCCTTGCCGACTTCCGCCACCAGCCCGACTTCCAGCTGCTTCAGGTATCTGAGCCCGCCGTGGACGAGCTTGGTGGAACGGCTCGAAGTGCCGGCGGCGAAATCCTGCATATCCACAAGACATACGTTCAATCCGCGGCTCTGCGCGTCCAGGGCGATTCCCGCCCCCGTGATGCCTCCGCCGATGACGAGCAGGTCAAAGGTTTGGTCTGCCAGCTCGCCAATGATTTCCCGGCGGCGCAGGTTCGAAAATGCAAGTCTGGACAAGATGATTTCCCTCCCGAATAAAAAACCACAACGAATCCATTCCCGCATGGAAGGGGAATCGCGTTGTGGTTTCTCCTGATCTCCAAACCAAAGATGAACTTGTTTTGTTGAACCTGTGATTACGAAAATGCCAATGTCGCCTGGACCGCCTTTTTCCATCCGCTGTACAGGCGCTCTCTCTCCTCCGGGTCCATGCGGCTCGTGTAGACGGTGCCCGGAGCCCGCATGTCCGTGATTTGCTGCGGGTCCTTCCAGTATCCGACAGCCAGTCCGGCGAGATAGGCGGCCCCAAGCGCCGTCGTCTCGCCCGCCGGATGGACTTCCACCGGCACTCCAAGAAGATCGCTCTGGAACTGCATGAGAAACCCGTTGCGGGCCGCCCCGCCGTCCACATACAAGGACTGGAGCGAAATGCCGGAATCCTCCTCCATCACCTTCAGCACGTCCTTCGTCTGGTAGGCAATCGATTCCAGGGTGGCACGAATGAAATGTTCCCTTGTCGTGCCGCGCGTCAGCCCAAACACAGCCCCGCGAGCTTCGTCCTTCCAATAGGGCGTGCCGAGGCCGACGAAGGCCGGAACGACATAAACGCCTTCGGAGGAAAGGACCTTTTTGGCGCATTCCTCGCTTTCCGCGGCGGACTTGATCATGCGCAGGCCATCGCGCAGCCACTGCACCGCCGATCCGGCAACGAACACGCTGCCCTCCAGCGCGTATTCCACTTTCCCGCCCATTCCCCAGGCGATGGTCGTGAGCAGTCCGTGGTTGGAGGAGATGGCCATGCTCCCCGTATTCATCAGCATAAAGCAGCCGGTTCCGTAGGTGTTCTTGGCCATGCCCGGCACGAAGCAGGTATGCCCGAACAGGGCGGCCTGCTGGTCGCCGGCCACGCCCGCGATCGGCCAGGCGGCGCCAAACAGGCTTTCATCCGCATATCCCAGCACTCCGGAGGACGCACGCACCTCCGGCAGCATGGATCGGGGGACGGTGAGAATCCCGAGCAGCTCATCGTCCCAATCCAGCTTGTGAATGTTGTACATGAGCGTGCGCGAGGCGTTCGAATAATCCGTCGCGTGCACCTTGCCTCCGGTCAGTTTCCAGATGAGCCAGGAGTCGATCGTGCCGAACGCGAGATCGCCCCGCTCCGCCAGTTCCCTCGCGCCCTCGACATGATCGAGGATCCACTTCACCTTCGTCCCGGAAAAATACGGATCCAGAAGTAAGCCTGTTTTTTCGCGAAACAGCCCTTCCAGCCCCTTCGCCTTCAGGTCATGGCAGATGTCCGCGGTCTGCCGGGACTGCCACACAATCGCCCGGTAGACCGGTTTTCCCGTCTGCCTGTTCCACACCACCGCGGTTTCCCGCTGATTCGTAATCCCCAGAGCGGCAACCTGTTCCGGGCTGATGGACGTTTCCCTGAACAGCTGCCGGACGACGGCTGTCACCGACGCCCAGATCTCTTCCGCGTCATGCTCCACCCAGCCGGGCTGCGGAAAATGCTGCGTAAATTCCTGCTGGGCGATGTGCACGATCTGTCCCTCGCGGTTGAACAGAATGGCCCGGGAACTCGTGGTTCCCTGATCGATGGAAAGTACGTAATTTTCCATGAAATTCACCTCTATCGCTCATGCGAATATTGATTCCACAATTCGATTCGCGAAGTGGTCACCATGACGGCGCCGCCGGCAAGCGCATTTTCCACCTCCTGCGCGGTGCGGATCAGGCCGCCGGCAATGATCGGAATTCCCGTCTTCTCGTGCACTTCACGGATAATATGGGGCATCAGGCCCGGCAGGACTTCGATATAATCGGGCCGGGTGCGTTCCATCAGCGCATAGCTTTTTTCCAGGGCGTTCGTATCGAGCAAAAACACCCGCTGAATCGCAATGAGATCGTTTTGCTTTGTTTTCGCGATGACATTGGATCTGGTCGAGATCAGCCCGGCTGGCCGGATGACCTGGCATAAAAATTCGGCGGCGTAATCGTCGTTTTTCAATCCCTGGATCAGATCGGCGTGGAGCAGCATTTTTTTGCCCCGCTTTTTTGCAATTTGCACGATATTTTGCAAATTCGCCACATGGCTGTCGAGCAGAACGATATATTCATAGGGCATTTCGAGCAGCTTTTCAAAATCTTTCATGCTTCTTACAGCAGGCAAAATTTTGCTGCCATGGTCCATCGGTCCGTCCCCCATTCTTGACACGATCTGCTCAGTTCCAAAAACAAAAAATCACACCATTGCCTACTTTAAACGCATAAAAGTAGACAACCATGTGATTCTCCGCATCTCCGTCACCAGATTAACTTACATTCATCATACTGCAATCCGGAATCCCGTGTCAAGGAACAGATCCGCTTGTAATGAGCAGCATCAATTTGTTGACAGCGCTTCCAGATTGATATATAGTGGAAACAGAATTCCAAGTTAATCATTGAGATGGAGATCAGGAACTCACTTGAATAAAAATCCTCCGGGATTTTATTTGAGTGGGTTCTTTATCTTTCTATTCCATTTCAAGAGGAGGATGACCATGACAGAACAGTATCCTGTGCTTGAAGGCGCCGAACCGTTCTACCATGAAGGCGGCCGAACCGGAATTCTGGTGTCGCACGGTTTTACCGGAACAACGCAAAGCATGCGTCCTCTGTTCGAAGCATACGCGGCCGCCGGATACACCGTCTGCGCTCCCCGATTGAAAGGCCACGGCACCCATTATCTGGACCTGGAGCAATGCACCTATCCGGACTGGATTGCATCCGTCGAAGAAGCGTATGAATGGCTGAAGCTGCGCTGCGACACCATTTTTGTGACCGGACTGTCGATGGGCGGGACGTTGACCTTGTACATGGCCGAGCATCATCCGGAAATACGCGGCATCATCCCGATCAATCCGGGCATCCGTTCTCCCGAACCGGAAGAGGCCTATCATCTGGAAGGCGTGCGGTTTCTGCCCGCGATCGGATCGGATATCAAGAAGCCGGGGGTCGTGGAACTTGCCTATGAACAGGTCCCGCACAAGGCGCTGCGCGAGGCGCTGGACCTGATGGGCGTCGTGAGGGACCAGCTTGCGAAGGTGAAATGTCCCACGCTCCTGTTTGTGTCCCCGGAGGATCACGTCATCCCGGCCTACAGTTCGCAGATCGTTTATGACTCCATCAGTTCCGAAATCAAGGAAATCCGCGAACTGCCGAACAGCTATCACGTGGCCACACTGGACAACGACCAGCAGGCGATCATCGACGGAACGCTGGAGTTCATGAAAAAATTGGCGTAAACGAAAAACAGGGGGGACCTTCTCCATTTGTTTTTTTCATTCATGCAGCCTGGTTTCGCCCAAGTTTCCATGTTGGTCTTGTCTCTCTTGAATGGTTTTTTTCAAGATCCGACGGATTGGTCCTGATCCACATACCCCCTTGCAAAGAGAAAGAGGCCACATATCACCCGTAAAGGGAAATATGTGGCCTCCGATTCTCCGTCACCAGATATTAACTTTGACATAAGCATACAAAAAAGTGGAAACGTTGTCAATTGTCCAATTTTTCAAGGAATGCTAGACCAGCCCCCCGGCCTGACGGATCACTTCCAGCGCCTTGTCGTAATTGCGTTCGTCGATGACGACGGTGAGCAGAATATCCCTGCCGTCGATCGGAAGCTGGCCGCCGTCGCTCATCCCGCTCATGGTGACGTCCGCCGCCGCCATGATGGCCGCTGAAGAATTGGAGAAATCGTCGGGAAACCGGCTGATCCGGTCAATGGAAGTTTCGACGGCGCGCAGCGCCTCCAGTTTTCGTTTCACGCCCTCGGCCTGCTCCGGCGAGTGAAAATAGGCCAGGATGCTTTTTTCGCCCATGGCTTTCCTGTTGCTCCTTTCTGTTTGGCCATGTGCTTATTGTTGGCTGTTTTCGCCAGGTTATGCAGGCGCTTTGCGATGCCGCGGGTTCGGCTGGATGAAGTCGATGAAGTCGATTTTTCACCTTCATGTGTGCAAAAAACGGGCGAAACGGATCGCTATAGTCGAAAAATGTACTATAATGATCAGAAATGCCTCATGCCGGTTGAGTTATAGTCGATTTTTCTACTACAATCTCCTGAAATGCCCTTGGATCCGTTCGCGAAGTCGATTTTTCGACTACAATGTTTCGGCTGGACCTATCGAAACAAACAAAGGCTGCCCCTGAGCCGTGCGGCAGCATGCCAGACGGCGGGGACAGCCTTGCGGCGCTTCACCCGAGAAACGCCTTTTTCATCCGTTCAAACAGCGACCGGTGCTTGTCGTGGGTTTCCTCGACGGGCACGCTGCCGAGCTCCTTGCCGAGCTCCCGCAGCAGCTCTTTCTGCCGCTCGCTCAGGTTGGTCGGCGTCACCACGACGACCTTCACGTGCTGGTCTCCGCTGCCGCCCCGGCGCAGCCGGGGAACGCCCTTGCCCCTCAGGCGAAAATACGTGCCGGTTTGCGTGCCCGGCGGAATCCTGAGCTTCACCCGCTCCGTCAGCGTCGGCACCTCGATTTCGTCGCCCAGGGCCGCCTGGGTGAAGGTGAGCGGCACCTCGCAGTAAATGTCGTCGCCGTCGCGCTCAAAAAATTCATGCGGCCTGACGCGAATGACGATGTACAGGTCGCCGGGAGGGCCGCCCCGCAAACCTGGCTCCCCTTCGCCGGCAATGCGCAGCTGCGAGCCGTCATCCACACCGGCGGGAATGCGGATGTGGATTTTGCGCATTCGTTTCACCCGGCCGCTCCCGGCGCAGGTGGGGCACTTCTGGCGAATGACCGTCCCCTGTCCGCCGCACGCCGAGCAAATCCTGCGGTTGACGATACGGCCGAAAGGGGTGGACTGCACCGTTTCCTGCTGGCCGGTGCCGCGGCAGACGGTGCACGTTTCCGGCGTTGTTCCCGGTTTGGCCCCGCTGCCGTGGCAGTCGTCGCACAGCTCCGTTCGCGGAATTTGAATGTCCTCTTCCTTGCCGAACACCGCCTCCTTGAACTCCACCTCCAGCGTGTATTGCAGGTCGGAGCCGCGCTGCGGGGCGTTCGGCCGGCGGCGGGACGATCCGCCGCCAAAAAACATGTCGAAAATATCGCCAAGGCCGCCGAAGTCGCCAAAATCTCCGGAAAATCCGCCCCCGCCCATTCCCTGGGCCGGATCCGCGTGGCCATACCGGTCATAATTGGCCCGTTTCCGGGGATCGCTCAGCACTTCGTAGGCTTCCTTTACTTCCTTGAATTTTTCTTCCGCATCCGGCGCCTTGTTGACATCCGGGTGGTATTGGCGCGCCAGCTTGCGGTAGGCTTTTTTGATCTCCTCCTCGGAAGCGCCGCGGTCTACACCCAACACCTCATAATAATCACGTTTCAATTGTTCCACTCCCATTCAGGGCAACCCGCCAAAAGGAAAGTCAAAGCCAGATCTTGCGGCTTTGACTTTCCTTGCTCGCCATCGCAGGTTGCAGAATCATCGCGGGTTGCAGAATCACACTCATTTCTTGTCGTCCACGATTTCGTAATCCGCGTCGACAACATTGCCCTTGTTGCTGCCGGCGGATCCGCCGCTCGCGCCGTCCTGCGCCTGTCCGCTGGCCGAAGCCTGCTGGTACAGCTTGACGGACAGTTCCTGCACCACTTTGGTCAGCTCTTCCGTAGCCTGCTTGATGTTCGCCAAATCGTTGGTTTCAAGCGCAGCCTTGACCTTGTCCTTCGCCTCGTTCGCCTTCGCCGTATCCGACGGATCCACCTTGTCGCCAAGGTCGCGCAAGGTTTTGTCAACGGTGTACACCAGCTGGTCCGCCTCGTTTTTCGCTTCGGCCAGCTCCTTGCGCTTGCGGTCCTCTTCGGCATATTGGGCGGCTTCCTTCATCATCCGGTCGATCTCATCGTCGGACAGGCCGCTGGACGAGGTGATCGTGATTTTCTGGCTCTTGCCCGTGCCCAGATCCTTCGCGGACACGTTGACGATACCGTTGGCGTCGATGTCAAAGGTGACCTCGATTTGCGGAACGCCGCGCGGCGCCGGGGGAATGTCGCTCAGGATGAAGCGGCCGAGGGTCTTGTTGTCCGCGGCCATCGCCCGCTCGCCCTGCAGCACGTGGATCTCCACGCTCGTCTGGTTGTCTGCGAACGTCGAGAAAATTTGCGACTTGCTCGTCGGGATCGTCGTGTTCCGCTCGATCATCTTCGTGAACACGCCGCCCGCCGTCTCGATGCCGAGGGACAGCGGCGTGACGTCCAGCAGCACGACGTCCTTCACCTCGCCAGTCAGCACGCCGGCCTGGATCGCGGCGCCAAGGGCGACGACCTCATCCGGATTGACGCCCTTGTGCGGCTCCTTGCCGATCAGCTTGCGGACCGCTTCCTGCACAGCCGGGATCCGGGTCGATCCGCCGACGAGCACGACCTTGTCGATCTGATCCGGCGTAAGCCCCGCGTCCTGCAGCGCCTGCCGGGTCGGCCCCATCGTTCTTTCCACAAGATGCGCCGACAGTTCCTCGAACTTGGCGCGGGTCAGGTTCACTTCCAGGTGCTGCGGCACGCCGTCAACGACGGTGATGAACGGCAGGGAAATCGTCGTCGTCAGCACGCCGGACAGTTCCTTCTTCGCCTTTTCCGCGGCGTCCTTCAGCCGCTGCACCGCGGCCCGGTCCTTGCTCAGGTCGATGCCGTGTTCTTTCTTGAATTCGTTGACCAGATAGTCGATGATGACCTGGTCAAAGTCGTCGCCGCCCAGCTTGTTGTCTCCGCTCGTCGCCTTCACTTCAAAGATGCCGTCCCCAAGCTCCAGAATGGAGACGTCAAAGGTGCCTCCGCCCAGGTCATAGACGAGGATCGTCTGGTCCTCTTCCTTGTCGATGCCGTAGGCAAGAGCGGCCGCCGTCGGCTCGTTGACGATGCGGAGCACTTCCAGGCCGGCAATCTTGCCCGCGTCCTTGGTCGCCTGGCGCTGGCTGTCGTTGAAATACGCCGGCACGGTGATGACCGCCTTCGTCACCGGCTCGCCCAGGTATGCCTCGGCATCCGCCTTCAGCTTCTGCAAAATAAACGCGGAAATTTCCTGCGGCGTGTATTCCTTGCCGTCGATGTTCACCTTGTAGCTCGTCCCCATATGCCGCTTGATGGACAGGATGGTGCGGTCCGGATTGGTGATCGCCTGACGCTTGGCGGTTTCGCCGACGATGCGCTCACCGTCCTTCTTGAAGCCGACAACGGAAGGAGTCGTTCTGCTTCCTTCCGCGTTGGCGATGACCACCGGCTCCCCGCCTTCCATGACGGCGACGCAGGAGTTGGTCGTTCCCAAATCTATACCGATCACTTTGCTCATACGTCAGATGAACCTCCTTGTGGTAGCGGTGCAGTTGTCAGGAATTGACACTCACCATGGACGGCCGCAGCACTTTTTCCTTGAGCATGTAACCTTTCTGCAGCTCATCGACGACGATGCCTTCCCCATGCTCTTCGGATTGCACCTGCATCACGGCCTGGTGGTATTCGGGATTGAACGGCTGGCCGACCGCTTCGATCGGCTTCAGCCCTTCCTGTTCCAGCACCTGCATCAGTTGCTTGTATATCATTTCCAGCCCTTTGAACAGGGCGTCGAAATCCCTGCTCGATTCGCTGGCAGCGATCGCGCGCTCAAAATTGTCCACGACGGGCAAAAGCTGCCCGATCAGCCCCATGGATGCGTACTTCAGCATATCCTCCTTTTCCAGGCGCGTGCGCCGGCGGAAATTGTCAAAATCCGCCTGGGCCCTCAGCCAGCGCTGGCGAAACTCTTCCGCCTGCTGCTTCGCCGCGTCCAGTTCCGCCTGCAGAGGATTGGCTTCCGCCTGCTCGTCCCCGGCGGCCGAATCCCCGGAGGATGCTGTCTGTGCGGACTCAACCGGTTCGGGTTCCTGGTCCGGAACGTCGCTCGCAATTGGTTCCGTTTCCTGCTGGGTCGTTTCGGCTGCCTGGCCGGCGGTTTCTTCCGTCTGACGCGCTGCCTCTTCCGCCTGGCGCGCGGCCTCCTCCGCCGCCACCTGACCGGCATCCGCCTGATGTTGAGACACGCCGTTCACCTCCTTCGATTCCTGCTGCTAACTGTTCTTGCCATGAAACCACTGGTTTAACAGGACGGTCAAGTCCTTGGACAACCGGTTCAACAGGCCGATCACCTTGGCATATTCCATGCGGGTAGGTCCGATCAGACCGATCGTGCCCACCGTCTGTCCGTCAAACATGTAGGTCGCCGTGATGACGCTGCAGCTGCTCATCGCCTCGAGACGGTTCTCGTCCCCGATGCGCACCTGAATGCCCTCCGGCGCATCGGCGAACATCCGGGCCAGCGTTTCCGATTCGTCGAACAGGTCGAAAATCATCTTCACCTTGCTGACATCCTTGAACTCCGGCTGCGTGAGCATGTTGGTGGCGCCGCTCAGATACAGCTTCTCCTCCACGTCGCTTTCGAGGGCGGATTCGATCATCTTCACCAGCTCCTCGTAGCGCGAAATATGCTTCGCCAGCTGAATGCCGATCTCGTTGTACAGGGCCGAGCGGAGCTGCACCAGGGATACGCCCGCCAGTTTGGCGTTGAGGAAGTTGACAAACTTCTCCAGCTCATTCATCGGAATGTCCTTCGGAATGGAAACGACCTTGTTCTCCACATGGCCGGTGTTCGTCACGATGATGGCCACGGCCGTTTCCCCGTTCAGCGGAATGAGCTGCAGATGCTTCAGCTTCTCCTGAAACGTGTCGCCGCCAAGCGCAACCGCCGTGTAATTGGTCAGGCCGGACAATATCGTGGCCGCCTGCTGCATGATTTTCTCCGTCTTCATGATGCGATCTATGAAAAACGACTTCGTCAGCTGCAAATCTTCCGTATTGAAATTGCCCGAGCGAATGAGGTGGTCCACATAGTACCGGTATCCCTTTTGGGACGGAATTCTCCCCGCGGACGTATGAGGCTGTTCGAGATAGCCCAGTTCCTCCAGATCAGACATCTCATTCCGGATCGTCGCCGGACTGAACCCGATGTCTCCGCGCTTGGAAATCGTTCGCGAACCGACCGGCTCGGCGGAACGGATATAGTCGTCAATGACGGCATACAAAATCATGCGCTGCCTGTCAGTAAGCAATCAGGAGCACCCTCCCTTCCGTTCCAGGCTGAAACACCGTTTGATTAGCACTCAATTGAAGCGAGTGCTAAACATACCTCAAAAATACCAAATCCGGCGGTCCATTGTCAAGTCAGACGGGCATCAGCGGAGCCTCAGCCAAGCCGCATGAGCACGGCGATTTCATCGCAGCGATCGCGCTTGGGACAGTGGATGCAGTCGGTCCACACCTTCTCGGGGAAAATCTCCTTGGGCACCACGGAAAAGCCGTTCCGTTCAAAAAAAGGCACCTCCATCGTGAGCGCCATCACCTTCGGGATTTCCCTCCGGCGGGCTTCTCCGATCAGCTCGCCGATGAGCATCTTGCCGATTCCCTTCCCTTTATATTCTTCATTGATGCCGAGAGAGCGGATTTCCACCAGATCCGGGGCCAGCTGGCACAGCGAGCCGCACCCGACAAACTGACCGTCCGCTTCGGCCACGTAAAAATCATCGATCAGCCTTGTCAGGGCTTCCTTCGAGCGCGGCAGCATGATGCCCTTTTCCGCGTACCTCTGAATCAGTTTGTACAAATCGTCCACATCATCAGGCTTCGCTTTTCTGCATATGACTTCCATCCGCTCTCCCCACCGCTCCGATTCAAGTTAGAATAAATATACATGACGCAATATAAAAATACAATGCTGCATTTGCTTGTTTCAACTGATGAACCTGGCAAACACCTCGTTGCCCACCGGAATGGCCTGGCGCGTCAGACGGTATTTCCCTCCGGCCAGCTCCAGCAGCCCCTTGCCGATCAGCTCCTCCAGTTCCCGGGCAAACACCGCTTCCAGCTCCATGCCGAACTGCTCCCGGAAATCGGCGGGCGACACTCCCCCGAGCATGCGAAGTCCCACCATCATGAAATCCTCCATCGCCTCGCGGTCGTCCACCTCATGGCGCTCCGCCACCGGCAGACCGGTTTGCGCCGCCCGGATGTATTCCCTGATTCCCCTGACGTTGACATGCCGGACGCCCTTCAGGTACCCGTGCGCGCCGGCCCCGAGTCCGTAATAGCTCTGGTTGCGCCAGTAAGCCATGTTGTGGACGCTTTCCCGCCCGTCCCGGGCAAAATTGCTGATCTCGTAATGGTTGTACCCCGCGTCGGTCAGCAGTTCGATGAGGCGCAGGTACATGTTGAGCTCCGTATCCTCGTCGGGCAGCGGCAGCTCGTTGCGTTCATAGAGCGTATGGAACAGGGTGTTTTCCTCGATTTTCAGGCTGTACAGGGACAGGTGAGGCAGGTCGAGCTCCAGCGCCCGCTCCACGCTCTCTTCCAGCTCGGCCAGCGTCTGGCGCGGCAGACCGAACATGAGATCGACGGAAATGTTTGAAAAACCGGCCCGGCGGGCCAGCTCGACGCTCACGCGCACGTCCTCCGCCCGATGAATGCGGCCGAGCGTCCGGAGCAGATGGTCCTGAAACGCCTGCGCTCCGAAGCTGATCCGGTTCACCCCTCCCGCCCTCATCACCTCGAGCTTGCGGGAATCGGTCGTGCCCGGATTGGCCTCCATCGTGAATTCGCAGTCGTCCGAGCGAACCGGAAAATGGCGGGCGACAGCGGACAGAAACCTTTCCATTTGCTGCGGGCTGAGAATCGTGGGCGTGCCCCCGCCGACAAAGATCGACCGGATTTCGTCGGGCGGATACAGCTCCACCGTGCGCTCCATCTCCCGTTCGAGGGCGTCCAGGTATTCGTCCACCGGCTGCCCCTGCACGGCGTAGGTGTTGAAGTCGCAATAGTGGCACTTTTGCTGGCAGAAGGGGATGTGCAGGTACACCGCCCTCGCTTCGGGAACGTTCCGGTTCAATCCTTGCCCTCCTTTCTTCCCCAAATGGCAAGACCGGGGAATGGGGCTCCCCGGCCGCATGCCGCTTCGTGTAGCGGCACATCATCCTCTGTTGTCGCTCAATTGTCGATCCGCAAAACGGCCATGAACGCTTCCTGGGGCACCTCGACGGAACCGACCTGCTTCATCCGCTTCTTTCCTTCCTTCTGCTTTTCCAGGAGCTTCCGCTTGCGGCTGACGTCCCCGCCGTAACATTTGGCCAGGACGTTCTTGCGCATCGCCTTGACGGTTTCCCGGGCAATGATCTTGGACCCGATCGCCGCCTGGATCGGCACCTCAAACAGCTGCCGCGGAATGAGTTCCTTCATTTTCTCGCAGATGACGCGGCCCCGTTCGTACGCCCGGTCGCGATGCACGATGACGGACAGCGCGTCCACCTGCTCCCCGTTGAGCAGAATGTCCATCTTCACCAGTTTCGACTGCCGGTATCCGGCCAGCTCATAGTCAAAGGACGCGTAGCCCTTCGTGCTCGATTTCAGCTTGTCAAAGAAGTCGTAGACGATTTCCGCCAGCGGAATTTCGTAGGTGAGCGTCACGCGGGTCGTGTCCAGATATTCCATGTTGACAAACTCGCCGCGCTTGTTCTGGCAGAGCTCCATGATGGCGCCGACATAATCGTTGGGCACCATGATCGACGCCTTGACGTACGGCTCCTCCACGTATTCGATCTTGCCCTGTTCCGGCATTTTCGACGGGTTGTCGATGTCCAGCACTTCCCCGTTGGTCAGGGTGACGCGGTACACGACGCTGGGCGCCGTCGTCAGGATCGGGATGTTGAACTCCCGTTCGATCCGCTCCTGAATGATTTCCATATGAAGAAGACCGAGGAATCCGCAGCGGAACCCGAAGCCGAGGGCGCTGGACGTCTCCGGCTCGAAGCTCAGGGAGGCGTCGTTCAGCTGCAGTTTTTCCAGCGCTTCGCGCAGGTCGTTGTAATCGGATGTGTCAATCGGGTACATGCCGCAGAACACCATCGGATTGATCTTGCGGTAACCGGGCAGTGGCTCCGCCGCCGGATTCAGGGCGTCGGTCACGGTGTCGCCGACCCGGGTGTCCTTGACATTCTTGATGCCGGCAACGACAAATCCGACGTCTCCCGCGGACAGCTCGTCCACGAGGGTCATGCGCGGCGAGAACGTGCCCACCTCGACAACGTCGAACGTTTTGCCGGTGGCCATCATTCGGATTTTCGATCCGGGCCGGACGCTGCCGTCCACAATGCGCACGTACACGATCACGCCCTTGTACGGATCGTAATGGGAGTCGAAAATGAGCGCTTTGAGCGGCTTGGCCGGGTCGCCGGTTGGCGGGGGTATTTTGTGCACCACCTGCTCCAGAATTTCCTTGATGCCGATGCCCTGCTTCGCCGATGCGAGCACGGCGTCGCTCGCATCCAGCCCGATGATGTCTTCGATTTCCTTGCGGACCCGCTCGGGCTCGGCGCTCGGCAGGTCGATCTTGTTGATCACCGGCAGGATTTCCAGGTTGTTGTCCAGGGCCAGATAGACGTTGGCGAGAGTTTGCGCCTCGATGCCCTGGGCCGCGTCGACGACGAGCAGCGCCCCTTCGCAGGCGGCCAGGCTGCGCGACACTTCATAGGTGAAATCCACATGCCCCGGGGTGTCGATCAGGTGCAGCACATATTCGTTGCCGTCGTCGGCCCTGTAGGTCAGCCGGACGGCGGTCAGCTTGATCGTAATGCCCCTTTCCCGTTCCAGATCCATCTGGTCCAGAACCTGCTCCTGCATTTCCCGTTCGGTCAGCACCCCGGTGTATTCCAGGATGCGGTCGGCCAGGGTGGATTTTCCGTGGTCGATATGGGCGATAATGCAGAAGTTGCGAATATACGATTGCCGCGTGTTTCTGTCTGGCATGGATATCCCCCTACCTGATGAACCAAATACAATTCATTATAGCAACTGCAAGGGGGAAACTTCAACGGGTCCCGACAATTGCGTCAAAAAGGGAGACGAAGGCGGCGACCCCTCTGTTCGCCGTCCGGCGGACAAGCGATCCCGTCGTGTCCGCCATTTTGTTGACAAGCGTATCATTCCGTCCGGACTCGTAGATGTAAGGGTACAGATTGACCGGGTGGGCCGCTTCTTCGGAACGTCCATCCGTTCCCGGCTCCGCCGCGGGTTGTTGCGGAATGGTTTGCCGGCCGTCGGCGGACGTTCCCGGAATGCGGGCGTCGAACCGGGTTTCGGGAGTCACCCGTCCGGCTTCTTCCGCGGCGCCCGACTGCCGGGGAACAAAGGAGCCGGACGAAGCTGCACCCGTTTCCGCCCTGGTTACGGGGCCATGCACATCCTGGATGCCCCGCGTCGCCAGGTCGACCCCGAAAAACACGGCGAAACATGCCACCACCGACCATATGAGCACACGTTTGGCAAACACGCGCAATCCCTCCTGTCATACCCTTTCCGCGTTCCGGATGACGTCCGCCAGCACCTTGGCCAGAATGTCAATCGTCCGGTACACTTCCTCCAGGCTGTTTTCCACCCCGCCCACCTCGATGAGCAGGCTGCCGGGAGAGAACGACTGGTTGTATTCCCCATTGTTGCCGGATCCGGCCTGTTTGCCCCATATGCCCCGGGAGATGCCGGGATAGGCTTCCTCCAGCCGGTTGTGAATGTCGGATGCCAGCCGCTCGTTCTGCTCCCAGTTCGGGTTGCTCTGTCCGATGATGAAATAAAGCTGCGCGTAATCGACGCCGTCGATGGTCACCGTGGTCGTCCGGCGGGGACCCGCGTCGCGGTGGATGTCCAGGAAATACTTGAGATCCGGATGCGCCGCAAAGGCTTCCTTCACCGTCTGCAGGGAATAGCGATAGGATTCGTTCCAGTTAAAGTTTTGGACGACCGAAGGATAATCGGTATCGGACACGACCGCGCCGATGCCGAGCTCCTCCAGCTTTTCGGAAAGCCGCCGGCCGACCAGCGTCACGTTAATCTCGTCGTCCTGCGCCTCGTCAAATCGCAGCCCCGGCTGCAGTTCCGGCAAAAACGATTCGCGATTGTGGGTGTGATAGATGAACACCCGCTTGACCGAGTCCGACAAAACGGAGGCCTGCGCCCGCTGCCCGGGTGAAGCTCCGGGCGAATTCTGACCCGTGTCCGGCGCCGCCCGGCTGTTGTCCACAATGTCCATCAGCGCCTGCGGATCAGCTTGCGGCAGCGGTCCGAACCCGTCCGAACGCTCTGCATCCTGGCGCTGCGCGTCCGGATGTTCCTGCGGATGCTGCTCATCTTCGCGCAGCCCGTCCTCCCCGGCGGAAAGATGCCGGGAGGGCGGCGGAACGGCCATTGGAGCGTAATCCCGCGGACCCTGATCGCCTCCCCCCGCACCGGACCGAAGCGGCACCACGCGATCCGCTTCCACGCCGGGCAGCTCGCTGGCGAGCAGCGTTCTCGGGTCAGCCGGATTGACATTCGTCACAAACCGGAACAAGCCATTCACAATGCTGCGAGGGGAAAGATCCATCGCCGGACGGCCGGAGGAAACCGGGCCGGCTTCCAGGGCGAGCATGTCCACAAACAGCTGGCTCGGGAAGGCGGCGGTCAATCCCCGCATCATTTGGGGCGGCGAATGGACATGCCGCGACTGGAAATAGCTGCCCGCACCGGCCAGCACATAGACCACCATCATGGCGGCCGACAGAACCGCGAGCCACCTGGCCGCCTGCCCGAAACCGGCCGGATCGGGCCGATTCATCCGTCTTCCGGAAATCGTCCAAACTTTGTGATCGTTCATCGCTTTCGTCCTCCAGGCATGGCGAATTCTAGTCTATCTGTTTCCAAATCTATGAATGAAAACGGACAGATAGAACTAGAAAAAGAAAAAAGAGGACGATCGCGGGTTTCTTCCGAAAATGTTGAAGGCGGTCCTCCTGGACCGCCTCGCCTGGACCGCTTTGCCCGGACCGCCTGTCGATTTGTTCAATGCGTATATGCGCCCATATTGCCGGGGTCGATCGCCTCATGCAGCCCGGCGTTCAGGCCGCTGGCAATGATGTTGGCGATGTCCTCGATGAATTCGTCCACTTCCTTGGGAGTCACCAACATGTCGGCGCCGACCGGAGCGAGCACCTCCTTGACCATCTGCAGCCTCTCCTGCTCCGAAAGTTTCTCGATGGCTCCGAAAATGTACCCGGTGTTGCTTGTCTGCTCCTTGAAATGCCGGATGATGAGATCCATCACGTTGTTCACAATGGTCGACGCGTACACGACCGTCGGCACACCGATGGCGATGACCGGCACGCCGAGCACTTCCCGGGTCAGACCCTTGCGCTTGTTCCCGATGCCAGATCCGGGATGGATGCCGGTATCGGCGATCTGGATCGTCGTGTTGACCCGATCCAGCGACTTGGAGGCCAGCGCGTCGATGGCCACCACAAAGTCCGGCTTCAATTTTTCCACGATGGCCAGCACGATGTCGCTCGTTTCTATGCCGGTGATGCCGAGCACCCCGGGGGCAATGGCGCTCACCTGGCGATATCCGGGGCTGACCCGGTCCGGCATGAGCTCAAAATAATGGCGGGTGACGGTCAGATTTTCAACGACCAGGGGACCGAGCGAGTCGGGAGTGACATTCCAGTTGCCAAGGCCGATGACGAGCGCCTTTGCGTCCTTCGGGATCCGGATCCGCTCGAAAAACCGCTCCATTTCGCGTGCGAACAAAACCGTCACGCGATCCTGCAGATCCGTGTCCTTCCGGCGCAGGCCGGGCACCTCGATGGTGATGTAATGCCCGATCTGCTTGCCGATCGCGCGCGCGCCTTCCTCGGAGGTGATGCTCATGCGGGTCACCGTGATGCCCTCATGCTCCTCCAGCTCGCTCTCGACCCCGGGGATCTTTTCCCCGTAAGCACGGCTGGCCATCTCCTTCGCTTCGAGGGCAAGGTCCGTGCGAACCTGGAAAGATCGAAGGTCTTCTGTCATCGCTGGCACGCTCCTTCATGTACGACCGATGCTTGTCTGATGCTTTACTTTTGCCTGTCTTATGTTGCTTCAATCAGGCGGCAGCTATTCCTTGACCATGTTTTTTATTGCAATTTGTATATGACCGTGGTAGAATACTTTAAGCTGTGAAAAACAGGGGAAAGATTCGAAAGGCTAGCGCCGGCAAGCTGTACAGGAGGTGAACGCAATGCCCAACATAAAATCCGCGATCAAACGCGCGAAACAAAACGAAAAACGCCGTCTCCATAACGCATCGCAAAAATCCGCCCTTCGCACCGCGGTGAAAAAGGTCGAACTGGCGGTCAACCAGAACGATGCGGAAGCTGCAAAGGAAGCTTTGGTAACGGCCACCAAGAAACTGGACAAAGCCGTGACCAAAGGCCTCATCCATAGAAACGCCGCGGACCGCAAGAAGTCCCGGCTGGCGAAAAAAGTGAACGCTCTGTTAGCGGCGGCACAATCCTGAACATGCAAAAAGGCTGTCCCAAAGCAATTGCTGCTTGAGGACAGCCTTTTTTCAACAAGATCCCACCATTTTTGTTCCAGGAGGGCGGTCTCGGCAGTATGGGCAAAGTGAACGCAGACGAACTCATTTCCCTTTTATCCGGGGACCAGGTGTCCGTAAATCAGACCATCCGCGAGCAGCACAGCGTGGACGAATCCTATCACCGCGGCCCGCTGCCCGATGCGGTGGTGTTTCCGGAAAGCGTGGAGGACGTCGTCAGCATCGTGCAGTACGCCTCCTCCCGCGGCATCCCGCTCATTCCGTTCGGCGCGGGATCCAGTCTGGAGGGGCACGTCATTGCCGTGCGGGGCGGCATCAGCGTCGATCTGTCGCGCATGAACCGGATTCTGGAAGTGCGCCCGCAGGATTTTCTCGTGCGCGTGCAGCCCGGGGTGCGCAGAACCCAGTTGAATGAATATTTGAAGCCCTACGGGCTGTTTTTTCCCGTCGATCCCGGCGCCGACGCGACACTTGGGGGCATGGCCGCCACCAATGCCAGCGGCACGACCACGGTCCGTTACGGGGCGATGCGCGACAATGTCCGCTCCTTGCAGGTGGTGCTTCCCGACGGGAGGATCATCCGGACGGCGTCGCTGGCCGCCAAGTCTTCGTCCGGATACAATCTGACCAGCCTGTTCGTCGGTTCCGAAGGAACCCTCGGCATCATCACCGAACTATGGCTGAAGGTCTACGGCATCCCGGAACAAACGATCGCCGCCCGCGCCCAGTTCCCGGACATTGCCAGCTGCGTCCGGACGGCGACGGCGATCATCGGCTGCGGGATTCCCGTCAACCGGATGGAGTATGTCAGCCCGGAGCTCGTCGACAAGTTCAATTTGTACAAGCAGCTGAACCTGCCGGTCAAGCCGACGCTGCTCCTGGAGTTTTGCGGCAGCGGGGCGAGCGTGCGGAACGATGTGGACCTGGCCATGGAAATTGCGAAAGATGAAGGCTGCACCCAGTTCGAGTTCGTGGCCAGCGAGGCGGAGCGGCTCGAGATGTGGAGGGTGCGCCATCACGCGCTGTACGCCTTCATGCACCAGTTTCCCGGCCACGGGCACATGTCGACGGATGTGTGCGTGCCGATCTCGAAGCTGCCCGACGCGGTTACCTTCGCCCAGGATCTGCTGAAGGAAACGGGAATCCCGGGCGGCATCATCGGCCATGTCGGCGACGGTAACTTCCACGTCATGATTCCGGTCAAATATGAGGACGAAGCCTACCTGGCGACCGTGTATGACTACAACGAACGGCTGGTGAAATTCGCCATCTCCCTTGGAGGGACGTGCACCGGCGAGCACGGAGTCGGCCTCGGCAAGCGGAAATACCAGGAGCTGGAGCACGGCGCGGCCCTCGAAGTGATGCGAACGCTGAAAAAGACTCTGGATCCGCTCCACATCATGAACCCGGGCAAGCTGGTCGATCCCGACTGACCGGGAAGATCATCCCGCCAACTTCATGAGGAACAGTTCCAGCCCCAGCGTTTTGTCCAGCTGGCCGGTCTTGATCGCATGGTCAAGATCGGCCAGCTGGCTTAATATGGAGCTGATCTGCCGCGAGCTGTACCTCATGCCCTGGTCCAGCGCCTTTTGGACGGCGAAGGGTGGAATGCCGACCTGCGCGGCGATCTGCGCGCGGGCTGCGCCCCGTTCCGCCAATTCCCTGGCCTGCAGCACGATGCGGAACTGCCGGGCAAGGAGGGCGATGATTTTGACCGGTTCCTCCTTTTGCTCCAACAGTTCATGCAGCATGCGCAGGGCGGAACCGATCTTGCGGTTGACCACCTCGTCGACGAGCATGAACACATGATATTCCGCGCTGCGGGAAATGAGCTGCTGCGCGTCGTGCAGCGTCACCCTTCCCCCCGGCCCGCAATAATCCGCAAGCTTGTCCAGCTCGCCGGACAACTGCTGCAGATGCCCGCTCACATTGAGCAGCACATATTCCGCCGCTTCCGGCTCCAGACGGATGTTCAGCTCCTTCGCCCGCTGTTCGACCCATGCCTGCAGTTCCCGGGCGTTCAATACCGGAAAGGGCACCGCGAAGCCGAGGCGGATCATTTCCTTCACAATTTTTTTGCGCTCGTCCAGCTTGTCCGTCTCCACGACGAAAATGACGACGCTGTGCTCCGCGGGCGACTTCACGTAATCGAGCAGCCGGTCCGCGTCGTGCTCCGCCTTCGATTTCACGGATGCGCCCGTGAACAGGTGGGCATCCCGGGCGACGATGACCTTGTGCGGCACGAGAAACGGAGCCGTCTCCGCATCGTCCAGGATTTGCTGGAGCGGAGTTTCCAGCATGCTGTAGGTCTGGACGGCGAATTCGCGGAATTCTCCTCCCGCCTTCTGCCCGATCACCGCCTGGATCAGCTGCTCCATCAAATACGTTTCACGTCCCCAGCACAGGTACACCGGCTGCACTTGACCGCTGTTGATCCGTTTCAGCACCGCGCTCGCATCCGCCATCAATCGTTTTCGACCCCTTGACAATTGTTTCTTCCATCTTAACAGCACAAAGGGATGGCGTCAAAGCTGCCCGCGCAGCCTTGAAACCATCCCTTTGGCGGCATGATGCACATCTATGTCAACACCCGGAAGAAAGGCCTAGGAACTTTCTTCCGGATGGTCAATCGACGTTCAACCGAACGCCGATGACTCCGGTGCTGATGCTATATTACGCAGCAGGTTTCAAAGATGTGCAACAATTTGGGCCAAATGAACGTGCATTTCTCCGTACATATCGCCGTGCATTCGCCCGTTTTGTTTGCCGGACTGTTTTCCGGGCTATTTCTTTGTCTCCGTCCAGCTGTCCAGTCTGATCTCGTAAATGCCTTCCGCTTCCCCGCCGGTGACGCCGTAAAGAAGGGCGCCGCCGTCTTCGGACCATTCCATCCAGTCCGCCCGATCGGTCTGTTTCGCAGGGGACTCAAACAACCGCTCTCCGGCCGCATTCTGGATGACGACCCGGATCGCGCCGGATTCCTCCGTTTCAAAATAGGCGGAATATTGTCCGTCCGGCGAGGCGAATGGCTGTTCCTGCGTCGCCGGCAGCTCCTCCGTTCCGCCCGATACCGTAAAGATGCCGCCGAGGGCGCCGGTTTCATCCGGTTGTCCGGCCCCGTCCGGCCCCACCGAATCCGGGGTTGAGGCCTGATCCACAACCCGATCGGGCACCGCGGTGAATCGTCCGCCGCCCGCTTGCCCCGGCAGAGCGGGCTCGATCGAATCAATGGCGTCCGCGCCCGGATAGGAACCCGTTCCCTGAGATCCCGAGACGCCTCCGCCCGATGCGCCGCCGGTCATCGGAATACCGGACGGGCTGCCGCCCGCGCTGGACGCGTTCCCTTCGGGCGGCCGGGCGGGAACCGTTCCCCCGCCGGTCACAGTCGTACTGTAATTTTCGGCATTCCCTGCCGCTTCCTTCTTCAACTGGTACTCGCCGCCGGAACCGGTGGCGGCGATCGATGCCGCGCCCGATGCCCCCGAGCTCGATCCCCCGGCGCTCGTTGCGCTGCTGCCGCTCGCCGCCGACTCGGCGGAAAACAGCATGGACGAACCCGTGTTCATCTGATCCCGGCTGAACCAGCCGTTCGAAGTTCCGATTGTCACCGCCACGATGAGGCAGGCAGCCGCCGCAACCGCTCCGAACACTCCCGGGAATTTCCATCTGCCCGGAACGCGGCGGCCGGAAGACGCGGCCCGTGAACCGGCAGAACCCGCATCCCGCTCGCGATCCAGGGCATCCAGTTGGGGCAGGATCGAGTCCACAATGCTGAATGGCGGTGTGACCTTCGGCAGGCTGACCAGTTCATCGGAAAGGCGGTTCAGCCGCTCGAACATTTCCTTGCATGAGACGCAGCTTTTCAAATGGGCGAACATGCTTTCTTTTTCCTGTTCGGACAAGTCGCCGTCCAAATATCGCTGCATATATTCCATCACCTCTTCGCAGTTCATCCCTGGACACCACCTTTCTGATAATCCTGAAGCAGGTTCTGCAGCTGCTGTCTGGCGCGAAACAGATAGGACTTCACCGTGTTCAGCGGCAGATCCAAAGATTCGGCTATTTCCTTGTAAGAGAAGTCCTGCAAATACCGCAGAACGACAACCGCCTTGTGGTGTTCCGGCAGCTGATCGATCGCCTCCCGGATGTCCCTGGCCACGGATGAAGAGATCAGATGGGATTCCACGTTGTTGTCGGTGGAAAACACCATGTTGTGCTCTTCGATGGAAACCGTCGGACGGTGCCGCCGGAATTTGTCGATGCATATATTCGTGACAATCCTCTGCACCCAGGTTTTGAACTGGGCCTTTTCCTCGTAGGAATGGATTTTCGTATATATGCGGATCAACGCCTCCTGGGAAGCGTCCATGGCGTCCTGTTCGTTGCCGAGCAGATAGTACGCTGTCCGGTACACGTGGGTTTCTATTTCCCTGAGCAGCGTAATCAGGGCTTCGCGGTCTCCGGCCTGAGCATCCTTGATCAACTGTTGCTCGATCACCGTGCTCCCCCTCTCTCATGATTCCTGACGTTTTTTTCAAACAAATTGTTGCAAGAGCCACTGTTTGCCATTGCGCTTCTATCAGCATATCAAAAAACATTCGGATTGGCATTACAAATTCGGTACCAAAATGTTGAGGAAACGGATGAAGAGATTACAAAAACAGAAAGATTCTGGTATGATTCTTCATGTGAATGATCGAGGAGGCGAACGGATGTCTTTCAAACAATCCATCAAAACGGGATTGCATCGAATCGATGTTCTCCTTGCCAAAGGCAAATACGTGATGGCGTTGGCGCTGATGGTCAGCCTCCTGCTCCATTTCGTCCAATTCCGGAACATCCAGGAATACAGGGAGCCTTTGGAGTTGCACCTGTACAACAGATTGACGGAATTTTACCGGTACGCCTCCGCCGATCCGTCCTTGACATCGGTCGACTCCATCCTGGAAGGAATCCTGGAAGACCGGGCTGCCGATTTTCACCAATTGGAACATCTGCTCAATTACTTTGGCAGTTTGAAGAGTGCTGCCGAAAGCCTGCTATACTGGCCGGTCAGCCGATTGTGGGGGATCGATCAGCAAAATGACATAGCCCTCGTCGCGATCAAACTTTCTTTCAATCTTCACGGCAGCTACCGCAGCTATCTGGATGAGGGCATCCCCTTATCGGAAAAACGGGAACTGACGGAACGGCAGCTGGAACACCTGAACCTGTTCAAGCGCCTGCTGGAGGATTGGAAAGTCGCCGTCCAGCGTGACGATCTCTTTGAACGAATCAAGGAAGAAAGGTTCCGGCACGGTACCGATGTATTTCATTTCAGGAAAGAGCTCGGGGAAATGTTTCGGGAAATGCTGGACATTACCGCGGAATACAACAGGATGATCGAATACAGGTACAATTGAGCGATCCTTCAGTCGGTCCGTACCGCCGCCCGTCCGCCTTTTTTCGTTTCCGTCCGGTATCCGTCCGGGCCGATCACGAAGCGCACTTCCCCGTGCAGGTCGGTGCGGTGGATGGCCGCGCCAATGTCCGCCAGCCTGCCGATTACCGCCGGATGGGGATGCCTGTAGGGATTGTTTTTGCCCACGGAGATCACCGCATGTGCCGGCCGCCAGTATTCGAGCCACTCCTGCGATGTGGACGATTTGCTGCCGTGATGGGCCACCTTCAGGATAAGATCTCCGTTCGCAAGCCCGTCCCCGGCGGTCAGCAGCTCCTGCCGGTTCCCCTGCATCGCCTGCAGGTTTCCCCGCAGCGCCTGCAGGATGTCCTGTTCCGCCTTCTGATCGATATCTCCGGTGAACAAAAACGTCGTCCCATACAGCTCAACCAGCATGACCGTCGAAACCGGATTTTGCTCCTTTGCGAGCGAGATCCGGCTTTGCTGCTTTGCCGGCACGTTCCGGCTTTGTTCCGCCTGCCCGGAATCCACAGCAGAAGCCGGGTGCAGAAACACAATTTGCGCGTCCGGTTCCAGCCGGATCCGCTTCCCCCTTTCCGCCGCATACAGGGGGATGCCCCGATCCACCGCCGCCTGGAACACCGCCTTCGCGCTGTCATGGTTGCGCAGCGTCCCGTTGAACACGATGCCGCGGACAGGCAGCCGCTCAATCACCGCCAGTGCTCCCCCGATATGATCGTGATCGGCGTGGGTCAGCACAAGCAATTCCAGTTCCCGGACGCCCCGCCGCTTCAGCAGGGGAACGAGCAGGTCTCTGCCGATTTCGTAAGGATCCCGCCGCATTCTCCATTCTTCTCCCTGCTTGATCCATCGCATCGTCCCGCCGCTGTCGATCAGGATGTGCCGGTTTTGCGGCGTTTTGATCAGGATGGCGTCCCCCTGCCCGACATCGAGAAAGGAGACGGCGGCCCGCGCATCCCATCGTCCCGGATCGTAAGCATACGCCAGCAGAAGGATGAGAAGCGCCGCCGACGAGCAGGCAAGCCCCGTCCATGCCGCTCTTCTCCGTTCCGACTGCCGCGTTGTCAGCGGCAGGCCGATGTACCGGATTCGGGCGGTCAGCGACTGCAGGATGATGGCGAGCAAAGCATAATAGACGGCGATCCACCAGACCGGAGGCGAAGGAAAGACGGCGCCCCACGGGTCGATGCGCAGCATCCGGTCGATGGCGGCAAATACGGCTTCGTTGATTTCATTGCCAACTTGAGCAGCGAACCGGGCGGTTGGCATATGCACATAGGAAACCGCCAGCGCAAACATGCCGAGGGGAATCGCCACCACGCTGATGAGCGGCGCCAGCACGAGGTTGGCCGGAAACGACAGCAGGCTGAAGCTGTTGAAATGAAAAATCGTCAGCGGGAAGGCGGTGCATTGCGCCACGAGGGCGACGGATACGGTGCTGTTCAGGATCTTGCTGCGCAAGGGCAGCAATTGTGCCACCTTTCGCACGCCAACGATCAGTCCCGCCGTAATAAGGAAGGACAATTGAAATCCGATATCCGCCAGCAGGTACGGATTCCATGCGAGCATCGCCCAGGCGGCGAAACAGAGCAGATGGATACCGCTGCGAAGCCGGTTGCGGCGGGCGAGTTCCATGCCGATCGCGGCCATCAGCCCGGCGCGGACCACCGGAGGAGCGGCGCCCGTCAGCAGCACGTACGCCGGGATGAGCAGCATGCAGATGATGAGCGCTTTCTCCCTCACGACTCCGAACGCCCTGAGCGCAAACAGAATGATGCCGCAAAAAATGCCGACATGCATGCCGGACACCGCCAGAATATGGGCCAGCCCGACGTGGGAAAACTTGCGGTTTTGCTCCTCGTCAAAAAACTCGCGATGCCCGATCACCATACTCCGCATCAATCCGCCGTATGTTTCCCCGTACAAGGCGTCGATCCGCCCGGCCAGCTCCTCGCGGATCCGGTTCACGGCAGCCAGGCTCCGGTGCATCGCGCGATACACGTTTCCGTACAAGCGCTGGTGCAAGGGCCGATCCATGGCGGACCTGTCGCCAGCCTCGACCGATGTGCCAACCTTGCCCTCATGGCCTGCTGTCACGCCGTCCAGTCCCTTCGTCTCCACCATCCAGTGAATCCTCTGGCGGCGCAAATATTCCCGGTAATCGAAGGCGCCCCAGTTGCCCGCCTCCTGGGGACGGACGAGCTCGCCCGCCAAAGAAATGCTCATTCCCTGCTCCCATCCGCGCGCCCGCCGCTGTTCCTCTTCGGACTGCAGGCGGATCACAGCCCGCAGCCGCTCCGATCCGCCGCGCCAGGCGGGAGATGGTTGTGCGCCGCTTGTGCCACTGCCGCCGCTCACGCCAATTTGGACAGACTGCCCAAGAACGTCCACCTGTTCGGCCCGCACGGCGAAGGCCGCCCGATCTCCGTCCACCTCCACCCGGGAGACGATCATTCCCCGCACTGCCGCGAGCTGCCCTTCTCCGGCCGCAATGCGGCTTTCGCTGGCGGACAGGAACCAGGTGTGGTACGGCAGCGACAGCGCGACAAGGAGCACGGCGCAGGCCGATTGCCGCATGCTCATGCGCCGAAACCGCCACAACAAAAAGTTCATCAGCCCGGCGGCGGCGGGGATGGCGATCAGTTCCCAGGGCTCCTCGCCGAACAGGACAGGATAGAGGCCGGCGATCCAGCTCAACGTCCAGGCGATCGGGTATAGGGGCATCGGTCGTATCACCTCCGTGAGGGAAACCGGAAGGGTTGCCGCTGTGCCTCCGGCACGCGACAGACGGCAAATTCGGGCGCGCCGAAAAAAAGAAAACCCCATCTTTCTGTGCGAAAGATGAGGTTCTTCCTTGCATCCCGAGATATTTTGTTCCGATCACATGGATCGGTTCCACGGATCGGTCAGATCGTCCGGCCGGCGCGCCGCGTTCAGTCGGAGCGCAAGGATTCCGCCACGCCGAGCGGCGGTGCGTAACCGGACAGTTGGCGGAAGCGGATGCCCTTCTGTTCCATCAGGACGGTCACCTTGTCGCTGTCCTTCGGATAGGGGCGATGGTACACAACTTCCGTAACGCCGCTGTTGGCGATCATGTTGGAGCATGTCCAGCACGGCTGGTCCGTCACGTAAATGGTCGCTCCCTCCCGGTCCACCCGGTCGGTGAACAGGAGCAGGTTCTGCTCCGCGTGGATCGTGCGGATGCAGCGCTGCTTCTTGACAACCGTTTCCGTGCCGTCGGGCTGCCGGACGAGCTCGTATTCCTCCGCGATCATGCAGCCGGCCTCCGAGCAGTCCGGAACGCCCATCGGCGCTCCGTTGTAGGCGGACCCGAGCAGTTTCTTCCCTTGCACCAGCACGGCTCCCACCTGCCGGCGCGAACATTGGGAACGGGTTGCCGCCATATAGGCGATATCCATGAAGTAAGTGTCCCAGTCCTTGCGCATGCCAACATCCAACCTTCGCCGCGTCGTTTGTTACCGTTTTACCAGATCATGGGCAGGTTGTCAATGACGGTTTGTCATGGACAATTGCCGAAGGAAGTTGGAAATTTGCCAGGATGGCAGTTTGCGTCAGGAACGACAGCTTGCCGCTTCAACTGGCGCCGGGAACGACGGCTTGTCCGGTTCAGCGCTGGCTTGCCTCGATCGCCTGGGACAGATCGTAGATGATGTCCTCCACGTTTTCCGTGCCGACGGAGAGGCGGATCATGCCCGGCGTCACCCCGGTGGAAAGCAGCTCCTCGCCTTCCAGCTGGGAGTGGGTCGTGCTGGCCGGATGAATGATGAGCGACTTCGAATCGCCGACGTTGGCCAGGTGGGAGAACAGCTTCACCGAGTTGATCACCTTCTTGCCGGCTTCCACGCCTCCCTTGATTTCAAAGGTGAGGATCGCGCCGGCTCCCTTCGGCAGATACTTCTTCGCCAGATCGTAGGACGGATGTCCCGGCAATCCCGGATAGTTGACGTTCAGCACCGCGTCATGCTGCTGCAGGAACTGGGCGACCTTCAGCGCGTTCTCGCTGTGGCGCTCCATGCGCAGATGCAGCGTCTCCAGCCCTTGCACGAGCAGGAAGGCATTGAACGGAGACAGGCAGGCGCCGATGTCGCGCATGAGCTGCACCCGCGCCTTGATCGCGTAGGCGATCGGCCCGACCGCATCGACGTACACAAGGCCGTGATAGCTCGGATCCGGCTCCGTGAATCCCGGGAATTTGCCGCTGGCCTTCCAGTCGAACTTGCCGCTGTCCACAATGACGCCGCCGATGGAAGTGCCGTGACCGCCAATGAATTTGGTGGCGGAGTGGACGACGATGTCGGCTCCATGCTCGATCGGGCGCAGCAGGTACGGGCTGGGCAGCGTGTTGTCAACGATCAGCGGGATGCCGTGCTCATGGGCGATCTTCGCCACCGCCTCAATGTCCAGCACGTCTCCGCGCGGATTGCCGATCGATTCCGCATACAGCGCCTTTGTGCGGGGCGTGATCGCCTTGCGGAAGTTTTCCGGATCGGTCGGATCGACAAAGTGCACCTTGATGCCGATTTTCGGCAGGGTGATGGCAAACAGGTTGTAGGTGCCGCCGTACAGGCTGGAGGCGGAAACAATTTCGTCGCCGGCTCCGGCAATGTTCAGGATCGAGAAGGTGATCGCCGCCTGCCCCGAGGAGGTGGCAAGAGCCGCGGCTCCTCCTTCCAGCGCGGCCACCCGCTTCTCGAACGCATCGGTGGTCGGGTTCATCAAACGGGTATAGATGTTGCCAAATTCTCTCAGCCCGAACAGGTTGGCGGCATGATCGGTGTCGCGGAACACGTACGATGTCGTCTGGTAAATCGGCAGGGCGCGGGACAGGGTATTCGGGTCCACTTCCTGTCCTGCGTGAAGCGCGAGGGTTTCCAACGAATATTGACGTTCCTCTGACATGATGATTCCTCCTTGGGCAATCTCATATAATTCCTATTTATTTTCTCATAAATAAGCGGAATTGAAAAGAACAATCTTGCCTGTCAAGGCACAGTAATCAGATCCCGGATCGCTTCAAACGTCTTTTCGCCGATGCCCTTCACCTGCATGACATCCTCGATGCTTTGGAACGGCCCGACCTGTTCGCGGTAATCGACGATCGCCTGCGCCTTCACCGGACCGATGCCCGGCAGGAGCTGCAGCTCGGCGACGGTGGCGGAATTGAGCGAAAGCGGAAAGTCCGGCGCCGGGGCGCCTTGCCCATCCCCTTCCCGCTCCAGCTGATCCAGCGATTGCTCCACATCGGGATTGACCGTCTCCCAACCGTCCATCGGGTGATTGCGCTCATTCCATGAAAATGCCCAGATGATGCCGATGGCCAGAAGGAGGATCAGCAGCGTCCAGAACAGGAGATCCCGAGGAATCCGAAGCCGGATGCGGACTTTCATGGATTTTCCCCCCTTTTTGGCGGCAGTTGAGCATATTGCAGGAAATCGTGCATATATTTGTGGTAGCTCCATGGTGGCGCCACCGCGGGCAGCCCGCGGCAGCCCTGTGGGAATATTCCGGCAATCCCGCGTTCGTGACGCCCGCCCGCCGGCCAATGGCCGCAGGCCGGGGCGAACAACGGATTGCCTTTGGAACGGAAGGAGGCGCTGAGGATGAAACTGGGCTTTATCGGCACCGGAAGCATGGGCAGCATCCTGATCGAAGCGCTCATTCAGTCCGGAGCGGTCGCTCCAGCCCAGATCACCGCCAGCAACCGCACGCGGCGCAAGGCGGAGGCGCTGGCTTGGAAATATCCGGGATTGACCGCCGCCCGGTCAAACATGGAGGCGGTGACCGGCCAGGACATCGTATTCATCTGCGTCAAGCCGGCGGAATACAAGCGGGTGCTGACGGAGATGAAGCCGCTCGTCCAGGACAATCAGATCATCGTGTCGATCACAAGCCCGGTGCTCATCCGCCACCTGGAAAACCTCCTTCCATGCAAGATCGCGAAGGTCATCCCCAGCATCACAAACTATGAGCGGAGCGGAGCCACCCTGTGCATGTACGGCAGCCGCATGGAGCCGGACGACTGCGCGAAACTGGAGAAACTGCTTTCGCACATCAGCACGCCGATGCGCATCGAGGAGACCTTTACACGGGTTTCCTCCGATCTGTCCTCCTGCGGGCCGGCATTTCTCGCGTTTTTTGTGCAGCAGCTGATCGACGCCGCCGTGCAGGAGACCGGCATGGATCCGGATGAAGCGACCCGGCTCGCATGCGAAATGGTGCTCGGCACCGGAAAGCTCCTGACGAGCGGAGGATTTGCTCCGGATGAGCTCATCCGGCGCGTCGCGGTTCCGGGCGGTATCACCGCCGCGGGACTGCAGCTTCTGGCGGAGGAGATGTCCGGCGTCTTTCGCCAACTGATCCGCATCACCCACGCCAAATACGAGGAAGATCTGGAAAAAACGGAGGCAGCGTTTTACGGGATCAATGTCGAGTAACACGCTGCCTCTCTTTTTTATATTCGATTATCCGACCACGATGTTGACCAGTTTCCCTTTGACCACGATGACCTTGCGCACCGTCTTGCCTTCCGTCGCCGCCTTCACCTTGTCCGTCCTGAGCGCGGCTTCGCGCATGGCCTCCTCTTCGATGTCCGAGGCGACCATCATCCGCTCCACGATCTTGCCGTTGACCTGCACGACGATTTCGATTTCGTCGTCCACGGTCAATGCTTCGTCATACTCGGGCCACGGCTCGTAGGTGATCGTGCCGGTTCCGCCCAGCCGCTCCCACAGCTCTTCGGCGATATGGGGCGCAAAGGGCGACAGCATCTGGACGAAATTCCTCATCGCCGCAAGCGGCAGCACCTCGGCCTTGTACGCCTCGTTGACGAAGATCATCAGCTGGCTGATGGCGGTGTTGAAACGAAGGTTCTCGATGTCCTCCGTCACCTTCCTGATCGTCTTGTGCCACGTGCGCACGAACTCCGGCGAGCCTTCCGCCTCGCGGATTTTCGGATTGAGAGATCCGTCCTCCTCGCGGACGAACAGCCTCCAGACGCGGGACAGGAACCGGTGGACGCCTTCCACGCCGCTCGTGTTCCACGGCTTGGTCGCCTCCAGCGGGCCCATGAACATTTCATACAGCCTCAGCGTATCCGCCCCGTAGGTTTCCACGATGTCGTCGGGATTGATGACGTTGCCGCGGGATTTGCTCATTTTCTCGCCGTTCTCGCCGAGGATCATCCCCTGGTTGACGAGCTTTTGGAACGGCTCCTTCGTGGACACGACGCCGATGTCGTACAGCACCTTGTGCCAGAAGCGGGCGTACAGCAGGTGGAGCACCGCGTGCTCGGCCCCGCCGATGTACAGGTCGACCGGCATCCATTTTTTCTCCAGTTCCGGAGAAATGAGCTGCTTGTCGTTATGCGGGTCGATGAACCGCAAGTAATACCAGCAGCTGCCCGCCCACTGCGGCATCGTGTTCGTTTCGCGGCGCGCCTTCTTGCCCGATTCCGGATCGACGGTGTTGACCCATTCGGAGACGTTGGCCAGCGGCGATTCGCCCGTTCCCGAAGGCGTGATCTGATCGATATCCGGCAAAAGCAGCGGCAGATCCTCTTCCGGCACCGGCTTCATCGTGCCGTCTTCGAGATGCATGATCGGGATCGGCTCGCCCCAGTAGCGCTGGCGGCTGAACAGCCAGTCGCGCAGCCGGTAGGTGATCTTTTCCCGGCCTTTGCCGTTGTCCGCAAGCCACTTGATCATCGTCTCGATCGCTTCCGCGTTGCGCATGCCGTTGATGAAATCCGAGCGGACATGCTCCCCGTCGCCGGTGAACGCTTCCTTCTCCAGATCGCCCCCCAGAACGACTTCTACGATCGGCAGGCCAAACTTGCGGGCGAACTCCCAGTCGCGCTGATCGTGGGCGGGAACCGCCATGATCGCCCCGGTGCCGTAGCTGCCCAGCACATAGTCGGCGATCCAGATCGGGACCTCCTGGCCGTTCACCGGGTTGATCGCGTATGCGCCGGTGAATACGCCCGTCTTGTCCTTCGCCAGATCCGTCCGCTCCAGGTCGCTCTTGCGCGCCGCCTGCTCCTGGTAAGCCTTGACGGCTTCCCGCTGCTCCGGCGTCGTGATGCGGTCCACCAGCTTGTGCTCCGGCGCCAGCACGCAGTAGGTCGCGCCGAACAGCGTATCCGGCCGCGTCGTGAACACCGTCAGATGCTCGCCTACCAGCCCCTTGATCGGGAAATACACCTCCGCCCCGCGGGACTTGCCGATCCAGTTGCGCTGCATTTCCTTGATGCTCTCCGGCCAGTCCAGCTCCTCCAGATCTTCCAGCAGCCGGTCGGCATACTCGGTGATCTTCAGCACCCACTGGCGCATCGGGATGCGGATGACCGGATGTCCCCCGCGCTCGCTCTTGCCGTCGATGACCTCCTCATTGGCCAGCACGGTGCCGAGGGCCGGACACCAGTTGACCGGCACCTCCGCCATATAGGCGAGGCCTTTCTTGTACAGCTGCAGGAAAATCCACTGCGTCCACTTGTAATAGTCCGGGTCCGTCGTGCTGATCTCCCGGTCCCAGTCGTAGGAGAAGCCGAGGGATTTGATCTGCCTGCGGAAATTGTCGATGTTCTTCTTTGTAATGTCGCGCGGATGCTGCCCGGTATCCAGCGCATGCTGCTCGGCGGGCAGGCCGAAGGCGTCCCATCCCATCGGATGCAGCACGTCGAAGCCCCTCATCCGCTTGTAGCGGGAAACGATATCCGTGGCCGTATACCCTTCCGGGTGGCCGACATGCAGCCCCGCGCCCGACGGATACGGGAACATGTCCAATGCGTAAAACTTCGGTCTGGAGTCGTCATTCAGCACCCGAAACGTCTTGTTCTCTTCCCAGTATTTCTGCCATTTCGGCTCGATCAAACGGGGCGAATAACCGTGCTCCTTGTGCTCTTGCGCCATGATCCTTCCTCCTGATCCACATTGTGTTCCGTTGTTCTCGTTGAGCGTGCCTGATCGTCTGCTAAAATAAAAACCTCCAATCCCCGCCACACGCCAGGGACGAGAGGTTCCACCTTCCCGTCTTCGCCTGTTGAACCGGCGTTTGATGCGCCGTTTGTTCAATTATATGGAATCGGCCGCGCCCATGTCAAGAAATGGAGAAAGACAGCCCTTTATTTGACAGCCGCAAAAAACCAGCGCCGCGCGGATGAATCGGCCGGTTTGTTCCAGTCAAAATCCGCCGCCGCATGGATTTCCCCAAACCCCGCCGCCTTCAGCTCCCGCACGACAAACTCGCGATCATAGGCCCGCTGCCGGTGGCATTCCTCGATCCGGCGGTACAGGTCACCGTCGCCCGCACGGACAAACAGCGTGATCGCATGCTCGATTTCCAGGCGTTCCTCGTCCCATTCGCAGGTCCACAGGTAGGATATCCGGTCATCGTCCAGCATGTAAGGCTGATTGTGCGCGTATTCCCGCAGCCGCGCAGGCGCGTGCATGTCGAACAGGAACAGTCCTCCCGGCTTGAGCTGGCTGAAGGTCTGCCGAAACGCCTGCCGCACGTCGTCCTCCTCCAGCAGGTAGTTGAGCGTGTCGCAGTAGGAAACGGCACATTCCACGGGTTCGGGCAGCGTCCAGAACCGCACGTCCTGCTCGAGAAACATCGCTTCGCCGCCGGAATCGCCCTTGAGCGTCTCCCACTTGTCCCGGGCGATCGCCAGCATGTCCGGAGAGAGGTCGATGCCTGTCACATGCACCCCTTCGCCGGCCAGGGCGACCGTCAGGTTCCCCGTTCCGCACCCGAGATCGGCGACGCGCCCCGGACGGCCGTACCTGCGCCACCCTTCCAGGGTGAATGCCAGCCATCGGTCATAGGGCATGTCGGCCATCAATTCGTCGTAAACCTGCGCCAGGCCTTCATATGCCATGCGTTTTCCTGCTCCTCAGTTCCGCTCTGATTGTTGCAGATACGTCCAGTTGCCCTGCTGGCGCACCTTGCCTTCCTTCATCAGCCGGCCGAGCGCCCGTTTGAACGCCGCCTTGCTCATCTGAAACTTCTCGGCAATGATGTCCGCCGGCGTTTCATCCGAATAGGGCATCGCCCCGTTCGGCCTTTCCCGCAAGACCGCCAGGACGCGTTCGGCGTCCTCCGTCTGGCTCTCGTGCTTCGGCTTGCGCATGGACAGATTGACCCTGCCGTCCGGCCGCACAAAGGCGACCCGAACCCGGACCTGTTCGCCGACGCGGAGCTCGCGCGTCCGTTCCTGCCGGTGGATCATCCCGAGCACCCCGAATCCGAGCACGCCCGCATCGCAAATGACAAAGCTGCCCATCTGCAGCGACTTGTAGACGATTGCGTCCACCCAACGATTTTTCCATGAGCCGGGCGCCGGCACGACCAGCTTTTCAAACTCCTGTTCCCTGGCCAGCCTGGCCAGAAGCCTTCCCTGTTTGTCCCGATCCGGATACACGTACACCCTGTCTCCGGCGACCGGCCGCAGTTCCGGCTTTTCCGGCATCTCCCGCACCGGCAGGAGCAGATGGCGGTCGAGCCCCATATCGAGAAAACAACCCAATCGCGGATGGACTTCCATGACTTCCAGCAAGGAAATCTTCCCCCACTCAATGAGCGGCCGCTTCATCGTCGCGGCGAGGCGGTCTTCGGAATCGTGATACAGGAACACTTCCACCTCATCGCCCGGGGAAATGCCGCCTGCCACCTGGGAATAATGCAAGAGCACATCCCGGTTCCCGTCCGTCAGAAAAAAACCGTACGGCGAAACTTCCCTGGCCACCTTCAGAGTGGTTCGGATCCCCGCTTCCATTACGCATGCTCCTCGACCTTGGCGTCGGACCAGAGGCGTTCGAGGTTGTAGTACTCCCGGTCCTCGCGATGGAAAATATGAACGACCACATCGCCGAGATCAATGAGCACCCAGCGTGCCGAATCATATCCTTCCATCCGCCGGAACTCGGCCTTGAGTTCCATCGCCTTCGCCCGCACCTCGTTGGCGAGAGCCTGCACCTGCGTCACCGAATTGCCATGGCACACGATGAAGTAATCGGCAATGAGGGAGATGCCCTTCAGGTTGAGGGAGATGATGTTCTGCGCCTTCTTCGCGTCCAGCACCCTGACAAGTTCGGCCAGCAGTTCGTCGGAAGTCAATTTCATACGTTTCCTCCTTGCATCTTCATGATCAGATCATTGCGAGCCAGTATGGTCAGCGGAAAAATCGGTTTCCCCAGCTCCAGCAGGTGCGAGATGGTCGAATCAAAACCGGCCACAAGGGCGCGGTCGAGATCGTGTTGAGCCAGCTCGCGAATGCGCTCGACGCCGGGGAACTGCCTGCCCCGTTCAATGTAGTCCGCCAGGCAGACGATCTTGTCCAGCAGCGTCATGCCGACCCGCCCGGACGTATGGTAGCGGATGGCGTCCAGCACCTCCGCGTCGGTGACGCCCAGTTCATGCTCGGCGACCCAGGCGCCCACCGGAGCGTGCCACAGGGACTTGTCGTAATCGAGCAGTTCCCGCGGGAGCCCGTTGTCCTCAATGACCTGCCGCTGCCGGTCCACCGGCCAGTATTTCGCGTAGTCGTGCAGGATGGCGGCAAGATCCGCCTTGACGGGGTCGCCGCCAAAGCGGCGCGCCAGTTCCACCGCGCTTTCCATCACGCCAAGCGTATGCTCCCAGCGCCTGGCCGGCATCTGTTCGCTCACAATCCGGATCAATTGTTCCCGATCAACCATACAGTCCGTTCTCCTTAATATATTCTTCGACGGCGGCAGGAATCAAATACCTGACCGATTTTCCGCTTTTCAGCCGCTCGCGGATGACGGTCGAGGAAATATCGATGAGCGGCGCGTCCACAAACAGCACCCGTCCCCGCGCCTCCTCCGGCACGGAAGTCTCCAGATCGTATCCCGTCCGGCGCACGCCGATGAACCGCACCATCGCGAGCAGATCGCCGATCCTGTGCCAGTGCGGCAAATAGGCGACCATATCCGCCCCGATGATATAATAAAACTCCCGCTCCGGGTGGGCGGCAATGAGCCGTTCCATCGTATCCGCCGTATAGGTGACGCCGCCCCGCAAAATTTCGCCGTCCTCGACGCGAAAATGGCGGTTGCCTTCGACCGCCCGCCGGACCATCTCCAGCCTGTGGGCGGGGGAAGCCGCCGGCGGCGGCCATTTGTAGGATGGCGTATGGGAAGGCATCAGCCAGATCTCATCCAGATCCATGCCGACGCGCACCCACTCGGCGATGACGAGATGCCCGAGATGGATCGGGTCGAAGGTTCCCCCGAGAATCCCTGTTTTCATCGCACGCACCGCCTTTCCCGGAGGCCGTTTGACCGACAGGGACGGTTCACCGGCCCGCTCCGCTCCCGACGGGGCCGGATCCGGAAAGACCCATCGCCTCCAGAACCGCCTCCCGCATCGCCTGCACCGGCGCGTCCACTCCGGTCCAATATTCGAAGGCATAGGCGCCCTGATGGATCAGCATGCCGAGCCCCCCGTGCACGGTGCAGCCCTTTTCCTTCGCATCCCGGAGAAGCGCCGTTTCCATCGGGTTATAGATGATGTCGCTGACGACGAGGCCGGAATGAAGCCAGTCCGCGTCCACCGGCGACATCCCTTCCTGCGGCGCCATGCCGACGGAGGTGGTGTTGATGAGCACGTCCGCTTCCGCGATGTGCCGCGGCAGGTGTTCCATCCCGCCGCCCTCCACGGGGCCGAATGCGGACATGTCCTGCGCCAGCTTCTCCGCCTTTTCCGCCGTGCGGTTGGCGACGACAATGCGCGCGGGGCGCTCCCGGCACAGGGCGTATACCAGCCCCCGGGCGCCTCCCCCCGCACCGAGGATGACAATGCGCTTGCCGCTCAAATCGATGCCCGTCTCCTCTTTCAGCGATCGCACATATCCGATGCCGTCCGTGTTGTAGCCGGTGAGCCGGCCGTTCCGGTTGACGATCGTGTTGACCGCGCCGATGGCCGCGGCGCTCTGATCCACTTCATCGAGAAGGGGAATGACCGCCTGCTTGTGCGGGATCGTCACGTTCATTCCGCCCATCCCGAAGGCGCGCATGCCGGCGATGGCGGCCTGAAGCCCCTCCGGTCTGACGTGAAAGGCGGCGTACGCCGCATTGATGCCGGTCTCCCGAAAGGCGCGGTTCATCATGACCGGGGATTTCGACTGGACGATCGGATCCCCGATCACCGCGTACAATACTGTTTTACTGTCCAAAGTGCCCTGCCACTGCGCCATGTTCCATCTTCCTTTCCGTCCCGATCAAATGAGCGCGTCTCTCATGACGACCCGAACGCCCTTCGGCAAATGCACCGCCAGCTGCGCCCCCGTCAGCCCGTTCACCTTGATCCAGCCCAGACCGGAAATGGCGATGTCCTTCCGCTCGCCGGGCCGAACCGTGAACCGGTGGACGGTCCAATCCGGCAGGGCTTCGGCCTCCTCCCGGGATGGCGGAGATAGCAGGTTTCCCGCCTGTGCGGCGTACAATTCGTCCGCGTTGGCCAGCTTCGTGCGATGAATGCGAAGGGCGTTGGACACATAGCAGGTGAAAGACTGGGGCTCGCCGGCGGCAAAATCAAACCTCGCGAATCCCGCGAAGAACAGGGTTTGCTCCGGCTTCAACTGGTAGACGACAGGATGAAGCGGCTTCTCCGGCAGCAGCGTCTGCAGATTCCGTTTGGAGACGATCTCCGTGTAACGGTACGGAAACACGACTCCCGGCGTGTCGATGATGTGCCTTCCGTCATCCAGCGGGATTTTGATCAAATCCAGCGTCGTTCCCGGATACCGGGAGGTGGTCAGCTCCTCATCCAGGTCGCTGAAATCGCGGATGAGCCGGTTGATCAGCGTCGATTTGCCGGTGTTCGTCGCCCCGACCACATACACGTCCCGGTTTCCGCGGGCGCGGGCAATCGACTCCAGCACCCGGTCGAAGCCGATGTTTTTCTTCGCGCTGCAGAGCACCGCATCGACGACCTTCAGGCCGTGTTCCTTCGCCTGCTTTCTCACCCAGTTGACGATCCGGTTCGGATTGACCGACTTCGGCAGCAGATCCATTTTGTTGACGACCATGAGCACCGGATTGCCGCCGATGAACCGTTTCAATCCGCCGATGATGCTTCCTTCAAAATCAAAAATGTCCACGATGTGCACCACAAGGCTGTCCGTGCCCGCAATCCGGCCGAGCATTTGCAGGAAAGCGCCGTCATCGACCTCGACCGCGGAAAACTCGTTGTAGTGCCTGATCCGGAAACAGCGCCGGCAGATGACCCGCTCTTCCTTGTCCAGCGCTTCTTCGGGAACATATCCGGGCAGGGAGGGATCCTCCGACTGCAGTTTTGCGCCGCAGCCGGGACAGCGGTTGCCGTTCGTCGTTTCAGCGGTCATGGGCGCCCTCCTCTCCCAGCCGGATGCCTTTTTTCATCAGTCTCGCCTTCATCCGCCGCTCCACCCTCCGGTTGAAACGGGTAAAAAAGCCGTCGGAAGCCGCCGATACCGGCTGCACAAGAATGGTAAAGAGCCCAAGCCGGTTTCCGCCGTACACATCGGTCAGCATCTGGTCGCCGACGATCGCGGTTTCCTCCGGCCTGAGCCTCATCAGCCGCATCGCTTCGAGAAAAGCCCGCTTGAACGGTTTGCGGGCGCGAGAAAAAAAGGGAAGGCCGAGGGGAGACGCAAAGGTCTCCACCCGGTCCCGGGAATTGTTGGAAACGATCACGATCTGAAATCCCTTCGAATGGAGCAGCGCCAGCAGTTCCTTCAGCTGATCGTCGGCGTCCGGCACTCCCGCTCCGGCGAGGGTGTTGTCCAGATCGAAAATAATGCCCTTGATGCCCTGGGCGCGCAATGATTCAAAATCGATTTCGTACACGGATGGCGCCAGCATCCGGGGCACAAACTTCATCAGCAACATTCGGTCACCTCAAGCCAAACTATACCATATGAGCGGACGAAGTTCAAAAGGGAACGGACGAAGCGCAGAGACGGGCTCATTTCATAGAGGCCTTCAGCCGCTTGATCGTCTGCATCGCTTCCTCCAGATGTTCCCGCCCCATGGGCGCGCTGCCGTACCGGGCCTGCTCAAACAGGGCGCACAGCCTTTCCAGGTCGGCGGCAAGCCGGTCATCGCGGTCGATCCAGGCACGCTTCATTTCCCGGACCGTCTGGTGTTCCGAGCAGGGATAGCCCTTTCTCCGGGAGTATTTCAGGAACCGCGCAAAATCGCGCACAATCAGATGGCGAATCTCCTCGCCCCGCTCCGCCGTCCCCGCGCCGAACCGGAGCCTGAAGCCGATCCATCCGCCGATTTTCCGCCATCCGATCCATGCGGCGGCGCAGCCCGCGGCTAGCGCCAGCGCCGCGGGCACAAGCCACATCCACCATGCGGTGCGTTTCATCGACGCGGCCGGCGCATCCTCCTGAACCGTCCCGGACTCGCCGGGGGTGGCGGCCGGATCGGTCACGACGGTATCGGAAGCGTAAATGACCGGCAGGCTGAAGTTGGACGTCGGCTCAAAGGGGATCCACCCGTAACCTTCAAAATAGACCTCCACCCAGGAATGGGCGTCGGCGTTGCGGATGATGTAGTTGCCGGCCAGATCCAGTTCTTCTGGAGAAAAGCCGTCATACCACGTATCCAGGAGCGCCTGTTCCTCCACGCTGCCCAGATCGAGGGTTCCCGCCGCATATCCCTTGACCCACCGGGCGGGAACACCGATCGAGCGGGCCATGACCACCATCGCGGTGCTGAAGTAATCGCAGTAACCCTCCCGGATTTCAAACAGGAAATCATCGACAAAATCGATGCCCCTGCCCTTGCTCTCATCCGGCTGGTTGTTGTAGACGTAGTTCAGACGAAGAAAGGATTCCAGCCGCTTCATTTTGTCATAGGCGTTGTCCGCCCCTTCGGTCACCTGCTGCGCCAGCTCCCGCACGCGGTCGGGAAGCGATTCGGGCAGCTGCAAATATTGTGCGGCAAGCTCCGCGGGCATCCCGGTCCCGGCCTGGCGCAGCCCGTCCGGATCGATGACCGGCGCGGCGGACACGATCGTATAGGCGCGCGGATATGGTTGGTCCTTCCCGTCCCCGGTCCACCGCACTTCCTGCTGGATTCCGGACCAGCTCAAGACGTCGAACACGTTCGCTCCGGTGCCGGCTCCCGCCGCCAGCACCGCCCGGATGGCGTGGGCGCCGAACAGCACGGGATAGTCGCCTTCCCCGACCAGAGTAATCGTCTGCGCCAGTTCCTCGACGCCCGATCGGGACACGTCCCAATCGGCCGGCAGCTCCTGCCCCGGAACGACGCGGACCGGTCCCGGCTGCGCCTCGCTGCCCGCCGGGTCCCACCCTTTGCCGTTGTAAAAGGACCGAACCTCTCCCCGGTAATAGCTGCGCCTGGGCGTCTGCACAACCATCACCGGGGTATAGTCAAACAGGAATCCCCCGCCGAGGACGGAGTCATCCCTGCTGTAACCGGATTGGGCCGAGGGGGCGGCCGTTTGCGGGCTGACGATAGGCCCTCCGGTTCCGCCGCCAATGGACGCGGTGACCGTTTCCCCCTGCCAGCTTTTCCACAGCGTGTATGGATCGACCAGCGTCGGCCGGGCGTTGGGCGCGGCGGCTCCGGCAATGACGACCGCGGCGCAGAGCGCGGCAAAAGGCAAAAGAAAGGCGGCGGGTTGCCTTTTCAGTTTTTCCCAACCGTCGGGGTGGAGCTTTCTGAAATCGGCCAGATGCCTGACGGACGCAAGGCCGAGCCCGCAAATCGCGGTGACGGCCGCATGCCTCAGCATCGGTGTGCCGTCGAACGTGTCAACGACGGCATACAGGACGATGCTCAGGACGATCAGCGCGATGACCCGTCCCCTCGTCCTCGCCCATTCCAGGAGAACCCACAGGAAGGCGGCGGCGGCCAGGCCGAACCAGACAAACGGATCGAGCTGTCCGGCGTTGGCGATCCACCATTGTTCCCAGGCTTTCCAGCTGTCCAGGCGCACCGGCACAAACCCGTACTCCAGCACCCGCATCGTGATCGGGAGAGAAAGAATCAGATGCAGGACAAGCCGCCAGAGGCCGCCGAGGGCGGCGGGCAAAAGGAGCTCCAGCGCGGCGGAAGCCATCAGGCTGTACCGGATGATCTCCACCGTTTCATCCAGCAGGTATTTCCCGTTCCATGTCAACAGGCCGAGGATTTGCGCAAGCTGCAGGCAAATGACGAGCCACAGCAGGGCGGAACATCTGCGGCCCCATCCCGCCCGGAAATACGCGATCAGGCGATGCATGCGGCCGGGAAGCTTCTCCATGCGGCCGGAAGGCATCATCCGGTAACCGGTCATTTTCCTCATGCCGGATTCCCTCCCAGCACGGCGGGCAGATCCTGCAGCCGGCGAATCGGATACACCCGGGCTCCCGCGCCGGTGAACCCCGATGCCGCAAATGAAGCTGCGCCCGACGGCCACAGGTGGCAAAAATCAATCCGCTTCATCTCCAGCCAGTGGACGACGCGGGCAAGCTCCCGCAGCGGCCGGGGAGACACGAGGATCAGGTAGCTGCCTCTCGGGATCCCGGCGCCGTGCGTCTCCAGCATGTCCGCCAGGCTCCGGCGCCCGTCCGCCTCGACGCTGATCAGATGGTCCATGATCCGGTCCATGGACGCTTCCCCCGCCTGGCTGTCCAGCCACACCCAATCGGCTCCCACGGACAGGAGGCCGATGGAATAATGGCGCTGCAGGCCGTGCTCCAGGATGGAAGCGCAGATGGACACGGCCAGCTCGAAGCGGTCTTCTCCCTTGTTGCCATAGGCGGCCGCTTCCCGGTCCAGCACGATGAGCGTCCTGCCGGCCGCTTCCCGCTCAAACTCCTTGGATTTCCAGACGCCCGTCCGCGCGGTGGCATTCCAGTGGATGCGGGACAGCTTGTCGCCGTACACGTAATCCCGCACTCCGTTGATCTGCGTCGTCTCGCGTCTGGCCCGGGACAGCGTCGCCTGCTGAAAGCGCATGCCGTGCCGCGGTTGAAACAGGCGGTTCCATTGCTGGATCGGGACGGTTTGCGGGTACACCTTGAGCGTCTCGTCCAGATGGACGGTCCGCCGGTGCTCGAACAATCCGAAGATGTCCTCCGTCGAGCAAACCGTCTCTCCAAACCGGTAAATGCCCCGCCTGAGCGGAGGAATCCGGTATTCCAGAGAACCGCTTCTTTTCCAGCCTGGGACAAAGGTGGCATTTAGCCCGATCCGTTCGCCCCGATGCCCCGTCAACGTTTCCCGCAGCACGACATACGGAACCGGCCAAAAGCCGGGCATGCTCACGTCCAGACGCACCCGGATCGCGCCTCCGGCCACGCAGTGGGCGCCCGGCCCTTCTCCCGTCTCCGGCGTCCACTGGCGGGCGATGGCCATGCGCGAAAGGCCGCTCCATTTTCCCGACAGCAGATACAGACAGAGGATGGACATGACAATGAGCAGCATGGAGGACAGCCTTCCGCCTTCAAACAGATAAAACAAGAGGCAGCTCGTCCAGCACGCGATCACGCCGTACAGGCGCCCTCTTCTTCCGCCTCGGATCCGCGGTTTCATTTGGCCACCCGCACCGGCACCTTCAGCCGTGCCAGGATATCGTCCAAAATCGACTCCTTGCTCATTCCGCCCAACCTCGCTTCCGGATGGAGCACGAGGCGGTGAAGCAGCACATGGGGAGCCAGTTCCTTGATATCGTCGGGAATGACATAATCCCTGCCCTGCACAAATGCAAACGCTTTCGCGGCATCGATCAGCGCAATTGTGGCGCGGGGACTGGCGCCCAGCAGGATGCCGGGATGCTCGCGGGTTTGGCGGGCGAGTCTCACGCCGTATTCCGCCACGGCTTCGTCAATATGGAGCGTGCGGACGTATTCCTGCATTTCAAGCAGCTGATCGATGGTGACAACGGGGGAAATGCTGTCCAACGGATGGCGGAACGTCTGCCTCTGCGCCATTTCCAGTTCGGACCGTTCATCGGGGTAACCGAGCGAAAGCCGGAGCATGAACCGGTCCAGCTGCGCCTCGGGAAGAGTATAGGTGCCTTCAAATTCGATCGGGTTCTGCGTGGCCAGAAGCAAAAACGGCCTGGGGAGCGGATACGATTCTCCGTCAACGGTGACCGCCCTTTCCTCCATCGCTTCCAGCAAGGCGGACTGGGTCTTGGTGGTGGCGCGGTTGATCTCGTCCGCCAGGAGGACATTGCACATGACCGGTCCCGGGCGGAACACGAACCGCTCTTCCTTCGGATGGTAGATGGAAACTCCGGTGATATCGGTGGGCAGCAGATCGGGATTGCACTGGATGCGGCGGAACTGCCCGGAAATGGAGCGGGCGAGCGCCTTGACCAGGACGGTTTTGCCGGTGCCCGGCACATCTTCCAGCAGGACGTGTCCTCCCGCCAGGAGCGCCGTGAGCAAAAGCCGGATCTCCCTGCTTTTGCCGAGAACGCATGATTCCAGGTTTTGGGACAGCGCCTTGACGAATTGTGCGTCGTCCAAACGGGTTTGATTCATGGCACATTTCCTCCGTTTCCTCTGTAAGAATGCCGGGCTCATGAAACCCTTTGCTTACTTACAATATTACAGGAAATGCGCCCGTTCGTATACAGTGCCGACTGTTACAGTACCGTTCCCGGCACGTTACAGTTGTGTTACAGGCATTATCCCTTCGGTCGGAACAACAGCGCGGCCAGGAAAGAAAAAATGATCGCCGAAGAGATGCCCGCGCTCGTCACCTCGAAAATGCCCGTGACGACCCCGATGATTCCGTCCCGCTCCAGTTCCGCCAATGCGCCGTGCACGAGGGCGTTGCCGAAGCTGGTGATCGGAACCGTCGCTCCCGCTCCGGCAAATTCAATGAGCGGTTCATACCAGCCCAGTCCGTCGACAATCGCTCCGATGACCACCAGCGTGCTCATCGTATGGGCCGGCGTCAACCGCAGCACGTCGATCATCAGCTGGCCGATGACGCAGATCGCCCCTCCGACGAGAAATGCCCACAAAAACTGCATTTATTCATTCCCTCCTCTTTCGATGCTGACCGCGTGGGCGATGCACGGAATGCTTTCTCCCTGCTGGTAGGATAACGGCGACAGCAGCGCTCCCGTGGCCACCACCAGCACGCGGTTCAGCTCGCCGCTCCGGATGCGCTTCAGGATATGCCCGTAGGCGACGACCGCGGAGCAGGCGCAGCCGCTCGCCCCCGCCTGGACCGGCTGCCTGCTCCGGTCAAAGATCATCAGGCCGCAGTCGGAGTAGGTCGTTTCTTCGATCGGGACTCCGTTTTTTTTCAGCAGTTCCAGAGATATATCATGTCCGACCGCCGCCAGGTCCCCGGTGACGATCAGGTCGTAATAGCCCGGAGATCGGCCGAGATCGCGGAAATGGGCCATGAGCGTATCGACCGCCGCCGGCGCCATGGCCGCACCCATGTTGAACGGGTCCTTGATGCCCATGTCAACGACTCTGCCGATGGTGGCCGCCGTGATGACCGGACCTTCCCCGTCCCTCGCCACGACGGCGGCCCCCGCCCCCGTCACCGTGTACTGGGCGGTGGGCGGTTTTTGCGAGCCGTATTCGGTCGGATAGCGGAACTGCTTTTCCGCGGTGCAGTTATGGCTGCAGGTGCCAGCCAGCGCGTAATCGGCCCCGCCCGCATCGACGATTTGCGCCGCCAGCGCGAGGCTTTCCATGGAGGTGGAGCATGCGCCGAACACGCCCATGTAGGGAATGCCCAATGTCCGGGCGGCGAAGGAGCTGCTGATGATCTGATCGAGCAGGTCCCCGCCGACAAAAAAGCGGATCTGGCTTTCGTTCAGGCCCGCCTGCTGGATCGCAAGTTTTGCCGCTTCCTCCATCAGCGCCCTTTCCGCCTGTTCCCAGCTTTTCTGGCCGATCGTCAGGTCGTCGTGCACAACGTCAAAATCGGCTCCGAGCGGCCCCCTTCCCTCCTCCGGGCCGACGACGGAGCTGGCCGCGCGGATGACCGGACGGTTTTGAAACAGCCACGACTGCTGGCCTTTGAGCATCAGGAACCGCCCCCTTCGCCCACAATCGCCCGGATGATGCCGATGATGAACGCGGCCACGGTGCCGAACACGATGACGGAACCGGCGAGCTTGAACATGTTCCCTCCGACGCCAAGCACAAGTCCTTCACTGCGGTGCTCCAGGGCGGCGGAGCAAACCGAGTTGGCAAATCCGGTCACCGGCACCGCCGTGCCGGCGCCGGCCCATTGCGCGATTTTGTCGTACACGCCAAGGCTGGTCAGGATGACCGAAAGGAAAATGAGAATGGCCACGGTCGGGTCGCCGGCCTTCATTTTGTCATAGCCGAACCAGTGGATCATCGCCTCCATGATGGCCTGTCCGAGGACGCAGATCAGTCCTCCCGTCACAAACGCCCGGACGCAGTTCAGCAGCAAGGGCCTCTTCGGCTCCTTTGATTTTGCCAGCGCCTGATACTGCTGCTGCGCCGGATTCGCGTTCTGTTTGCTCCCGTTTGCCAAATCCGTCCACCTCCTGATGAGTTCGCTGCATTGGCTGCTTTCGCTGCACCGGTTCCGGACGCCCCTTTCTGCTTCAGCGCGCCCGCGCGGCGGAGCCGCTTCTTTCCGCCTTCCGCCTGCCTTGCATCCTTCATTATTTGCAGGATGGAAAAGGAATTATGATGGATAATATTTGCAGAAAAAGAAAAAAACCGACAATACCTGTCGGTTTTTTGAGACTGTCCACGTGTCGCACATGACGGGAAGTGCAAAAATGCAATTATTTTTTCACGGCTTTCTCAGCCTGCGCTTCGGCAGGTTCCATTTGTAACGGATCGACAGCATCCGGAGCACGACGATGACCGCCCACAACGCGAGCAGTTCCGCCGCGCTCCGGCCCCAGCCAAGCCCGATGGCCAGGCCGCCAAGCATCGCCCAGAGGGCGTAAATTTCGTCCCGGAACACGAGGGGCTTGCGGCCGGCCAGCACATCGCGGATGACGCCACCGCCGCTCCCCGTAAGGAGCGCCGCGACCATCACCGCGCTGATCGGCCTGTCCATTTCCGCCGCGTAAAGCGCCCCCTGAATGGCGAAGGCCGCCAGACCCATCGCGTCAAACATCATCCATGCCTTCACATATTTGCTGAACATGTTGGGGACCAGAAACAGGATCGTGGTGGTGATGAGAGCGATCAGAAACAGCTCCCCCTGCTCCCACAGCACCGAAATGGGCACGCCGATGAGCAGGTTGCGAACCGCTCCTCCGCCGAAGGCGGTGACCAGCGCCAATATGTAGACGCCCAAAATATCGTAGTCTTCCTCCATGGCGGTGATCGCTCCGCTGGCCGCGAAGGCGATGGTGCCCACGATGGTCAATGCTTCCCAGGTCAAGCCGAAGGTCCCCTTTTCGTCCCATTGGCATGTTCAGAAACCTGCCATTAGAACAATACCATTTCGCGGGACACATTTCCAGTGGCACATTTTAATGATGCATCTGTTTCCAGTGGTATTCATGATGAAACTGATCGTTGTCCTTGCTCACAATCCACGCGATACCCAATACAGAAAGACCGACCAGGATCAGGAGCACAACGAGCCCGAAAAGAAAAATGCCGGCCATTCTTCCATCCTCCTCTCTCCACGGATTCCCTGCACGTTCGCCGGACAGGCGAACCGCGGAAGCCGCAATGTTTTTATTTGTACTGTATATCTATTAATAATAAGCGCTCTCAACCGAAATGTCATCCAGAAAATGATTCCCCGGGGCCACTCCCATGCTATTCGCGGAACAGATGCTTTCGGTCCACCCTCATGTACCTCCATTGATGCTCCCAGTCATGCTCCAGGCTGTCAAATCTGACGACCGCGGCCACCAGCCAGCAGATGAGCCCGACCAATACCGCAAGGAAAACCATGCCAAACAGGAAAACGCCGATCATCCGGATCCCTCCCGCACGTTTTCCATCATATATATGTGCGGATGTTTTCAAACTTTACAGCACCCGGATGTCCGTGCCCGGCGAGAGCGTCCGGAAGATCGCTTCCATATTGACGCGCGCCGCGTCGTCGGCGAATCCCCAGTCGCGGAACACGGCCCGCTCCGGCCGCCCGGCGGCCATCCGCTCCACGACGGATTCCGGCACATCCCGTTCGAAGCAGGCGACCAGGGAGCCTCCCGCAACCCAATGCACCGGGATCCCGTTCACCAGCTTCTCCTCCATCGGCAGCGAAAGATCCAGGCCAAGCTCGAGCATGACCTGGATGAGCAAATCCTCGCCGGTGCGGTCCTCCTTGATGTTTGACGCGAGCCGCAGCAGGTCCCCCTGACGGATCCGGTCGGGAGCATGGAACACTTCCTTCATGTTGGACGAGTCCACACGGAACACGCGAAACCCGCCGTCAAACGGCGCACCGGTTTCCTTCCGGATCAACGCGGCCGCCCGGCGGATGCGCTCCCGGCCGATGTCGCAGATGGTGGCGAATCCCCTCCGGCCCGCTTCGGTTCGCTCGTCCACCGGCTCCGGCAGCTGGACCAGAATGAACCGCCGGTTGCCCCCGTCCCTGGCGTTGAGCTGCATGACCGCATGCGCCGTCGTGGCGGACCCGGAGAAAAAATCGAGCACCAGATGCTCCCCGTCCCGGTCCGTGGCGATGTTCAGCATTTTCATGATCAGTTCCTTCGGCTTCGGGCTGTCAAACACCCTTCCGCCGAGCAGCTCTTTCAATTCCTCCGAAGCTCCGTGAGTATGGTTGACCTCGCTGTGGTGCCAGATCGTCACCGGCGGCCGGGTCGCCTCTTCGTCCAGAAACTGCCTGGCGTACACCTGCCAGCCGCTCTCCGTTTTCACCCATTCCACCAGGCCTTTGCGGACGTTTTCCTCGTACGTTTCCCGGCTCCAGCGCCAGCAGCCTTCCGTGCCGTCCGGTTTGATCGGGTACACGGGCGTGCCGTCGGGCGCGACCAGCGGAAAAAAGGAATTGGGAGCATCCGACCGGAGAGAATTGCTCCCCTCCTTGCGAATGCTCCTCCTTCTGTAGCGCTTCCCCGTCCGCTCGTCCACATGGTTGAATTGGCCGGCATTCTGCTCGAACAGCTCCCGTTTGATGGCCGACAGGCCGCTTTTGACATAGCACAAAATATAATCGTGGGAAACGGAAAAACCGATGGTGTCCATCCGGGGGCTGTACACCTTTTCCCAGATGATCGTCGCGGCGAAGTTTTCGGCACCGAAAATCTCGTCGCACATTTTTCGCAGGTTGTGCACCTCGTGATCGTCGATGCTGATGAAGATGACGCCGTCTTCGCGGAGCAGGTTTCTCGCAATCTTCAGCCTCGGATACATCATGGACAGCCATTCGCTGTGCATTCTGCCGCCCGATTCGGTGTTCCGGAGCAGCCGGTTGCCCTCCTCGTCGATCTGGCCGGATGCGCTCGCATACCGTTCGGCGCTCAGACGGAAATTGTCCCTGTAAATGTAGTCCCGGCCGGTGTTGTACGGAGGATCGATGTAGATCATCTTGATCCTGTTCAGGTACGACTCCTGGATGAGCTTGAGCGCCTCCAGATTGTCGCCCTCGATATACACGTTCCGCGTCCGGTCCCAGTCGACGCTTTCCTCCCGCACCGGCCGGAGCGCGCTGTCCGCCGGCGTGTTGGCGATGATTTGCGCCCGCCTTTTGCCCGGCCAGGTCAGCTCATACCGCTCCGCATCCTCGCTGGCCAGCGAGCCGGACAGCTCCTGTTTGAGCAGCCCGAAATCGACGAGCAGGCGGATCTCCCCGTTTTCGTCGGCCGTTTCCGTCACCACCTGGGGAAACAGCGCCCTGATCCGCTCGATGTTGGCGCGCGTCCCGCCGGCTGTTTTTCCCGAAAACCCGTTGCTGCGATGCATGCCGTTCTCCCCCGCCGGTTGAAGTCAGCTATCAACTGCAGCTGCCAACAGCAGCTGCCCACTACAGCTTTCGACCCGGCGGAGGGAAAATCCTGCCAGTCATGTGCATCCGCCTGAGCTATGGGTCAGCTCAGTCAGGCCAGAGCAGTCTTGTAAGAGCAGTCTTGACAGATCTGTCATGCCAAATCTGTCAGGCGAGGCTGCCCGTCGCTTTCACCCGGACGCGGATCGCGTTTCCGAGATACGCCAGGGGAATGACGTCCACCTCCACGATGCCGGTGGATGCCGGGTCGGCTCCCGCCAGGACGGCCCGCTTGATGGCCAGCGACTTCGCCTGCTCCACCGCCTGATCCCGATCCATGATCTGCAGGGAATAAATCTCGTCCACCTGCCCGCTCGCCTGGGCGACCGCGGCGCCGACGGCGTTCACCACCGGGAAATGCGGCGGGCGAACCACCTCGCTCACTCCCTCCAGTCCATCTTCCTGATCGCGGATCAGGACGCTGCCTCCGCCGACGACGATGAGCGGCAGCGGATCCTTTGACAGCTTCATCCGGTCGATGCCCTCCTGGATCATGTCCATCATGATCTCATGCGCCCGCCGGGCACATGCCAGATCGACATGCTCCACCTTCGCCGGATCGCCGATGTCCGCCAGCCCCAGCCGGACGGCGATGTCCGTCGCCGTCAGCGTGTCGCCGCCAAACACGAGCGCCTTCTCGCGCAGGCGGTAGCCGACGCTGTCCGGGCCGATGCGGATCTGACCGCCCTCCGTGCGGATGATCGTTCCTCCGCCAAGGCCGATGGAGACGATGTCGGGCATGCGGAATCCGGTGCGGACGCCGCCGATGTTCACCGCCGCCGACGATTCCCTCGGAAATCCCTGCCGCACCACGCCGATATCGCTGGTGGTGCCGCCGATGTCCAGCACGATGGCGTTTTCGCTGCCGCTCAGGTAGGAAGCGCCGCGGATGCTGTTGGTCGGCCCGCAGGCGATGGTCAGAATCGGATAACGGAGCGCGTAGTCCAGCGACATGAGGGTGCCGTCATTTTGGCACAGGTACATATCGGCCCTTTTCACCCCGGCCTGGAGCAGCGCTTCCTGAAACCCACGCGCGATCGATTCCGCCACTCCGTAAAGGGCGGCGTTCAGGATCGCCGCGTTTTCCCGCTCCAGCAGGCCGATGGAGGCGAGCTCATGGGACATGGTGACGCGGATGCCGGGCATGAGTTCCGCGGCGATCTGCGCCGCCCGTTTTTCATGCGCCGGATTGACCGGGGAAAAGACGGATACGATGGCGAGAGCCTGCACTTTGCCGCGCAATTCATTCAGGGCGGCGCGAAGCTCGTCTTCATTCAAGGGAAAAATTTCCCGCCCGTCGTACTCATGCCCCCCGGTGACCGTGTACACTCCGCCGTTGATCGTGTCCGCCAGATCCTGCGCCCAGTCGGTGAGCGGCGGAATGGACATGGCGGCGGGCTTGCCGATGCGGATGACGCCCGTTTTCAGCAGCCGGCCGCTTCGCTCCACGATGGCGTTGGTGCAGTGGGTCGTCCCGAGCATCGCGGTTGTGATCTGTTCCGGGCTGATCCGGGATTGGTGGCAGACGAGCCGGATCGCCTTGCGGATGCCTTCCATCACATCCGGGGTCGTTGGCGTCTTGGCCGTTGCGATGACCTGCAGCGATTCATCCACGATGACGGCGTCCGTGTTGGTGCCTCCCACATCGATGCCGATCCGGTACCGCATTACCGTCCCCTCCTTTTCGCCAGCTCTTCAATCGGGACATAATCGCAATCATAGCCGAAGTAGCGCGGCCCCACCACTTTGAGTCCCTGCTCCGTCCGCCACATTTCATGGCAGGGCAGCACAAGAAGTTCGGCGCGCCGGCCGTAGCGCAGCGATTCCGTCGTGAACGGCTCGGCCGTCTCCAGATCGAGCAGGCAGATCAGATCCGGGGTCGACGCCGCGATTTCACCGTCAATGCGGGCCAGCAGGTTTTCATTCTGGAATTCCACCTCGAGCGACGAACCCTTGCCGTTCCCGATGCCCTCCAGGCGCACAACTCCGCGGTTGAATCCGCCCTCCATGCCGCGCGCGACATCGGTGATCTTGCCCTGGAACAGCAGGTATCCTCCGGTGAATTCCGCGATTTTCCGCGTCGGGCTTGTTTCGGTTTTGCGCGACTCGCGAATGATCTCGCCAATTTTGCGGGAAAAGCTCATGATGCCGTGAATGCCCGCCTGTTTGAGCTGAGCTCCGGTCATGGCATACAGGCCGATCATGGCGCCGGCTCCCATCGTGACGGTGACGCTGCGCGCAATGTTTTCCGCCCAATGGTTGCTGATGGCGTCCATGAGCACATGGTTGCCTTTTTCATCGGCCATGGCCATCGGCGCCGCGCTGATGCCGTGCAGGTGGAAGGTGACCATCTGCAGCTCCGGGAAGGCGCGGCCCATGCCGTCCGAATCGATGAGCGGCAGCCCGAGGCGCGCCGCCACGGCGATCGGCACCATGGAGTTGATTCCACCCGCCTCGAGGGGCATGGTCGCGTACACTTCCTGCCCCATGTATTTGCCAAGCGCGCGAAACGCCCTTTCGAATTCCTGCCCGTTGGGCAGCTTTTCAATCAGGACCAGGGGCGCGCCCATCATCGCCGAGGGCACCACGAGCGCCTCGTCCGGCACCTCTTCCGCGCGGATGAGCGGCACCGGACCGCATTCGCGGATGGAGGCCAGGGCCATCAGCTTGCCGACATAGGGATCGCCTCCTCCGCCGCTGCCAAGGAGCGCGGCGCCGATGGCGATGTCCTCGATCGCTTGTTCATCGAGCATGATCATGTTGTCTTAACCCCCCTGTTGAACTGAGCTTGCGCTGGATGCGGAAATTTTTGAAAACATCGCCTCGAACACCAAATACAGAATGATCGCCAGCACGATGCCGTTGATCGCCGCGATGCCCCAGGTGATGAAATACGAAACGACGGAGGCGATCAGCCAGGCGGCCACTCCGGGCCAATGGATGCCCGGCCGGGGCGCCCATTGGTCGACCCTTCCCTTGCGCCGGATCCAGTAGTCCGCGATCATGACTCCGGCGAGCGGGCAGATGCCGGCGGTCAGGATCGTCAGGAATGTGACGAAATGGTTCAGGATGCCCGCCAGCGCCAGAATCGTTCCGAGGATGCCGGCAATCGCCGTCGTCAACGCCCGTTTGTTGTCCTTCAGCCGGAACAGGCTTGTGAGGGCGATTCCCCCGGAATAGGCGTTCACCACATTGGTCGTCCAGGTGGCCAGGATGAGAATGATGAGGCCGACCGCGGGCATGCCCATCGACGCCACGACGGAGGTGATATCCGCGGTGCCGGCGACGGCGGCCATGATGCTGCCGGCCAGCAGCATGAGCACGCCGAGGGGCAGCACGCCGACGATGGTGGAGATGGCCGACTGTTTCCGGTTCACATTGTAGCGGGAATAATCCGCGGCGATGGCGCCGCCCACGGCAAATCCGCCAACGACCATGGCCACCCCGCTCAGGATGGAAAAGGGCGAGTCGGGCTTGAGCCCGGCGAGTCCCTTGATCCCGTATTCGCCGATCGCCGCGGCGACGCCGTAGACGCACAGCAGGATGAGGGCCGGGACGGCGATGTAGTTCAGGTAGGCCAAGGCCCGGTAGCCGATGATCGCCGTGCTGACCATGATGAGCCCCCAGATGAGCGTGGACCACTGCACGGGAATGTCGACGCCCATGCTGCCCATCATGGCGGTGAAGGCCGAGCCGGTCACGCCTGCCTGGACGCCGAACCAGCCGACGAGGGCGACGCCCAGCACGAAGGAGATAAAGATGCTCGCCCCCGCGCTTCCGAAGGCGGACCGGGCATTGACGACCGTCGGCCTGCCGAGGTCGGTGCCCTGCATGCCCTGGAACACCATGAAGGCGATGACGATGAGAAAACCGATGATGCCGGCAACCAGCGCCCCGCCGAGGCTCAAGCCCGTGGTGAGGGTGCCGCCGATGAGCAGGATCGGGACGCAGATGATGCTGCCCGCCCAGATGGAGGCGACGTTGATCCACCCCTTGCGGTCCGCCTGGGGAACCTCGTTCAGCGCATGGCTTTCGACAATGCCGGAACCGGCTTTTTGACTGTTCATGTTGGTCGTTGCAACTCCTTTCCCATGGGTATATTGAGGCATTCGGTGATTCTGCTTACCAATTCCATGAAAGCGCATTCTTTCCCTTTGGCGCGATCACAAAGCGTTTTTCGCTTTTTTTGGGTCTGGGCCAAAAGGGAGGCGGGCCGAGGATGGTTTGCCGGGCGCGGCCCCTAACGGAAATAAAAGACCTTATTCGTTGATTGAAAACGGTTTCAAAAAATCTTGCGGAAATAAAAGACCTTATTTGCCCGATTCGAAGTCCGAAACTCGAAAATCGGGCGAAATAAGGTCTCTCAGCTCATAAGCCCCCAAAACCATTTGGACACTTCCGCCACTTCAAGATACACTAAAAGCAAGTGGAGGTACTGGGAATGAATAGACGGTTCCGGTGTCCGGAATCACTCAAACGCGAACTCGTTGCCGATGTGCTCATGGGGTACCGTACGGAGTTTGTGGCTCGCAAGTACGGAATGTCTCCCAAAACACTCAGCAAATGGGTGCGCGAATACCGGGATGAAGAGAAGGTGGGGGGAACTGATGGTCAAGAAACAAGAGCAAGCCGAGCAACTGATCCAGGACGCTGCAGAATTGAAAGATCTGCAGAAAAAGTACAAGGAGGCACTGAAACTGCTCGGTGAAAAAGAGCTGGAAAGCGCGATCCTGCAGGACCTGTTAAAAAAAATGAATCCGAAGGCGTGGGAAGAGTTTCAAAACTGGAAATCGCAATCGAAGTAGCTGCCTGCTGGATCGCGAAAGGATACCCTGTCCGCACGGTGCTGCGGATTTGCGGCGTCTCCCCGTCGACGTATTACTACCGCCTGAAGCATCCGGAACGACGGACCCCCCGGGGCAAAGGACGGCCGGTACCCGGGTATTCGCGCGACGAGCAAGGCAATGTGGTGTCGGACATCCGGATCAAAACTTATATCCGCCGCATTTTGCAGGGACCGGAGCACATGTATGGCTATCGCAAGATCACGGAAACGCTGCGCCAACGGTACAAGCTGGTCATCAACAAGAAAAAAGTGTACCGGATGTGCAAAGAGATGGGGATCCTGGAGCCGCCGCGCCCCAAGAGCCATACGGCGCCGCGGCGGGTCGCACGGAACAAACGAACGGTCTGCGGTCCCAACCAGTTGTGGCAGATGGACATCAAGTACGGCTATGTGGCAGGTACGCGCCGCCATTTCTTCGTGGCCAGCATCATCGATGTGTTTGACCGGTCGATTGTGGGCTACTACCGGGGCAAGAGCTGCAAGGCCAGGGACATGGTGCAGACGCTGCACAAGGCGATGCTCAAGCGCGGCGTGTACAGCCAGGACAACCAGGAGTCCAACAAGGCCCGACTGGTGATCCGAACGGACAATGGCCCGCAATTTGACAGCAAGGAATTTCGGGCATTTTGCCGGGAGGCTGGCATCGAACACGAGCAAATCCCGGTTAAGACGCCCGAGAAGAACGCTTATATTGAATCCTTTCACAGCATTTTGGAATGCGAAAGTTTCCGCCGCAACTGCTTCAGCAGCTTTGAAGAAGCGTTTGAAGAGGTGGACCGATTCATTCAGTTTTACAATAACCGGAGGATCCACGGGAGTTTGAAATACCTTTCGCCGGCCGAATATTTGCGGCTTTACCGGGAAGGCATCATACAGCCGAAAGAAATTGCGGCATAATGTGATTTCGTGAGAAGATGGCGGCTTGTGTCCAAATTTAGGGTGCTAGGACATCAGTTCCGTTAGCATTTGGGACCAGGCCATTTTCGGCAAAATAAGGTCTCTCATTTCCGTTATGATAACCCGCCGCCCCGGAGCCGTTTCCGCGACGCCGCTATTTCCGCTGTTTTTTCCCTTCCAGCAGCCTCTGGATCGCCAGCGCGGTGGCCAGCTCAAACTGGGTGCTCACCTGGAACACGTCGTCGCCCAGCAGATCCTTGATCTTGCGCAGCCGGTACTGCACCGTGTGCTGGTGGAGATACAAAAGGCTTGCCGTCGCCGCCGTGCTCATGTTGGCATCGAGAATGAGCGTTTCCAAAGTTTCGTACAGCCTTCCGGCCCCGTCCTCACCGTGCTCCCGGATTTTTTTCACCAGGCTGCTGTAGGGCCGGGTTGTCTCCGCTCCTCCCGCCACGATGCGGAGCACGTTGTCCACGAACCCGAGATCATGCCGGTTGAAGACGTTCTTCGTGCGAAAAATTTGCCTGGCCGGCTGAAGAGTGCGCCTGATCAGGGCATGGTGCCCGCGCAGCTCGTTCAGATCCGCCATTCCGTCCACGACGGCAAGAACGATGTCCGGCTCGCGGACGGCCTGCATCAGATGGTCCGCGTCATTTCCCCGGGGGCGGCCGGTGGAAGACGGGATGAGCACCACGAGGGCGCCGTCGTACAGCGCGGCGTAGGCGCGAATCCCGCTGGCGCGGTAATGGGCGCGCACCGCTTCCAGCATTGTCCTTCCGGCGTCGAGCCGGATCGCGTCGTTTTCCCGCATCAGCACCCGCATGTCCCGGATGGCCATCTGGTCCGCTCCCATTTTTCTTTCCAGGCGCAGCATTCCCAACTTGTCGTCGTCCAGGATCACCTGGACGAGCTCCGCTTCCGATTCCCGCTCGGGATCGCCAAGCCACGCGTTGGAACGCAGCTTCCGGCGGAACAGGAGCTCCATCACCTCGTTGATCACTTCGGAATACGGGATGTCGACGCGATTGAGCGGCATGCGGATGAGAGGAAAATCGAGCTCGTTGGCCGTGTCGATCAGCTTTTGCGAAACCTCCGGCATGAAAATGCCGACATAGAAAAGAATGAGCGCCGCTTCTCCACCTTCGTTCAGGATGCGGATGATCTGGCACTGCCGATCCACATCGGTCCGGTGGGAAATGAAGCCCGTGATGACGATCTCATCGCCCAGCATGATATCTTCGGTAATATATTCCGGCACGCCGGCCGATTCCAGCACCGAAATGCCGCGGACCGGCCTGTCCAACCCGCCCGCTCCGGCGATCACTTCCGCTTCCGCCAGGGAAGGCAGTTCCAGACATTGTCGAACCGTCACCGCCATCGTGGCACCGCTCCCAACTGTATCAGGTTGCTTCTATTATACCTGAACATGGGCAAGGTGCGCGGGGTTGTGTCGTCATTTTTCGATATGTTCAGGCAGAAAGTTTGTGTTCTCATCCGGCACATGAAGGAAAGAAAACCCCCGGTAAGGAACAATGATTGTAGAATAATGAAATAAATGTATAATATTTTGGAAAGAACCGCTGCTTCGCAGACTTGTATAGAGAAAACAGCAGGTAAGGGATTGCATCGCAAAACAGAAGCTGACAGCGGGTGTTTTTGCTGTTGTTTGTGTGGTTCTCGGGATTGTGGCGTGGATTCCGATGAACCGGAAAATGATCCTTTGACCGACTCCCGTCAACATGAGCAATTACACGTGAATCGCATGATCGGCAAAGCCCTCACCTTTGAGGAAGCGATCCGACTGGTGCCCTATCCGGTCAAACAGCCGGAAATTTCGGACGTTCCTTTTGAGGTATTGGGAACCGTCGCTTTTGTCCGTGACATGGGACCGCATCTGGTGCTGGTGATGCTAGACTGAATAGTGGACACCGAGAATCGAGAATGCGACAATAAATTCAGCAAAATCGAGGTGTCCGAAGATGAGTCAAAAGTATGACAAAGACTTCAAAATCCAAACCGTGA
>Ga0207866_1000081_pt1 | contig 148936 bp, 135 predicted proteins | sample HigsolmetaAR203D_FD_184835 | JGI IMG/M metagenome (GOLD analysis project Ga0207866, IMG submission 184835) | Ionic liquid and high solid enriched microbial communities from the Joint BioEnergy Institute, USA - AR20-3-D (SPAdes) (version 2) ...
TCGTTCATTGAAATTTGAACATTTTTCAAGTAATTCCGTATTCATGCAGATAGGGTACCCTCTTAAAATATCAGAGAATACCCTGCCTTTTTCTTTTATCCATATTTTAAACTTTGGATAATAAAAACGCGCTGTCCCAAGGCGTTTTTTTACCGTTTTGGATCGCTAACAACGTCAACAAAATTCCTGCCATTGCACCAAACAATTAATAAAGCAGGTATGCCGTGAGAGAGCCCGATGTTAATGAAACCGGACGGCCAATTTTTCGGAATGTACGAACATTCAGAAAATATCGCATCCTAAAGAAAATTATACCAAATTTTTTGCCGTCCAAGCTTAAATCGTACAAGAAACGTATCGGATTGGGGTTGTTCGTGTATTCAGAATATTATTGATCGTAATGAGCAATTGTTTATTGAGCGTTTTGCTTTTCGCATAAAAAAGATCGTTTTCGATGCCGATCAAAATATCATTTAAACTTAACCGTTGCTCTTCTTGTCTGTTGTTGTTGGTGGTAAATAAAGACAGTTAATGCCGGATCTGAAAACTTCTTTTCGATATTTAAGTTAAATAGAAAATCTAATATTTTTCTAATGTTTTTGTTCTTTATTTTTATATTTTTGTATATTTGTATTAAGAAAATATTAATTACTAGTCCCTTGCAAAAAATATGTCATATCGGAAATCGTCTAAAACTGGATTATTTACAGAACTTTTGTCGTTTCTGAAAATAAAAAAGGACATTCTTACCTTGGGAAGGACGTGAAAAAACATGGATGATCGCAAAGAAGATTGTCCTTTTTGCGGAGCCAATCTACAGGGAAACCCAATTCCGAAAGAACTGCAGCACCACTACGGCAATGCCACCCACTTTAGCAGAAAAATCGGCATATCCAATCTGGAAGCAGACCGGGTGATTAAATGGCAATGTCCAGATTGTAAGGGAGAATGGGAGCGGGAGTGAGGAAGAAGAAGTACGTACAGCTTCTCCTTTTTATCTTTTAAAAATAAAAAAGAAGGCTCTATGTCAATTGTTGGGGTACACTTATCGAAGTGCCCCTTTTTTTGTAGTTGACTAGATGAGTGAACATAAAGCTTTATTTCTTAGTCTCTTAAAATTCCGAATGCCATATGACATTCGTTTCATGATATTCCTTTAGAGTGGATAAATTCCTGTTAGGAATGATATCGTAAACCCTTCGGTTTACAGGATCGCCTATGATACACTGGTACTTGCCCGTTTCAGAAGTCCCTTTCAATTCATCAATGGCCAGAACTTTCGGGAGGGCCTTATTGTCATAGGAATAGTACTTGTCAAAGAGCCGAATGACGGTGGAATGCCCAAGTCCTGTTTCCTTGGCAACCTGCTTAAAGTTATACTCCCTCACTTTAACCAAAAGTGCTTGGAGGAGTCGTTTCGTATGGCGCTGGTAACGCTCTAGAAAAGAATAGGGTTCGTAGAACCGTTTTCCACAGGACTTACATCTGTATCGGCGCTTTCTCAAGATGAGAAAACATTATTTTTCAAAGACCTTTACATCACGAATCTTTTGAATTCGATAGTCATGGACAGAGGAAGTTTCCTCCTGACAGCAGGGACATTTTTGGACTTTTACAGGCGTATGAATATGGATTTCAAAGTGAGTGATTTGGTCCTCTACATGCGTGATTTCAACATCTTCTAACCCAAGCAGTTTTGTGATAAAATGAGAATGCATTTACGAAATCTCCTTTTCAATAGTCGGACAACTATCATTTTAAAGGGAGATCTTCGTAAGTGCTTTTATTTTGCCTAAAAAGTCTCTTAACCCCAACATTTAGTATAGAACCAAAAAGAAAAGCCCTGCAGAGATTTCTCTCTACAGAGCCTTTTGTCAACTTTGGTCGTAACAAGCACGTATCCCATTAGTCAACGATTGTTACTTTAAATGCTACAGGGGCTGGCAAGATATCATTTACAGCTTGAGTATCTACATCAGAAACAACAACTGTAAACGAACCAGTAGTCTTACCAGATGCCAATGAAACAGTAGCATCTAACCCAGTACCGTTAATGACTACATCAGAATCATTAGTAATAGTAAAATTAATGCCATTTATTGAATCTGAATTAGACAATTTACCTTGAGTAGTTGTATCCCAATCTATTACTTTAGAAGATTGGTCTAGTACAGATAATTTTGGTGCTATAGTATATTTACCTGTAGTAGCATCATAGTGTCCATAGAACAAATCTTTAAGATTTAATGGTGAATTGGAATTGCCATCGATTTTATCATTGTCAATTATAACATTCACTGTATCGATAGCGGCTTTTGTTGCTACAGGATCGGTATTTTGATAAGAAATAGTTTTTGTACCAATCTTAGTACCATTTACTTTCACGTCAACATTTAAAGTGCCAGAACCAGCAAATTTTTTATATGCATCTGTGTCTTCTTTAACAGTTACCGTTTGACCAACTACGCCAATGTATTTTGAAACTTCAGGTTGCTTGTCGTATCCTTGAATTTCAAGGGTAACATTATCTGCTGGTTTGATTTTATTGCCTTGTGCATCTACTTCGTATACAGAGAAGTGTACTGTATCGTCATTTTTTTCAGGAGCATCGTCTTTGTCTAAGTCAATGGCATTACTATCTGTTTCAATGACATAACCAGCAAAGGCACCAGCATCTTTGCCTGTTACAGTAAAGGTTTTGGTGAAGACAACGTTACCTTTAGTGTCTTTAAACTCAACTGTAACTGTAGCAGTTCCTTTTCCTGCTTCAGTTACTGTTACCGGAATAGTGGAAGATGGTGAGTCAACAGCACCTACTGCAACCGTTGCAACATTTGTATTGCTAGATTTTACCGTTAAAGTTCCAACAGTAGCATCTCCAACTTTAACATTTCCATCGTTATCTACTGTTGCATTAAAATCTTTTCCATACTGATCAACTAGTTTGACATTTACTGTATCGTCAGCTGTTGTATCATCTGCTGTATTGAAGTAAACATTTGATTTATCTAAAGTTGCATTGGCAATTTTAGAGTCTGCATTAACGGTGAAACTTACCGTAGTAACAAAATCACCGATTGTTAACTTAACTTGAGCAGTTCCAGTAGAATAAGCATGAACTACTAACTCGTCACCCTCTTTAGAGACAGTAGCCACTGCCGGAGTTAAGTTTTCAATTTTTGTTACATCTTTTGCAGATAATACTTGCTCAGTACCATTATTGTTTACAAGCAGCTTCAAGTTTGGAGTATCAGATTTTTTCATTTCAGTAGTTAATTTTCCGTCTTTTACCGCTTTTTTATAAGCAGTTACTGTATCCACATCATCGCTAGGTTGAACTAATCCAAAACCAACAAGAGATGATACAGCAGATGGAGCCAATGTAACTTTAATTGCGTCGCTTTCTTTAACTACTTGATCACCAGATTTAACTTTGACTTGTACATAAGCAGTTTCATTTGAAGTAACAGGAGAAACTTTTCCTTCCTTATCAGCAATATTTTGAGAAGTAGAAGAAATTTCCACAGTATATTTATCAGTTACATCAACACCGTTGGCATTGGTTACTTTTACAAAGTCAGCGATTTTATCGCCACCAACAAATTTAGTCTTTGTCAATTGAATGTTGCTAACTTCTCCGACTTCATAAGTGAATTCTGCTGATGAATCTTCTTTTAATTCAGCACCAGAAACGGATTTTACGCCATTAGCTGTTACTTTATAAGTAGTTTTATCATCTAAGGATTGGTTAAATGTTAATGTAACTTCCTTTTTATTATTTTCATTAACTTCTGCTTTTACAACTGCTAACCCGTTATCTACAGTGAAGTTAGTAGCATCAGCTTGTCCAACTTCATTAGAGAAAGTAACAACAGCTTGTGTAGAGTTAATAGCTTTTACACTTACAACCTTAGGAGCTGCTGCTTTTACAACCACATTAACAGAAGCTTTCAGATCAGTACCGTCAACTGTACCTTCAACTTTGTAAGTACCTGGTTTAGAAGTATCCAGTTTAGAAGTATCCCATTTTACAGATGCTTCTTTTTCGGATTTATCAGTGTAAACAACGGTTACTTTTTCTGGAAGTTTAACATCTTCTAATTTTGTTCCTTCGTCTACTGTGATGTCGTCAATAGCTTTGATGCTATCAACTTTTTTATAGTTCATTGCTTTATAAAGCAATTTTGCGAAGTCACCACGAGTGATCTTTTGAGTTGTTCCGTATGTAGTAGCCGAAGTACCACCAGTGATTCCAGCGCCGTAAAGAGCTTCAATGTAAGGTTTGAAGTCAGCTGTTAAGTCTTTGAAAGGTGTTTCTTTCGACGCATCTTTCAAAACAGGATAAGAGTTGACTAAGATTTTCGCCATTTGACCGCGTGTAAGTGGAGAATTCGGATCGAATTTATCTTTAGAAACCCCACTGATGATTCCTTTAGCCACAAGTGCGTTCACAGCACCTTTAATCTTGCTGTTCACATCTTTGAAGCCGGCATCCGGAGCATTTTTCGTGTCAAGTTCTAACGCTTTAGCGATGATAACAGCCGCATCGCCGCGTTTTAAACTTTGGTACGTACCGAATTCAGTTTTGCTGACTCCCTTGACGATGCCTTTGCTGTACAATTCGCTGACAGCTTTTTCATAATTTTTGTTTACATCGCCAAACGGCAGATTTTCAGCAGCAAATGCCGGCGTTACAGCCGTTGCTACCAATGTTGCTGTTGCAGCCGTAGCCACAAATTTGCGATAAGACTTTGGTTGGTAAGCCATTCACTATTTCCTCCCCGTTTTGTAATAGTACATATGAAAACGACTGAAAAAAACACAATCGTTTTTACCAAATCCATCTAAACCTTCCATAAGCCAATTGTTCCATAAAAATGAACAATATGGGCAAATTGGCAGATTTAAACTCTTCTTTTATTCTATCAAACCAAGTCTTTTTTTCAAGTGTTTTTTATGAACTTGAGGATTTTTTGTGATTTTTTACTTATTTGTAAATAGTTCTTAATATCACTCTTAAACACTATCGTATAGACTATTGGATAGATAGAATTGTCATGTCATTACCAAATTATAGTCTTTTTTGGTTGAAAAAGAAAGTTTTTTTGGTTAATTATGTCACCCTAGGAGATGTATAGCACTATTGGTATATTTCCTTACTAAGTATTCTTTATAAACGATCCAATATCTCTATCTTTCTCACTCCCACATTTTCGTTCCATTTTATACTAGTCCTTATGTATCCATTGAATGTGTTTATGGCAAATGATACAATGAAGGACAGTGTGGGAAGGGTGGAGAAGGGCGATTTCACGTCATTCTCTCTTTTATTTTTTTCTACTTATTCCTCTTTACAGATGATGGATAATAGACAAGACGTCTCATTCTCCACAACAAAAAAGGTTCAAGAAAATCAAGCCTTGCATGAAGGAGGAAATGAGAAGGAGGAAACCAATTGAAGGTAGTTATTTCCGGCTTTTACGGCCTTGGCAATACCGGGGACGAAGCGATCTTGGAATCGATTCTCGATAACTTGCGCAACGAGATTGACGAGGTGGATATCACCGTTTTTTCCTTTTCCCCGGAGAAAACGGCAAAACGCCACAATGTCCGGTCCGTGTACCGCGGGTGGCGCCGTGAAAATAAACAAAAAGTACAAGCTTTAAAGAAGGCGGATTTATTGATTTCCGGAGGCGGCGGTCTCCTTCAGGACACGTATCCGACGAAATTTTTGTTCGGACCGCTTCCTTATTATTTATTGATCGTGTTTTTAGCCAAGTTGTGCGGAGCAAAAGTCATGTTTTTCTCCCAGGGCATTGGTCCCGTCAATACGACATGGGGAAAAATTCTTATGAAAGTCTTTGCCAATATGGCCGATTTCATCACAGTAAGAGATCCATTCTCAAAGGAGCTTCTCCACAAACTCGGCGTTAACAGGCCGGAATCGGTGGTTACGGCAGATATCGTCTTTGCCTTTCACCAAAAGGAGGACAGCGCCTGTTTGGACAGCTTGCCGTTAAAAGGCGGGGAGCGATTGGTCGCGGTCAGTGTCCGCCCTTGGTTCGGAGATACGTCTTATTACGGGCATATCGCCCAAGCGTTGGATAGCCTGATCGAATCCGAAGGCGTCACTCCTGTCTTCGTCCCAATGGAAGGACATTATGATGTCCGAGCCTCTGAAAAAGTCCGGCAGCAGATGAAACATCGTGATCAAAGCCTTCTGCTTGGACCCGACTTTACCCCTAATCAGTATTTGAATTTTATCTCAGCTTGCGAAATGACGATTGGACTGCGTCTGCATTGCTTGATTTTTTCCTGTTTGGCAGGTGTTCCCCATATCGGGATCAGCTATGACAAAAAGGTCGAAAGTTTACTGAAGCGTTCCGGGATGTGGGACTATTCCTTCACACTTGAAAACTTGGATCCGGAAAAACTGGCGGATAATGCCCGGGAAGTATTGCAGCGCCAGGAAGAACTGAAAGATATGATCCGTGAGAATGCCGCAGAAATGCGCAGCGAAGCAATGAAAAATATCGATTTGCTGAAGGAACGTTTTGGCCAGTAGCAGTCTCTTTTTCAAGGACCGTATCGGACAGAAAAAAGTCCTGCGGGATCACCGTTCCTGATGTCCGGTTGGTCCAACAAGCGGTCATTGTGGATGAGAAAAATCGCCACTGACTGAAGTTTTAGTTTACCAGTCCACTCCGAAACGTGCAGATGCAAGCTCTTCTGCACGTTTCCTTACTTAAGAGGTGTCATTCATGTCATTGAAAAAAACAGCCATTTGGCTGACGATCTTGGCTGTGGTGGTGAAGCTGTCCGGTTTTGTCCGGGAGAGCATCATCGCCCACCAGTTTGGAGTCAGCCAATATACAGACGGGTATTTGCTTGCGTTTTCGTTTATTACGTTGGCGCTCGCCATGATTTCGGGCGGATTCAATAATGTGTTCCTTCCTATGTACGTCCAGCAGCTGAAAGAACAGCCAAAGCAGGCGGAACGAAACGCGAACGGAGTGATGAACTGGACGGTGCTCATTTTCCTTGTGGTCACCGTGACCGGCTATTTCTTCGTTCCCGACTTTGTCCCTTGGATTTACGGGGACATGAAGCCGCAAACGAAAGAAACGGCGATTGCCGTTACCCAATTTTTCTTCCTGTTTATGAGCTTTATTGCGCTGAGCGGAATATTGGATTCCTATTTGCAGGGCCGAAGGGTGTTCGTTCCGTCACAAATCGCCAAACTGCTGCAAACGATCATGGGCGTCGCCTTTGCCTTTTTGTTTTCAGAAAAATGGGGAATTAACAGTCTTGCCTACGGGTTTATTTTCGGAACCATTTTAGGAACGATTCTTCAGCTGGCCTATTTGTTCCGGACAGGGTACCGCTGGAGTCCGGTTTGGAAAGTCGAACGCGAATTTCGCAAGACTTTTCTTGTGTTGCTCGTCCCCTCTTTATTGAACTCGGTTGTGGGGCAAATTAACGTGTTCGTCAATAAGGCGTTTGCGTCTGACATTAAGGGAGCCGTCACCTATTTAAACGACGCTTCGCTCATTACCTCCATCCCCCAAACCGTCTATGCGACATCGATTGCGGTGATTATTTTTACGCTGTTATCTGAACAGCTGGATAATCAAAAAAAATTCCAAGACACGTTTTTCTTAGGAATGCAGCTGTCGCTTTTAACTTTAATGCCCATCACTGCATGGCTGATCGTGGCAGGACGGGAAACGATTGCGTTTATTTTTGAACGCGGCAAATTTACGGCCGCGGACACGTATCAAACCTATCTGGCGCTCGTGTACTATTTGCCAACCATCGTGACGCAAGGTCTGCAATATATTGTATCGAAGTCAATGTACGCTCGGGGAAAAACTGCGATCGTATTCCGAATCAGCGTGACGACTATCGCATTAAATGCGATTTTAAACTGGCTGTTTATCAAGCCATTCGGCTATCCGGGCTTAGCATTGACCAATTCGATTGTGTCCGTTTATTACTTGGTTGCTACCGCCGCTTTCATGTACAAAGATTTTGAACCCGGCGAAAAGCGGAGGCTCTTTGTCCTGTTCGGAAACGTATTGCTGCCAACAGTCGTCATGATCGTGCCGCTGTACTTGTTCAAGCTCTATGTACCGATCGATCATCTATACTCTCTTTGGCAGCTGGCCATCCTTGGCATACTTGGAGCCGTTCTTTACATAGTCGGATTGTATGTATTCTACCGAGAAGGCTATCACCAGCTCATGGGCATCGTAAAGAGGAAAATGCGGTCGTAGCTGGCGGAAATCGGCATCGAACTGCTTGTCGCATAGAACTTCCGCCCTAAGAAAGAAGGCTGTCCCATCCGTTCATCGGCTTTGGGGACAGCCTTTTTCTGCTTTTTAAGATTTTATTCTTCAGCACCATAGCTTTCGATCATATTGGCGATATGAGTATAAGCGCCGCCGGCCGCTACAGCAGCCGCAACAAGGATGGCTTCGGAAAGCTGTTCTTTCGTTGCGCCTGCTTTTTCAGCATTTTTGGAATGCACATCGATGCAATAAGGGCACTCCGTAATATGAGCAACCGCTACAGCAATCAATTCTTTCAATTTGGCAGACAGTTTGCCCGCTTTTAAAGCAGCGGCGCTGAACTGTTGATACGCTTTAAAACCTTTGCCTGCCCACTTGCTCAAGTTTCCTACTTTATTTCGGTTTGATCTCTTATACAAAATATCATCTTGTTCTTCATCTAAAGCTGCTTGCATATGAGAGCTGTGCGCCACGGCTCCGCCGGCTTCCAATGCAGCAGAAACAAAGCCCGCTTCGGCCAATTCTTGCAAAGAAGCCCCTGCTTGTTTTGCTTTTTTCGTATGAATGTCTAAGCAATAAGGACATTTGGTCGCATATGCCACTGCTACCGCAATGATTTCTTTTTCCTTCAGAGACAGCGCCCCTTCTTCAAAGACCGCACTGTTAAATTGATCAAATGCTTGCGCCTGTTCCGGCGTCCATTCATTTAATTTGGCAAGATGACGCAATGTTCCTTTTTCATAAAGCGACATCCTTAATCCCCCCTTGTTTTCCATTACTAGCCTTTATTATAGTCGACATATTCTAAAAAGAATATGAATATGCCTGTAGATCTCATTTCTCTCCGCTGCCCGAAGAGTAAATTTATTGCAGAGCCGCTGACTCCAAACTTTCCGTCCGCACTCGCCAAAAGCGCACAAAAAAGCTGACCCTCGAATATCGGGCCAGCTTCAAGATGAGGCATTATTTACCGGCAATCGGCAGAAGATCAACGTAATCGCCGGAAACATAGACGCCGTCTTTATATTGATCGGCAAATTTTAATACATCGGAATAAATTTTATACCAAGAGCCGGATGTTCCGATAATTGTCACCGGCATTCCCAGTTTATTGTATTCAAATAACAGCGTGCTGGAAGAAACTTTCGGTTGGGATCGGACATTTAATCCATCGTTTGGATCATAGCCATCCGTCAAACCGATTGAATATTTCCCGAAGTCCTTGCCGCCGAGCATTTTATCGATGCTATACATATGGCGGGCCAGTTTCTCGCCCCAGAACATATCGGAAGCATATTTGACATTAAAGCCCGTTCCTTTGTTGCCCGGAACCGCGCCGTTTGCTCGATAGTCACCGACAGCAAGATAACCGCTATTGAGCCTGTCCGCCAAGGCATCAACACAGGCTGCCGGAGAAGAGAAGGAATCGGCATTATCCGGGTTGCTGTCAACGGCATTAATGCCAAATAAATTATTCTTTTCTTGAGCTTTTGGGCTTAATCCATAATCGCTTTCGTTAAACGCCAATCCTAAAATCAATAAGGCACTAATATGTTTGTCTGATTCTACTTGTTTCAGATGGCTGCCGAGGCCGATCAGCTTGCTTTTTTTCGTTGCATCTTTATATTTGGCGTATTTGTCTGGATCTTGTTGATACAGTTTTTCCAGTTCCGCCAATTTGGTCATAATCGCTTGATCCAGCTGTGCAGCGGTATAGCTTGTCGGAGTTCTCGCTGATAAAAATTGGAAGTATTGGCAGGCGGTTCCGACTTTTCGATGATTGGCATCATAAAACGTATAGCCGTCCCAGCTGTAATAAGGCTGCCCTTCCTTTAAAAAGCTAGGCGCTTTTCCGACTGTATAAGATGTGTAGTAGCTGCTATTCCCTGTGTCGACGTACAAATAATGGACCAGCTCTCCGTTTTTGGCTTGATAGTAGTTTTGCCCCGGCGCAGCGCCGTCCGGCTCCAAAAGAACGTCTTGCGGGGAGGCGTATAATTGCTTTCCGCCCACTTCTACTTTTACATAGTTCTCTGTAGATGTTATATATTTCATTTCAGAAGAATAGGTAGCCGCTGTTGACACATAAGTATAGGCCGTTTTTAAATTGGAATCTGAATATAAGTTGATGGTGCTCTTCAGTGTCGCCCGGTCAGGTACAACAATCCCGCTTTTCATATACACGACTCGGCCGTTATAAGTGACAGCGTCCGATTGACCGGCATCCACGGTGTTTTTCGCATCGTTAAACGTTTTGTAAGAATTTCCGGTCGGCTTGACTTCATGATTGGAGACGACAGCCGTTTCATAAGGATTTTTAACAGGAGCCGGTTTGTTATTATACTGTTCTACAAAGGCCAGCATCCGACTGATAAAAGCTGCCGCTTCCGCTCTTGTGGCTTCATTATTAGGTTGAAATTTCAATTGTCCATTTATTTGATAGCCGTGGATAATATTGGCTTGAGCTATTTCGGCAATCGCTGTTTTGTATTCATCATTCAAAGTGGAAATGTCCGTGAATTTCGTGCTTCCCGTTTCCAAAGGGACATTCAAATATTGAATGGCTCTTTTAATCATGAGCGCCATATCTTTACGCGTAATGGTATCGTCCGGATGAAAGGTTCCGTCAGTTCTTCCTTTGATAATGTTCACTTTGGCAGCCGCATTAATGCCCGGCGCCAATGCCGAATTAGGAGATACGTCTTTAAAGACGTTAGACGTATTGGTCATATCGAGATTCAGCGCACTCGCTATAAACTTGGCAAATTCTCCCCTTGTCACCTTTTGGCCCGGCTTGTAGCTGCCGTTTCCATAACCGGAAATGATCCCTCTGGCAATTAAATCTCTCATTTCCTTTTCCAGCGTAATCCCCGAAATGTCATCGCTTGCCGCTCTGGACGGCTGAGGCGGGACCGCAGCCGAAAAAATAAGGAGAAACATCATTATAAGCAGCATGCGTCTTCGCATTTTCATCTAGTTTCCTCCTACACTAGTAATCTTTTTATATGTAAAACTGTGCGAAATCAAATTCTCACAGCCGGTGTCTCTATGTATGAACGCTTTTCCATGATTTCAGATTCGCCCGAAATCTGCCGGCACAAAGCAATCGGGTCAAGATCGAAAGCGATCCTGCCCGTACGGTTCCCCGTCTGATGTCTCCTCACCGATAAACAGGTAAAAAGAAATCGAAACCATTCATAGTGGCCTCGATTGTCTATTTCCTTATTTGGCATTGTAAATCGCGGCGGCAAAGTCTGCTCTGGTCGTTTCGTCGCCGGCACGGTATTTGCTCGTTTGATAGACCGTTGTTTTATCAATATTGTGGATGGTGTTAATTTCGGCAAAAGCCCAATAGCTGGATGGAACATCCTGATAAGCGGGTTGGGATGATGACACGGATGCCACATTCTTTTTAAAGGCTTTTGTCACAATCACAGCCATCTGCGCTCTTGTCATCGGATCATAAGGTCTGAAAGTACCGTCGCTGTAGCCGTTAATAATGCCTGCCTTTTCAATGGCGGCAATATCTTTTGCAAACGGATTAGAAGAAGATACATCTTTAAAACTTGCGGATGACGGCGCCGCTAAATGAAGTGCTCGATTGATGATAGCAGCTGCTTGTCCGCGTGTAACTTCATCGTCTGGATGGTAAAGTCCATTGGAATATCCCTTGATAATCCCTTCACTGTTCAATTCTTTAACGGCAACCAATGCCGGATGGGTATCTCCAAGATCTTTGAAAAGGGTTCCTACCGGCTGAGACAGCACCCGCTTGGCCCCCGCATATTTGCTGCTCCAATAAGAATTGCTGAGAGAGTCTATTTCCACGCCGGATGATGCCGCGTTAATGAACTTGTTATCGCCGACATAGATTCCGACATGGGAAATGCCTGATTGATATGTATTTTTGAAAAACACTAAGTCTCCCGGCAGCAAAGAAGATTTAGATACGCTTTTTCCGGTCGAAAATTGGCCTCCCGATGTACGTGGAAGCGAAATGCCAAAATGTTTATATACATACGATGTATATCCTGAGCAATCGAAGCCGTTAGGAGTCGTTCCCCCGTAGACATATCGTACTCCTAAAAAATTTTTTGCATAATCTACTACTTGATATCCTGTAAAAGAAGCGGCAAATGCTTGCTTAAACGGAAATGCAAGCAATAAAACAAAAGCAAAAAAGACTATTTTGATCAGTTTCCCTCCTGTTTTCATGGTCACTCCTCATTATTCTTATTTTTCCAAATAATAGTCTATCAGAATAATAAAACAGTTTTTTTGCTGCAATATTACATTTATGTAACAAATTTAGCCATTTTCCAGCATGATTTCCGTTAAATTAGCAAAAATCATCAAATCTCTCTTTTTTTGCAAACAAAAAGCCCGCCCTCTTCGAAAACGCTCGAAAAGAGGCGGGCTTTCCAGCCTTCTATTTATGAAAAGTATGGATTATCGGAAAAGCGGGTTTTCCGCTTTGGCTAAAAAGACGGAAAACTCGGCTCTGGAAATCGGTTTATACGGTGCAAAAGTATGGTTAGAATAGCCGCTGGTAATGCCGGCATCCGCCAGAGCATTGATCTCTTTGTAACCTGTCATGCCTGTTGTAACATCTTGAAAATGATTGGTTCCGTTATCCGTCAGACGATAGGCATGGCTGATCAAAACCGCCATTTCGGCCCTTGTTACAGGTTCCGTTGGATGAAAAGTGCCGTTGCGGTAGCCTTTAATGATTCCTTGCTCTAAAGCACTCTGAATATATCCTGAAGCATAATAATTTTTCGGAACGTCTTTAAAAGCGGTATTTCTTTTCGTTCCGTCCAATCCAAGCGCCCGGCCGACAAGCGCCACTGCCTCACCTCTTGAAATGTTCTTCGTCGGCCATAGATATTGGCCGCTGTGATCGCCCTTTAAAATGGAGCGATGATAGAGATAAAGCATTTTTTCACTGAACCAGTCGTAGGCAGAGACATCTTCGATCTGCGGTTTGCTCATCGTCACTTTCACTTGTGTCTGGTACTCGCGGCCTTGGGAGTCCGTCAATGTAAAGAAATAATAATAAGTTCCTGCCGGCACATAATCATCCCAAATGCTGCCGGTTATTTGTTTTGTAATGTCGCCCTCCATTCCTCCTCTTCTTTTCACGTAGACTTTTTGAATGGAATCAGGCTTATCGATCCGGAACTCCACAAGACCGTTGTCGGCCTTCACTGCCTTGACGGCCATATCGTTTGACAGCGTAGGTTGGAACGTTTTAATTTGCACCAATCCGTAGCCGTAAAGCGAATCCTTTCCGGATGTCCCCAAATCTTTGGCGTTTTGATCGAGTATTTTGCGGATTTCCGCTGCTGATTTGTCTTTATACTGCTGTTTCAGCTCTGCCAGCACCCCTGTGACAAATGGGGTAGCCATCGATGTTCCTGACAAGGCCGTATAACCGTCCTTTTTGCCGTCGGTTGTATCCAGATTGATCGGAAAGGTGCTGAACACATACTGTCCGGGAGCGACAATTTCAAGCTCCGGTCCCGTCGCCGAGAAAGGCAAACGTTGCAAGCGGCTATCGACGCTGCCGACCGCAATGACACTGCTGTATTTGGCGGGATAGAGAATGGTATTTTTCGATCCGACCGAATCCCCGTCATTTCCGGCTGCCGCCGTAATCAGAATACCGGCGTTATACGCTTTATCCAAAGCACTCTTTAACACCGGGTCGTCGGATACGGTCGTCACGCTTAAATTGATAATGTCCATATGATGCTGAATGGCCCAATCCACCCCTGCCGTAATCGAACTGGTCGACCCTTCTCCAAATTCGTCAAAAGCTTTGACCGCGTAAAGATCCGCATCCGGTGCGACTCCAACAATACCGACGCCGTTGTCTAAAGCACCGATGATTCCCGCTACATGGGTTCCGTGGCCGTTGTCGTCGTTATATCCTTTGCCGCAATCGGAGCGGATGACGCATGTTCCCCCTTTCACCTTCAAATCAGGATGGTTCGTCGCTATACCCGTATCAATCACAGCCACTTTCACCCCTTTTCCCGTAAAAGGAGATCGATATTGGCTGTCCTCGTAAATTTTTTTATAGCCCCACGTTTCTATTTGGCTCTGAACCTTATATGTCTTATTGGCTTGAACTTTGGCGATCTCCGGTTCATTGCGCAATTTGTCGACTTGGCTCTTATCCAGTTCGGCTAAAACAGTGGGGATGGTATCATATTTTTTCTGTGCATGAATATTGTATTTTTTCAAAATCCCAGCATCTACGTGGTGGCGAAAGAGAATCATATATTCATCCGATTCCGCACCATATGCTTTGAAAGGCAAAATGACCAGCAAAAATAAGAAAAAAAATAGCCATTTCGTGTTTTTCATCCAGCAGCCTACCCTTTCTCTTAAACTTTTTCTTTATTATACTGGAATGTTTCCAGCTGTTAAATGAATATTTTTTTCCCCCATTCGCCGATAAGTTCTTGTTTCAGCCAAAAATCAACAGCCACGGTTTGCCCTGTCATCGGTTTTGTCCTTTGTTCATTAGTCTATCAGTTCATGAAAAAGAAGAACATATGAAAAAAGTATATATGAAAAAATTCCCTTTTCGCTAAAAAATTTCAATAAAATCCTTAAATTTGCTAGTCGAGTTTGGTAATCTGATAGAAAGGGCGCATTCCAAAAGTCGCAAAAAGAAAGGAGAATCCTATTTGTGTACAAAAAAATAGCCCCCGTCGCTATGGCGCTCACTTGCCTGTTTCCGTCCCATTCTTTCGCTGCTTATACAGATGTGCCTATTACTTATTGGGCCTACCATTCGATTGAGCAGTTGAGCGGAAAACAGATCATTTCGGGATATTCCGATGGAAGATTTAAACCAGGAGCCGTTATTACAAGAAAACAGGCTGCCATTATGCTAGTCCGCACCCTTTCTTTATCCTCCGATCAAACGATCGCGATCAAAGATGTGACCGAAAACACCTATGGCTACCAGGAGATAGAGGCCGCGGTATCGGCAGGTTTGTTTAGCCTGAAAGACGGTCTGTTTCAACCTGACGAACCCCTGACAAGAGAAGACATGGCTAAAGCTCTCGCCATTGGCTTTCAGTTAAAAGGGGACCAAATGAGCGCATTCACCGATGTTCCTCAAACCAGCCCTTATTATCGTTACATTGATGCTTTGGCCGCTAATGACATCACGACCGGTTATACTGACCATTCCTTTCAGCCGAAAGGTGCAGTCAATCGTGCTCAATTTGCCGCTTTTATCGCTCGAACGCTGTTCAATCCCCGCGAATATGAAGTGTTGATTGACGGAAAGAAAAAAACGACCTTTCGTTCCAAGCAAGAAGCCATTCTATTTGCAGAGCCTTACGACAATGCCGTCATCCGACCTGTCAGCAACCAATATCAAACCTTTTCCAATGAATTTTTGTCACCGGAGAAATCAGGCGTAAAAAACGGCGTTTTACTGTACAACGGATACGAGATTGAGAAAAATCCTTTATACAACAGCCTTCAAAATAAAGAATTTTTCAAGCCGTATTTGGCCTACAAAGAAAATGGACAATATGTAGATTCCATGTTCGATTCTCTTATTCTGGCAGGAAGAGAATATCCGGGAGGCGAATTCACCGAGTCTAGCCGAAATGAAGCGGGTTATAACGAATGGCTGTGGTATTTGAATAAATTGTTTGGCGAAAACGGAACGATTTCCATCATCGACCAAAGCATGAAAGAGATTCCGGTCGTTGATCATGTGAACATTTTTATCGCCATTCCTTATCCACAGCGGAAAGATCCGATTGTCGATCTAAACGGTCAAACGCACCCCAACACATTGGACGAACGATTCCAACTCGTCAAATGGTACATCGATCAAGTGTATGACCAATGGGAGCACACCCAACACAACGGGTTAATCTTAAAAGGCTTTTATTGGTTAAACGAAACGGTCACGAACCCGGAAGATGAACAGCTTCTTCTCATGGTCAGCGATTATATTCACCAACAGAAAGGAAAATTCATCTATTCGCCGCATGCGCAGTCCACTAATTTTGAATACTGGCAATCATACGGATTTGATGGGGCTTATTTGCAAAGCAACGCTCATTTTACCAACTTGAGCGAAGAAGAAACAAAAGCCAAATTACATAACAGTTTGATTGAAGCGCAAACGAGAAACAGCGGTGTGAATTTAGAAATTGAAAATCACGGATACGCGACGGTAGACATTGGATTGGAAAAGTTTCGCCAATATTTGCACTTTGCCGATCTATACGGGGCAAGATCTCAAAGCTTGATCATCTATCAAGGCGCCTCCATGGTAAACCGTTTGGCCACCTATACCGACCCGCGTTATCAAGCAATGTACACAGAGCTCTATCATTTTTTAAAAAATAAATAGCTACATACTAAAACAGGGTTCAGACGAAATGTCTGAACCCCCTGTTTTTATAGAATGAGAGGAACGGGATCACCGTTCCTCTCATTCTGCCAACCTATTGATTCACAAGATTATACAAGCTCGAAACATTGTATCCTTTAGCTTGGTAATAATCAAGCAAGCCAAGATAAATAGCATTGGCTGCCTTTTGACGCCAAGTGGCCGAAGCCAGCTTCGCGTTATCAGACGGGTTATCGATAAACCCTAGCTCTGCCAGCATGGCAGGCATGTTATTTTCTCTTAATACATGCAAATCTCCATTTTTAACGCCGCGGTCCGGTATACCCATCGCGCTGTGGAGACGGTTTTCTATTTTCGACGCTAACAATTGGCTGTCAGCCTTGTACGGGTTTTTTCCGGAACCGCCCCAATAATAGGTTTCCGAACCCGTTCCGCCGCCGGAATTGGCGTGGATGCTCACGAATACGTTCCCTTTATTCTTGATCGCGAAATCAACGCGGCCTTGCAAACTAATAAAGGTATCCGTGCTTCTCGTCATTTTTACTTGGAACGGACTTTTGGCCAAAATATTTTTCAGCCTTAATCCCGTATCCAAAACAACATCTTTTTCTTTCAATCCATAGCCGATTGCCCCCGGATCCGTTCCGCCGTGTCCCGGATCGATAATAATCACTTGGCTACTCAGACGGCTGTCGTACTGTCCGGTAGAGGACGGCGGTGTGGATTGAAGATAAGCACCATTGACATATCCGATCAAGCTGCCGGATTTTATGTAATACCAGCCGTTCACTTTATTTGCCGCATACACTTTCGTACCGCGGGTCAACGTGCCGATGACCGCATAATTCGTCGACGGTCCTTTGCGGACATTCAATACATCGTTGCTCGCCACATTGACATAGAACGGTTGGGTGAATTGGGCCGTATTTGTATTGGACGGATCTACCCGAAAATCAGGATTCATCGCTCTTGCTAAAAAAACAGCGAAATCCGCACGGATGATAGGGTCATCGAGGCCGAACGTGCCGTCTCCTTTTCCTTCGGCAATGCCGAGCTTCATCAATGTTTCGGCTGCTCCTCCCGTCGTCGTTTCACTGGAGAAACGGAACGCTTTATTGATCATAAGCGCCATTTCGCCACGCTTCAACGTCTTCTCTGGATGGAACGTGCCATCGCTGTAACCGGACAAATATCCTTTTTCCACAGCCGATTGAATATACCCCGATGCAAATGAGCTTGCCGGTACATCGCGGAACGAAGTCGAACGCTGTGTACCATTTAGTTTTAAAGCCCGTCCGATCATGGCGGCAGCCTCTGCGCGAGTCACTGTCTTTTCAGGCAGAAAACGATGGTCGGCTGTTCCTGTCACAATCCCTTTTTCGGCTAAATAATTAATTTCTTCAGCGGCTCTGTGGGTCGTTCCCACATCTGTAAAATATGTAGCGGCCGCTGCCTGCTTCACGCCAAATAAAGGGATGAAAAGCAAAAAGGCAATAGCCAGTAAAAAATGGGCCTTTTTCACTAATATTCCCTCCCTTCCACAGTTTTCTACATTTTAACATATTCATTGACAAGTCTAAACCATTCTCACTGACTATTTTTCTGCTAATTTATGATTTTTCAACTAAATAATGGAACATTTCGCGATTATCCGCATATTTTCATTTTTTTTTCAAAGCATAATCATGAGGTGATTTAGAATATGACAAACATTTTTCGACACTTATCAGCGTTTTTTGTGCTCTTGCTGCTATTGGCCAATGGAAGTTCGCCGACTGCGGCTTACGATTCTCGCCCAAAAGCCAAAAATGTCATTTTTATGATCATGGACGGCACCAATTCCGATGTCCTCGCCTTGGCGCGTTGGTATAAAGGTTCAGCACTTGCCCTTGATGAAATGATGACCGGAGGAGTACGCACCTATTCGCTGCGGTCTGCCATTACCGATTCGGCCGCCGCAGGAACCGCTCTGGCCACCGGCAGAAAAACGTTGGTGGATCATATAGGAATGATTCCGATTTTTCCTGAAGAAGGAAAGCCTTACACCGCTTATCCCGTTCCGAATATTTTGGAAGCCGCGGAAAGAAAAGGGCTTTCGACCGGAATCGTGTCGACTTCCCCTGTACAACATGCCACACCGGCTGCTTTTTCTGCGCATGTGAACCATCGCAATCAATTCGACGACATTGCGGAACAGCAAGTTTATCAAGGGATGGAAGTTGTATTGGGAGGAGGAAAAGCGTGGCTAAAACGGGATGACAAAGTCAAATCCCGTCCTGACGGCGAAAACTTGATTTCCGTCATTCAAAAGAAAGGCTATGAATACGTGACTACAAGAAAAGAACTTCTTCAAAGCAGCGGAGAAAAAATTTGGGGAAGTTTTGCCCGGGAAGATATCGCTTATGAGCTCGACCGAAAAAAGCTGAATCCGAACCAGCCTTCTCTTGCCGAAATGACCGAAAAAGCCATTCAAACTCTGTCCAAAAACGACAAAGGCTTTTTTTTGCTGGTGGAGGGAAGCAAAGTCGATTGGGCCGCCCATAAAAACGATCCGGTAGGAATGATCAGCGAAGTGCTAAGTTTTGACGAGGCCGTTCAAAAGGCGCTCCAATTTGCCAAAAAAGATCAGCAAACATTGGTCATTGCGGTTGCGGACCACGGCAACAGCGGGTTAACGATGGGAAACCGCTCCACCAATCTTTCCTATGCGAGTGAACCGAAAGAACATTTTATTGAGCCGCTTAAAAAAGCCCATTTAACGGTAACCGGAGCCGTTTCCCGATTGCGAAAAGACCGCTCCAACTTGAAAGAAGTGCTGAAATCGTATGGATTAGATTCTTTAAGCCATAAAGAATACAATCTCGTCAAAAAATCGAAACATCCGGAAAAAGAAATGGCCGCTTTGCTTTCTAAACGCGCAAAAATCGGTTTTACAACCACCGGTCATACCGGCGAAGATGTCTTTTTATTCGCTTACGGCCCCGGCAAACCAACCGGACTGGTCGAAAATACAGATTTGCCGAAATCTGTTTGCCAAACACTCGGTCTGAAACTCCAATCGTCCTATCAAGATGGGATTCAGTTTTATAAAAAGCGGGGATTTAAGACAACCATTTATCGAAAAAAAGAGGGAAATCCGGAATTAGTGGTGCAAAAGGGCGGGCAAACGATCCGCTACCCTGTCAATAAAAATATCCGTTTTGTCGACGGCAAAGAAGAAACGCTTTCCGCCGTCAACCTCTTTAACGGAACACATTTTTATATTGGACTTCCGAATCGTTAACGCTCCTTGGATGGAGCGTTTTTTTTCTCATCGATCCCTGTTATAATTAAAGGATAAGATATTTCCCAGACATCTTATGGGGGAGATGAAAAAATGCCACAAAACGCTTTGGAATGGCGAGACGCCATATTGTATTATTCCGAAGAATTATTGCAGCACCCCGCTGATCTAAACTCTTCCGCTATCGAGGAAGGATTGCGGCTATTCCGCCACGAAAACGTGGATAGCTTTCATATAGAAAACCAGATCATTCATGCTTTTGTCCATGATAACGGCCGATGGGAGGTCAACCTCGATTTAACCTTTCCGTCACTCAGCTTTTGTTCTTGCCGCCAAAAAACCTGTTCTCATCAAATGGCCGTTTTTTTTGCATTATACAGCCAAACGGGAAATCTCCAAGATTGGATGGAACAATGGCGCACGCTCACAAGCGTTCCGTCAAAGAAACAACCGCCTCTTGATATTCCGGGAGTATATTATGCCAGCGATCTGCTAAAAAAACGGGCGGCCAATGACGGCCCTGAAGAGTGGGGAAAAATGGTCGATCGCGCCTTTTTACAAACGGATTGGTCTCCGGTAAAAAAGAATCCCTACTTATTGGATATGAAAGCCCAAAGTCTCTATCGACAATTGATGACACAAGGTCCGTTTGAAAGAGAATGGAAACCGCTCTACCAATTATTTTGCAGCTACTTTCTCTTTCAAAAAGTGGTGGAATTATGCAGAACATTGGGGGAAGATTGGAATTTGATTGACCGGGCCTGTTCCTCCACTGTCTACTTTTTTGCCAAGGAATGCGAACATGCGGCCAGAGAGCTTTCTGTTCATGCCATTCCCTTTGCTTTTGACCGCTATCTTCTTTATTTAAAAGACGATCTCTTAAGACTCATCGACCGCGATAGCCGGTTGTTTTCAAATACTTGTATGTTTCTGTACATGCGTCTTTGGACCGTTCTTTTGAAAAAAGAAGACTGGCGAAAACAAGAATGGAATCGTCTGGAAAGCGAGAGTCCCATTTCATACGGGAAGGCCACCGCCTTATTGCATCAACTTCTCTTTTTGAATAAAAAGGAGGAGTTTTCCGCTCTTTTTCAACGTCTTGACGAATCGATTGTCGATGCTTCGTTAGTATGGTTGGATTACTTTTTTTCCGAACCGCCTTATCAAAAAGCTTGCTTTTTGCTCGAACTTGTGAAAGAGAAGCTGCCCGCCTATTTAGACAGCCTCACAAGTCCTTATCATAAACGCACATTTGTCGAAGATTTTTTGCGATTCATTGATGCCCCTTGGCTGGCGGAAAATCGGCCGCATCTATTGGAAGATGTGCTTTTTCAGCTTTTTCCCTACAGTTATTCCGTGCTTCATGAATTTTATATCATCACCGAACATTATCAAAAATGGACGGAATTGCAGCTATTGATGGGAGCGGAATTGGAAGAGCTTGAGCAAATGGGATTAAAGAAACTCGAAAAAGCTTCTCCCGAATGTGCTCTCCCCCTTTACCATTGGGGCATTTCCGAGCTGATCGAGCGCAAAAATCGTTCCAGCTACCAACGAGCGGTTAAATATTTAAAGAAGCTTCGACGCCTCTATAAAAAATTGAAACGTGAGCAAGACTGGGAACGATACTGGGCCGGTTTGCAAGAAAAAACGAAACGTCTTCGCGCTTTTCACGAAGAATGCAGAAAGGGTAAACTGATCGATGCTTAAATTAAAAACGTTGACTGTTCATACGATGCCATTTGAAGATGATCGTTTCTTTGTTTTTCTTACTTCTGACAGCGGAAAAGCAGTTGACTATTCCTTAGGAAAACAGCTGTTCCTTTGGCATCAAGAAAGCTTTTTCGGCACGGAACTGGAAGTAAAGGAAGCGGATGGTATGAAAGGGTTTATGCTTTCCGCTTGGCAATGGATTAGTCTGTTAAAAAACGACCGTTTTCATTCGTTTATCCAATGGCATTTTGACCCGCTCACTCAATATGGATTGTCCGTGGCGCCCGTTCTTTATGAAGCGGTGGTGAATGGCGAATTTTCGCCCGTTTTTCATGAAACAGACATTTACTGGGAACCTCCGGCCGCCGTCTGGGAGGAGTTCAATCCTGATTTTTGGGAACAGGACGTATGGAAAGGAATATCAGCCAGAAAAATGACCATCGACCTGTTTCAAAGATGCGTACACGATTTTTTGTCCCATTCTCCTGTTTTTCAAAAGCTTCATGAGATCGCCGATTATCTTCAAAACGGGAAATTGTCAGCCGACGATCTCCAATCTTATTGGGCAGACGGCCACTTTCGCCAATGGGCCGGTTTCGTGGAAGATCCTGTTCCGTTCTCTATAGGCTTGCGTCTGTCAGAACCTGAAAACGATCAAGATTCATGGCTATTAGAAACGGTTCTGCAAAACAAAAAAAATCCAGAAAAAATTTACAGCTTAAATGGCAGAATTCCTCCTACTTGGAAAGTGCATCTTCCTGCTGTGCTTGCAGAACAAACGCGCTGGCTGCGTTTATTGCCTGAACTGCAGGAAAACGGAAAAATGAAAACAGCGTTGACCGAAGAAGAAGCTTGGACTTTTCTGACCGAAACGAGCGAAAAACTGATTGCCCTGGGTATTGCCATTCTTCTTCCTTCATGGTGGGAATCGATACGCCAAGCGTCCTTTTCCCTTTCTGCCCGAGTCCGCTCTCAATCACATTATCAGCGGACATTTGTCGGATTAAATACGATCCTTGATTTCGACTGGCGGATTTCTCTGAATGGAGAAGAACTGGCAGAAGAAGAATTTCAAAAATTAGTGTCGGAAAAACGCCGGCTTGTCAAGGTGAACGGCCAGTGGGTGCCGCTTGACCCGAAAATGATTCAAAAAATCCAACAGTTAATGGAAGAAGCGAAGAAAAAAGGGATCAGAATGCAGGACGTTTTGACGCAAGAGTTCACCGGTGATTCAGAAGAAATTCAAGAAGAACCTGCAAACTTGTACGAACTCGCTTCGATCCAAATTCAATTAAACCGTTCATTGCAGCAAATGATCGACAAGCTTCAGCATATCGAACAAATTCCTTTGCAGCAGGCTCCGGCTTCCTTGAAAGGAACTCTGCGTCCCTACCAGCAAATAGGAATGAGCTGGCTCTTGTTTTTGCGGTCGTTTCGTTTCGGCGCCATTCTTGCCGACGATATGGGGCTTGGAAAAACGATTCAGCTGATCGCTTATTTATTGCATGTGAAAGAAAAAGAAAAGGCGGACATGCCGGCTTTGATCATTTGTCCGACATCTGTACTCGGAAACTGGCAAAAAGAGCTTGAACACTTCGCTCCCGACTTGCGAGTTCTGCTTCATTACGGCCAGAACCGGCTACAAGGCGAAGACTTTGCCGAATGTATTCAAAATAAAGATGTCGTGCTCACTTCATACGGTCTGTCCCATTTGGACTTTGAGACCCTTTCAGCCGTTCATTGGAGCACCATCGCCCTCGATGAAGCCCAAAACATTAAAAACGCCCATACAAAGCAGTCTCGGGCCATCCGAAAATTAACGGGAAATCATCATATCGCCTTAACCGGTACACCGATGGAAAACCGCTTATCGGAACTATGGTCGATTTTTGATTTCACGAACCATGGCTACTTAGGAAGCTACCAAAAATTTCAAAAGAATTATATCATCCCGATTGAAAAAGAGCGTTCGGAGAAAAAAATCCGCCTCTTGCAGGCAAGAATTCGTCCGTTTTTGCTGCGGCGGACCAAGAAAGACCCGGAAGTGGAATTAAATTTGCCGGATAAGCTGGAACAAAAGCAATATTGTCCTTTGACAGCGGAACAAGCCGCTTTATATGAAGAATACGTGCAAGAAACGTTAAACCGGATTGAACAATTATCTACCTTTGAACGCCGAGGGGTTGTCTTGCAAATGTTAAATAAGCTGAAACAACTTTGCGACCATCCGGCCTTATATTTAAAAGAAACCCGTCCGAGTCACGCTGCTGAACGTTCGCACAAGTTGGCCAAACTGCTGGAGTTGGTTCAAGAAATTTTGGAACAAAAGGAAGCCTGTTTGATTTTCACCCAATATATCACGATGGGAGAGATGATTCAGCAGGAAATCGAGAGCCGATTTCAAATCAAAGCACCGTTTCTGAACGGGAGCATGCCGAAGCTGCAGCGTGATCGCCTTGTCAGCCAGTTTCAGGACGGAGAATTTCCGATATTTATCTTATCCTTGAAAGCCGGCGGAACCGGATTGAATTTAACGGCCGCCAACCACGTCATCCACTATGACCGCTGGTGGAACCCGGCTGTTGAAAACCAGGCAACCGATCGTGCGTATCGCATTGGCCAACACCGCTTTGTCCATGTTCATAAATTGATTGCCACTGGTACGTTGGAAGAAAAAATTGATAAAATGATTGAAGAAAAACAAGAACTGAACGAGAAAATCATCCAAAGCGACCAATGGATCACGGAGCTCTCCAACCAAGAGCTGGAACAACTGCTCAAATTGGAACCGCAAGGATAAACCCTTTTTTCACTATTTCTTGTTTTTTTATTTGAACCAAACAAAATCAGAGCCGGTACTCCCGCCGGCCCTTTTTATTTGAGGGAAAGTATGGAAGGTTTCAATATCTTTTATCTCTAGAGGAAAGTCAGAAAGGCCATTTTGAGGATAATAAGAGGGCAATGCGGGCATGAAACCCGTTTTTAAAAAAGGAAGAACGGAAAGTAGTTTATTTTTTTAAACTTCTTTCCATTTTGCTTTCATTCTTACGAGACAGAAAAACGATTGGATCGGAAAGCGATTGACTGGATTCCAGCCGGCGGATGCGCTGTTCGAGAAGGTGTATGGAGGAATGACAATTTCCAAGCAAGTAAACCACTTTTTCCATCAACCGTTCCATTTTTTCCATTTTGGCATAAACGTTTGGATCCAGAAAACATTCACCTCTTTTCATTCAAGCTCCATTAATGGAAACGTTTCTTCTTGGGGCTTTGAACTTAAAAACTGCACCGATTTGGCCACGACTTCCGTGATATGCACCTTCTTTCCTTCTTTATTTTCATAATTTCTTGTCTGAATACTGCCCAGCACCCCGATCAAAGATCCTTTGCTGCAATATTTGGCCGTATTTTCCGCAATCTTGTTCCAAAATGTACACAGAACAAAATCTGCTTTTCCCCCTCCTTCTTGGCCGCGATAAGGACGCTGAACCGCCAATATGACGGGAAGAAACATTTTCCCTTCCGTCGTGTAACGCAGCTCCGGATCTTTTGTCAGTCTCCCGACTAACGTCACTTGATTGATCAATGATTTATCAACTCCTTCTTCTTTTTTCGGGAGGCATTTTCATCTTATCGGGAAAAGACGCATTCGTAAAATCGCTACTTTCCGCTTTTTCGACACGATCTTTTGTTTTCGCTGTTATTGTCAAGGAAAAAAGCGAATATTTTCGACAACTTCGGAGGCAATCAACCTTTTTTGCTTTTCTTTCCATTTTTATCTCCCCACGCTTTCTAGGTGCTGTCAATTCGGCTATGTTATAATGGAAGAAAAGCGAATCAATGGAGGCCGTCTTCTAAATGAAAACCTTTAAATTAGTCAGTCTTCAATTTATCGAGGATCAAGACGCTAAAGACATTGATTTCATTGATGGATTAATTATTAATAAAGAAGATGAAAAGCGGACGTGGCTGATTGAGCTTTTTACGGATCTATCCTATTACGATTATTTCCGTGACGTTCAACAAAGAGATAAAGACTTGGAAATTCAAGTCATCATATCCCGCCCTGAAAACAGCCCGGCTTATTTTTTCGGACATATCCATTGCATCAAAAAAATGGAATCCAACGTAAGCGTCTTGTTGCAAGGACGTTTAACCAACAGACAAAACGAATTTGCCGAACGTCTTCTTACGGATTTGGTCCAAATGGGATTGAGCGGTGAACAGCTTGTTCGAGAATTTTCCGGCAACTTAAAAAAAAGACCCGGCCATCCCGTTGCCAAGATTCGTTAATATCCCCCCATCGCTGTCCGTCTGCAATATTTCAATCCGTAAATAAAAAAACCCGGTCACGACTTCAAATGATCGGGTTTTCGTTTTTATGGCTTTTCGGCTCGCTTTTTCCGTTTTTTGACTTTTGATTTTTCTTGACTGTCAAAAGCGGGAGTGAACCAGCTGAAAACCGGTTCTTTCTCCTGCTTTATTTATAGGCGGCGTTTTCTTTCAACTGTTTCGAAAGAAAATCTATGTAAAACTTTGCCTCCATTTTACAGGAATAATCGTAGTCGGTTCCCAATTGTTTTTGCAGGACATCCACCGTTTCAATTTGCTCAGGAGTCGGTTCTTCCGAGATGATTTTTTCGATGATTTCATTCATTTTGGACGCTATTTCTTCGTGAAATTCAGGGCTGCTTTTAATTTCATTGCTCACTTTATGATACCAAGACGAATTGGATTGAATATATTCTTTCCATTCTTGCATAAACTCTTCAAAAGAAAAACGATGATCCTGCCATTGAATCTTAGCCATATATTGTTCAAACGCAGTCGCAATTGAGCGAGTGATACTTATTTTTACGCCGTGCGGTAAACTTTGCAACATGGAATAAGTACCTCCTACATAATACATATATCGTATCTACTTTATCATAATTAGGAAGTTGTTGACAAAGTTTTTCTTTTTTTCATTAAAATGCAACAAACCCACCGTTTAGAACGGTGAGTTTGTGAATCCTTGCGGTTGGCAGCCTCCATTAGAATGGAGGCTGCCGATTCATTCCTAGCGCCTCTTTTCAGCAGCCGGTCCTCCTCCATCTTTTCGTCGGATGCACCAAGCACCTCCTGTAAAAGAGGGGCTCAACGAAAAAATTCAACCGTTGATGTTCCTTTTTCGCCATCATTCATCTTTATTGTCTTTATCTCTTACATCACGTTTATCTTCGATTGGCTCTTCTCCCGGAGTATTTCTGTCTTTCGTCATGTCCCAATCATTATTGGTGTTTTTATCATTGGTTCTTCGGTTATTGTTGTTGAAAATACCGTTGTTGTTATTGTCATTAGGGTTGAGATCAGGCCCATCATTGTTGTTATTTCTGTTTAAATCATTACGGTCATTATTGTTATTGCGGCGATTGTTGTCATTAAGATCGCGGCGGTTATCGTCTATTACACCGTTGTCGTTGTCGTTGGCAGGCGGCGGAGGATTTTGATTGGTGTTACAGCCGGCTAAAAGCAAAATAGCTAACAGCGAGCCTCCCATTAATTGCAAAAACTTGCTCATTTCTATCCTTCTCCTTTCATTATTCCATCCATTGGTAGACCGGATATTACTGGTCGGTTGTTATCATGCGCCAGTTTCATGAAATCTATTCCGATTTGAAAAAAAGATTGCAAAAGCCGACCTGTCGGCATCAGAAAATGTGTAAACCAAGCGCGAAAACCACTTTTTTACAAAGCTTTCGCTTATTTTTTCCTTTCGCCCGAAAAAATTTCATAAAAAAAGACTCCGTTATTTGAAAATCTTTCATATGGCGACTCATTCAGTCGACTATATGAAAGACTCCCAAAAACGAAGCCTGTTAAACCATTTCAGCAAAACTTGATCCAAGCGGCTAAGCATGATCGGGATGGCTTTATTTCGATTGCGAACGATCCCCCAGTGCAAACGTAATTTCCGCTTCACAAACGATTTCCCCGTTCACTGTCGCCGTCGCTTGGCCTTTGCCGATGCTTCCTCTAACCCGCACAAGTTCCACTTCAAGGCGAAGCTGATCTCCAGGTTTTACTTGCTTTTTAAAACGGCATTTGTCGATTCCGGCAAAAAAAGCGAGCTTTCCCCGGTTTTCTTCCTTATTCAAAACCGCCACTGCTCCTACTTGAGCCAGCGCCTCTACAATAAGTACTCCCGGCATGACAGGGTAATCGGGAAAATGGCCGTTAAAAAATTCTTCATTGCCCGTTACGTTTTTAATTCCCACCGCTCTTTTGCCGTCTTCCAATTCTTCGATCCGATCGATCAGCAAAAACGGATAGCGGTGCGGAATAATGTCTTTGATCTGTTGCAAATCCAACATGCACCTTATGCCTCCTTAGACAATAACAAGTCCTTTATCGTCGAAAATAAATTCATCCACATCGATGGCTTTAATACATCCATCGGCTTCCCATGTCCAATGACGCTATAGCCGATGACCGCCCCAACAAACGCTGTGAATGCAACTAAGAAAAGATTCACTATAAATCGTCCCAGGGGCGTTAATTTCTTTTTCTTTCTAACTTTTCTCTGCTGTTCTGTCATAAGATCACCTTTAGCGAAGACTATTCACAAGCCCCATCATTTGATCGCCAAGAGTAACCGACCGGGATTGAAATTGATAAGAACGCTGGACGTTGATCATATCCGTCATTTCTTTGGAAATATCGACATTGGACTTCTCAAGCGCTCCTTGTTGAACGCTGATTTCACTGCGAAGAGCCCCCGTTAAATCGCGTGCGACTTCCCCAATGGCTACTGTGCTGTCAGCAGGCAGACCAAGCAAGTTATTTCCTTTTTGTTCTAAATATTGAGGCCTCTCAACGGACACGATTCCCAAATTCACTGCTTGTCCTCCTCCGACCGAAAGCCTTCCCGTTTTATCCACTGTTACGTTTTGACCTGACTGCCCGTTAAATTGAACAGGCCGATTTTGTTCATCTAACACAGGATATCCTTCGGCTGTGACAAGCATGACTTGATTGCCGTTCACAGGGGAAAGATAAAAAGCACCATTTCGCGTAAAACGAATCTCTTCCCGTCCATTTTCCTGAACCAAAACTTTAAAGTATTGATTTTCATTTGTCAATGCCAAGTCCAAGGAACGTCCCGTTGTTTGAATAGGTCCCAATTTCGTATTCATTTTGGTTTGGGCCAATTTGGCTCCCGTTCCCAATCGAATCCCTTCCGGTGTCATTCTTCCCATCTCTCTGTTTGGGTGAAGCTGATTCTGAAACTGTTGGACTAGCAGGTCGGAAAAAGTGGCTTCACGGCTTTTAAAGCCATTCGTGTCCGCGTTCGCTAAATTGTTGCTAATGACGTCCAGCTGTTTTTGCAATTGGCCCAATGTATTAGTAGCATTGATCATTATGCGGTTCACTGCTGCTCCTCCTCTTCAGGCAACTAATTGATTCTCCCCACTTCATTGACGGCTTTGTCCATGCTGCGGTCATAAGCCTGCAGCACCTTCTGATTCGACTCATACGCACGATAAGCGGCTAACATATCGGTCATGGTTTGAGCGGCATCCACGTTGGATCGTTCCGTAAATCCTTGCTGAATTCGAAAGCGGATATTATTCACTTGAAAAGCGTTTGGAAGCATCCCGTTATCCAAACGATAAAGCCCATCCCCTTCTTTGACTAAAGAGTCGGGATTGGCCGCATAAGACACGCCTAATTGCGCCACATACTCCCCATTATCAAAAATTCGCCCTTGTTCGTCAATTTTCAAATTATCTGTTTGAACCCTGATTGGATTTCCGTTCGTATCGAGAACATTCAAACCGTCAGCCGTTGTCAAATAGCCAAGTCCATTGACAGTAAAATTTCCATTGCGTGTATACCGTATGCCATTTGGCCCCTGGACAGCAAAAAAGACCGTTCCCTTTGAATTAGCCCCTTGATTTCCCGGCACGAATATATCCAACAGCGCCAAATCGGTTTTGTTTCCTGTTTCCTGCAAGTCTCCTTGAACAAAGTTGGGAATGGTTTCTTGCATATAGACACCCGTATTTAAGCTCCCAACAGTTGTATAAGAAGGGATTTTCGCCAGCTTGCCATATTCGTCCAAGCGGCTTAACAGCATTTCCGGAAAAGCCCGAAGCGAGGATTTATCCGTTTTATATCCTGGCGTATTAGCATTAGCCATATTATTCGTCAGCAGCTCTGTTCTTCTTTGTTGAGCGATCATGCCCGAAGCCGCTGTATAAAACCCTCTGAACATATTGATTCACCTCTGCAATGGATTGCTGGTTTTATTATACAGGAAACCATTTGGCAATGCTTTCTCTTTTTTAGAAAAAAATTCATCCCTGCCAACTGTAGTAGAAGTCCATGCCCGCCATATGGCTTGCATCCTTAAATGAATTTCCGATTGGATATTTTATCAATATGATCCAAAATGACTCCCGTACCTACCGCTACACAACTCATCGGATTTTCAGCAATGAGCACCGGCACTTTTAATTCATCCGAAAGCAGCTGGTCAATGCCGTGAAGCAGCGCTCCTCCTCCCGTCAGCATCACTCCGCGGTCAATGATATCAGCAGAAAGCTCCGGCGGTGTTTTTTCTAACACGTTTTTGGCTGCTTGGACAATGGATACAACGGACTCTCTTAAAACCCCTTCAATTTCTTTCGAGTTAATCGTTAAAGTTCGTGGAAGGCCAGTGACCATATCGCGGCCGCGGATATCCATTTCTTCATTATGACCATCCGGATATACCGTTCCGATGGTCATTTTAATTTGTTCTGCCGTACGCTCTCCAATCAGTAGCTTATACTCTTTTTTTATGTAATTTAAAATTTCCATATCAAAGTTGTCGCCTGCTATTTTAATGGACTCGGAAGTAACAATGTCCCCCATCGAAAGCACCGCAATGTCAGTCGTTCCTCCGCCGATATCCACCACCATGTTGCCGCTCGGCTGAAAGATATCCATTCCTGCCCCGATGGCAGCTACTTTCGGTTCTTCTTCTAAATAGACTTTTTTCCCGCCGCTCTTTTCAGCTGCTTCTCGGATCGCTTTTTGTTCCACGCTCGTAATATTCGTCGGGCAGCAGATTAAAATTCGCGGTTTGGAAATAAATCCGCTTACGTTTAACTTATTTAAGAAATGTCTTAGCATGGATTCTGTAATGTCAAAATCTGCAATCACTCCGTCTTTTAATGGCCGAATGGCGACAATATTGCCCGGAGTCCTTCCGACCATGCGCCTTGCTTCTTCTCCGACTGCCAGCACTTTTCCTGAATTTCGGTCAATCGCAACGACTGACGGTTCATTTAACACAATTCCTTGTCCTTTTACATGAATAAGCACATTGGCCGTCCCCAGGTCAATCCCGATATCCTTTGAAAACATGTTGTATAAGGGCTCCTTTCCTCTTTTCTTCCATTTATGTACAATTTTTTGAAATGAAGTTCTATATCCCCAATTATCTATTTTATCATAAATGTTTTTCCAAAAGGAGAGCGAAAAAGACATGAAACTGAAAAAGAGGTGACCTTTGCAGCAACAGGTCACCCCTTTCCCCTTACCGCTTCAAAGCGGCAGGATTATGCCCGCGGTATTTTTTCTTTGTCGCTTCTCCACCCCGCAGGTGGCGGATCGATTTATGGTAATCTAATATGGCTTTCACTTCATTAGCTAGTTCAGGATTTATTTCAGGCAATCGTTCCGTTAAATCTTTGTGGACAGTACTTTTGGATACGCCAAACTCCTTCGCGATCACGCGAACCGTTTTTCTCGTCTCCACGATATACTTTCCAATCTTGATCGTTCTCTCTTTGATGTAATCGTGCACACCACTCGCCCTCCCTAAATTGGATGTGAGAAGTGTGAAATGAGACTCGCTTTCACTTCATTTAAGTACTGTATTCCCGCATGAAAATAAATTGGTGGTCCTCCCCCGCGCATGCGGCAGAAAGCGAGATCGCTTTCTATCTTTACCACGACTGATCAAGTCTTTTTGCCTTTGGATATTTGCTTTTTTAACGATTCCTCACCTCAAACACTCTCTCTAATTTTTGTGCAGGTTTGTAATCATTTTATTAGCTTGGTTAAAAATATATGCACGAAATCAGTATTAAGGACAAGGCATGAAGGGACTTTTTTACGGGCGGATACAGAATCAGTCGTGAAAATCAGCGTGGCAGCAGCTCAAAAAACGGATGGATTCCTTTGTTCCAAGTTCAAATGAAAATAAAAAAACAGAGAGTTTATTCCGTTCACTCTCTGTGCATCTATAAATTACTGGACGGTTTTGTTGAGATATTGTTCAGGATTTAAAGGAGTGTTGTTTTTGCGAATTTCAAAATGGACATGAACACCCGCTTTTTCGTTAAACACACTGTTTCCTGCTTTTCCGATCACTTGCCCCTGTTTTACATTTTCGCCTTCTTTGACTTGTATGTCTTTCACAGATTGATATTGTGTGACAATTCCTTTTTCATGTTCAATTTCAATGACATTGCCAAGCAAAGCATCTTCTTGAATGTTCGTTACTTTTCCGCTCAACGCCGCCGTTACATCGAAGCTTTTTCCATCTTTCACACCAATATCAATTCCTGTATTGGGATAATACGTATTGTTATAAACTACTAGTGCGGCTTCTTGTTCCTTTTGGGAAGCGTTTTTGTCATAAAATTTTTGCTTAATAACGGCTTCATCCGGATTTTCCAATGGAAGCTTCACGGTTTCCAGCGCCGTATTGACTTCCACCGAAGGCTCACGGCTGCTGTTGTCAGCGGATTGTTGTTGGCCCTGATCTTTCGTCGCATTGTTATCTTCAGTTGTTTGATACCATACAATACCGGCTATTAAAAGGGCAGCAATGACAAGATATAAGCTCGGAAATACCCAACGTTTTTTAAAGAAAGTTTTCATCCTTAGAGAAATTCGTTTCTTTTCTTCCTCTCTCACTTTTCATCACCTCAGCTACCATTTTGAACAGGCCGGGTGAATTCTATACCTTTTTTTCAAAAAATTTTTTTACTTTTTATTTTTCGATAATCCATTTAAAATTATTCACGTAATCGCGACACCATATTCTGGGGTTTTATATTATAAGGTTAAAAAAAGGCAGCATTTCCCGAATAATGGTCCCATCCAGAAAATGCTGCCTGTCTTGTCTTCCAAAGAAGTGAGTCTCATTATGAAAAAGGCGAATATCCCTCACCTTTTAAGGAATCGCCGTTTTCTTTCCGTTTTCACTTGATTTTTGCGCGGTGATCCGGTTTTTCAAATAATCGTCTGAAGAGGCAATTTGCACATGTTGATAATAATATTTTAAAATCTGTATGTAATTTTTCCCTTCTTTTGCCATTCCATTAGCACCATATTGGCTCATACCAACCCCGTGGCCGTATCCTTTTGTCGTAATCGTCATATGATCGCCTTTTATCACCCAGGAAAAATCTGCAGACTTCAGCCCAAGCTTTTCCCTTATCTCCCTTCCCGTAAATTCTTTCCCAGCAATCAAGACTTTCCCGACTCGATTGCCAGCTGTCCGTTGGATGACAGTACCGGCATCTTTTTTATTTTTTAAATGAACCCCTAATTTTTTTTCAAACTCTTTTACGGGGATGACCGTCTTGGAGTAATATTGCGGAGATTTTTTATCCCATGGGCTTTTGACGCTTTTTAAATACGGTATCGGCTGTTTCCAATAATCCTCCGAGTTTTCCGTATAACCATTGCTTGTCGAAAAAAACGAAGCTAAGATAGGTTCTCCATTATAAGTTAAAATTTTTCCGGCCGTTTGGCCCACCGCTTCTTCTATTTTTTTCATCTTCCACTGATAATCTTTTCCCCATATTTGTTTTAATTCCTCAGGGCTTTTATACACTTGGTCTTTCACCGTATCGGTGACATCCGCTCCGTCCGGCGCATCAGAACCTTTCATTAATTTTTTGACAATAAACGTTCTAGCCGTTAAGGCTTGCGCTTTTAATGCCTCCATTTCAAAATCCGCCGGCATTTCCGAGGCCACCACACCAGCCACATATTTTTCCAACGGCTCTTTTTCCGTTTTATGAAGTTGGGATCTATATACCGCCACTTCTACGCTTGATTGTTTTTCCAACTGAGACTGGCTCTTATTCGCTGAAATCTTTTCAGTCATTTTTCCGCTCGTCCCTTGATCGGAAAACGGAATGACAAGCAAGGCCGGTATAATCATCGCTGATGTAGTCAGAATAGCTAATAAAATAAACAGTGGATTCCAGTTCTTCATCATGTATTACGTCCTCCAGTAACGTTTTTTGAGACAGAAAGGGCAATAGCTTTTCTCATCTCCAACATATGGCGGAGGACAAGCTTTTATGTCAGAAATTTGTTGAATAGAGTCCGGATGATCGGGGCATAATGGTGGATGGATTCTTTTTCGAACGTGGAAATAAAAGAGGCCGCCCGTTGGTGGAAAACATGAAAAAAGCCCGCTTTTATCAAGCGGGCCGGCCATCACGCTTTCACATCTGTGATGGCAACTTTTTCCGTCAGGGTTTCTTGGTCTTCTTCGTTAACGCGGATAATATCGGCTCCCAGCGAGGCCAGCTTACCATGGAAATTCACATATCCCCGGTCCAAATGCTTTAATTCCGTTACACGGGTATATCCGTCAGCGACTAAGCCTGCAAGTATCAACGCAGCTGCTGCACGCAAATCGGTAGCCGTCACTTCAGCTCCCTGAAGCTTACACGGTCCGTTAATAATAACGGAACGTCCTTCAATTTTAATGTTCGCATTCATGCGTCGGAATTCTTCCACATGCATAAACCGGTTTTCAAATACTGTTTCCGTAATCACACTGGTACCTTCTGCTTTCAGCAAAAGAGCCATCATTTGTGATTGCATGTCTGTCGGAAAACCGGGATGCGGCATCGTTTTAATGTCTACAGCTTTTAACTTTTCCGGACCGATGACTCGGATGCCGTTCGCTTCTTCAATGACAGTCACGCCCATTTCTTCCAATTTGGCAATAAGAGAGGTAAGATGCTCAGGAACAGCTCCTTGAACCAGTACATTTCCTCCCGTAATAGCCGCAGCTGTCATAAAAGTGCCGGCTTCGATTCGGTCTGGAATAATGGCATGTTCCGCCCCGGTCAAATAATCAACGCCTTCTACACGAATCGTACCTGTACCTGCTCCTCTAACATTTGCTCCCATTTTATTGAGAAAATTCGCTAGATCGACAATTTCCGGTTCTTTGGCGCAGTTTTCAATGATCGTTGTTCCTTCTGCCAATACAGCAGCCATCAATATATTTTCGGTCGCTCCTACACTAGGAAAATCAAGGTAAATTTTCGCACCTTTTAATCGGCCGGGAACTTCTGCTTCTATAAAACCGTTGCCAACTTTGACAACAGCCCCCATTGCTTCAAAGCCTTTTAAATGCTGATCGATCGGTCTGGATCCAATTGCACAGCCACCGGGAAGGGCTACCCGCGCTTTACCGGTACGGGCAAGCAACGAGCCCATGACTAATACAGACGCCCTCATTTTTCGTACATATTCAAACGGGGCCTCTACAAAAACCTCTCTAGATGCGTCTACTATGATTGTATTGTCTTCAAAGTTCACGTCACAGTTTAAATGACGCAGCACTTCGTTAATGGTATACACATCGGAGAGAGCAGGTACATCACGAATGATACTTTTTCCTTTACTTGCTAATATTGTTGCAGCGATAACAGGGAGAACGGCGTTTTTTGCGCCTTCCACTTTCACTGTGCCGTTCAGCCTTTTTCCGCCGCGGACGATGATTTTTTCCAAGAGTATTCCCCTCCGCGTCCTAATTCTCTATATTAATATTCAACTGTAATGATTGGTGTGCCAATGACAAAGGATGTATTGGCGTCCAATTGTTCTTCTCTCAATCCAATTTGCAAATTCATCCGTTTTTCTTTCAGAGGTAAGCTCTGACTGAATTGTTTTGAATAAGCTGAAATGGAATAGAGATCGTCTTCTTTCAGTGCTTCCGTTTCTTTTGCATTTAATGCCGTCATCATAGAGGAAACTTGATTTGACAAAACTTCCTTAAGTTTACCATTGAACTTCCCCTTTATACAAGAGAAAACCAGAGGGTGGTGAATAAAAATTTTCGAGTAATTTTCTTCAAACCCTCCATGAATAAAAGAAAGATTTTCTTTTTTCAGGTCACTTCCTTCAACTGTATAAAGGACATACGATTGTTCGTTTTCATTGGAAACAATTTGAATGGTTTGGCGGATATTTCCTTTGGTTGATACAGCAGAGTATGAACTCTCATTACTATTTGTATTTTTGGACCAAGCCCAGTGTGAAAACTCCGCCTGAAGCTTCCGTACAGTTTGTCCAATTTTTTCACTTTGAATCGGTTCCCTCGTGTGTAAAGACCATGAAGAAATCGTTCCATTCATACTTTCCGCCAGATTAGCAAGTGTTTCGATTTCCGGTTTCGGATTCACCGCTATCGTGTTTTTCCCCAAAAGTACGATTGAAAAACCCATTATGCCAATAATAATGACGAAAATGATATAATTTCCTTTCATACATCTTCTCCCCTTTGGTAACAGTGTTTCCGGTTACCTGGGAGAAATACGTGGGAATAATCGTCATCTTTCAACAATGAGTCTTGTGTACATTTTCACTTGCTAATCAAGCAAACAAAAAGCAGTTTAAAAAAACTGCATCCAAAGAAAATAATAAATAAAATTTTTAAAAATTCAAGTGTGAAGAACGAACTAAATTCTCAGGACCATCCAAAATTGAAAATCGATTCATTTTCCCTATGATCAAGAGGAATCGTCATCTTTCCGGCCGCTTTTCCGATCCAAAAAAACAGAAATTATTGAAACATCATTGGCAGCTGCTGCGACCATAGCAAATAATCCAAGAAAAATTGGCTGACCACTGAACCAATAGCAATTGTCAACAAGACGTATAACAGCCTGGCTTGAAAGACTCTATTGGGTTTAATCAGCTTCTCAAACCTTAGCGCTTGCAAAGCCCAAAATGTAATCGCTATAAACACCAAATGGGAAAGAATGCTGAGGAGCGCTTGTTGTCCAAATTGTGCAACCATCCTGACCTCTCCTTCCAGGTTTTCCACCTGCCAGCTATTGTAGCATAAATCTTGCATAGAGAACGACTGTCATTCCATTTTCTAATCGATGATCCATCCTTGCCGATGATTGGCCGAACAACATAGTCTCTTCTTGAGAATGATGGTTTCATTCTTTTGAAAAAAGAGATTTAATTCCCTCATGAATGATTCCTATTCTTTCAATTCAATCAAAAATCAACAGGTCAACCTTCCTCTCACTCTAAAGACCATGCCTTCTCTTTCCTGCTTCCATATTTTTCGTTCCAAACTCCCGCTGATATGACCATTTTTTCCATAAAATCAGCCTTTATTCCGTTTAACGTCTTACCTAAAATAAACGAAAAAAGTCAGCAACCATTCTTTTTTACGGTGAGCAATAGATAAACGAAAAGCAGAATGATCATTTCATTAGTCCGATAAAAAAGCTGATCCAAACAAGAAAGCGAAAATTTCCTGTTCAGATCAGCCTAGGTTGGTCATTCCAATTATTTATGTTTGTATATATTGATGCGGTTCACAGCCCGTTTTAATGCCAATTCTGCCCTCTTATTATCCATGTTTTCTTGCCGCAGACGGCGCTCTGCTCGTTCTTTTGCTGCTTGAGCACGTTCAATATCAATATCTTCCGCCCTTTCAGCAGCTTGCGCCAAAATCGTCACTCGATCAGGACGAACTTCCAAAAAGCCTCCGCTGACAGCAATCCATTGTGTATTATTGCCATTTTTCAAACGAACAGCACCGATTTCTAAAGGAGCAACCAACGGAATATGTCCGGGTAAGATACCTAGCTCCCCACTGGTCGCTCTGGTACTTACCATTTCCGCTTCTGATTCATGAACCGGGCCATCAGGAGTGACGACAGTGACTTTAATTGTTTTCATATGAATACCTCCTGAACCCTTTTATTATACTTCTACTCCCATTTCTTTCGCTTTTTCGATTACATCTTCGATCGGACCTACAAGACGGAATGCATCTTCCGGAAGATGGTCATATTTTCCTTCCAGAATTTCTTTGAACCCTCTTACCGTTTCTTTTACAGGCACATAGGAACCAGGTTGTCCCGTAAATTGTTCCGCCACGTGGAAGTTTTGAGATAAGAAGAATTGAATGCGGCGAGCGCGATGTACAACAAGTTTATCTTCGTCGCTTAATTCATCCATCCCTAAAATGGCGATGATATCTTGCAATTCTCTGTAGCGTTGCAGCGTTTGCTGAACTTGGCGAGCCACTTTATAATGCTCTTCGCCGACGATTTCAGGTGTCAACGCCCGAGACGTAGAAGCAAGCGGGTCTACTGCCGGATAGATCCCCATTTCAGAAAGTTTCCGTTCAAGGTTGGTGGTTGCATCCAAGTGAGCGAAAGTAGTCGCTGGAGCCGGGTCAGTGTAGTCATCGGCAGGCACATAAATCGCTTGAATCGATGTAACCGAACCAACATTTGTGGACGTAATCCGTTCTTGAAGCTGTCCCATTTCCGTTGCCAACGTAGGTTGATAACCTACCGCAGAAGGCATACGTCCCAACAATGCGGAAACCTCAGAACCAGCTTGCGTAAACCGGAAAATATTGTCAATGAAGAGAAGCACGTCTTGTCCTTGTTCATCACGGAAATATTCAGCCATGGTAAGACCGGTAAGGGCCACACGCATACGGGCACCAGGCGGCTCATTCATTTGCCCGAACACCATCGCCGTTTTGCTGATAACCCCGGAATCCTTCATTTCATGATAAAGGTCATTACCTTCACGAGTCCGTTCTCCTACACCGGAAAATACGGAAATACCGCCGTGTTCTTGTGCGATGTTGTTAATCAATTCTTGAATTAAAACCGTTTTTCCTACTCCTGCACCGCCGAACAAACCGATTTTACCACCTTTAATATAAGGCGCCAACAAGTCGACTACTTTAATTCCGGTTTCCAATATTTCCACTTCGGTAGAAAGTTGTTCAAATTTTGGCGCTGGACGATGAATAGGATCGCGGCGTGCATCTTCAGGAATTGGTTCATCTAAATCGATGGTTTCCCCTAATACGTTAAATACCCGTCCTAATGTTACGTCTCCGACAGGAACGGAGATCGGTTTTCCTGTATCGATTACTTCCATTCCGCGTTGCAGACCGTCTGTGGAAGCCATGGCAATCGTACGAACCGTATCATCGCCTAAGTGAAGCGCTACTTCCAATACGAGATCAATGCTTACTTCTGATTCCGTTTTTGCTTCGTATTGTACTTTTAACGCGTTGTATATATCGGGAAGCTGGCCGCTCTCGAACTTCACGTCAACTACCGGACCCATTACTTGAAGAACGTGTCCTTTGCTCATTATGTTCCCTCCTAACTAGCTTTTAGCAGATTAAAGACTGCCACATTCAAAAATTCTATCGCTTGTTTCCGCAACGAACTAGAGTTACTCCAATGCAGATGCTCCGCTGACAATTTCCGTGATCTCTTGGGTAATAGAAGCTTGGCGTGCACGGTTGTATGACAGCGTTAAAGTGTCGATCAGTTCCAAAGCATTATCTGTTGCATTTTTCATGGCTGTCATCCGTGATGAATGTTCGCTCGCTTTAGAATCTAAAATGGCGCCAAATATCAGGCTTTCTGCGTATTGCGGAAGCAGCACATCCAATATTTCTTCCGCCGAAGGTTCGTATTCATAAGAAGTAAGCTTATTCGCCGGTGCAACATCCGTCAAAGGCAAAAGCTGCTTCTCTGTCACTTCATGTTCGATGGCGCTGACATAATGAGTGTAGTACATATGAAGCTCATCGAACGTTCCGTCTATATATAAGTTCACCGTTTTATTCGCGATGCTCCGAATATCCGTAAAACTCGGATGATCGGGCACTCCCACCATATCATAGACGACATTCATTCCTCTATTTACAAAGAAGTCTCTGCCCACTCGTCCAAGTACAATAATCGCGTACTCATCTTCTGATTTGTGGCGTTCTTTAATGGTGTTGTAAACGAGGCGAAGAACGTTGCTGTTATATGCTCCCGCCAAACCCCGGTCTGCGGTGATCACCAAATACCCGGTCTTTTTAACGGGGCGGGAGACCAGCATCGGATGTTTGATATCTTTGCTTCCGGCCGCAATGCTGGCAACGACGTCCTGCATTTTTTCCATATACGGAACAAATGCTTTGGCATTTAGTTCCGCGCGGCTGAATTTCGAAGCGGAAACCAATTGCATAGCCTTGGTGATTTGGCTTGTTTTCTTTGTAGTATTAATACGAGTTTTTATATCGCGTAACGATGCCATCCGTTCTCACCACCCTTATACTTAATGAATTCCATTTTGTTACTCGGATTTCGCAAAGGTTTTCTTAAAGCCGTTAATGGCTCCTGCCATCTCTTCGTCGCTCGGCAAGTTACCTGTGGAACGGATTTGATCAAGCACCGCTTGTCCGTTTTCATCCAACCAAGCGTAAAATTCTTCTTCAAAGCGGCGGATATCTTCTACCGGGATGTCATCTAAAAATCCGCGAGTCAACGCATAGAGAATCATGACTTGTTTTTCTACTTTGATTGGTTTATTTAAATCTTGCTTTAATACTTCTACGGTACGGGCACCACGAGCCAATTTTGCTTGAGTCGCTTTATCAAGATCAGAACCGAATTGAGCAAATGATTCCAATTCACGATAGGATGCCAAGTCCAAACGCAAAGTACCGGCCACTTTTTTCATGGCTTTAATTTGAGCGGCTCCCCCTACACGAGATACAGACAAACCAGCGTTAATAGCCGGGCGTACACCGGAGAAGAATAAATCCGATTGCAAGAAAATTTGTCCATCTGTGATGGAAATAACGTTTGTTGGGATATAGGCCGAAATGTCCCCTGCTTGTGTTTCAACAAACGGCAATGCTGTCAACGAACCAGCGCCTTTCGCATCGCTAAGTTTTGCAGCACGTTCAAGTAAACGAGAGTGAAGATAGAATACATCCCCCGGATATGCTTCACGACCAGGTGGACGACGGAGCAGCAAGGAAAGTTCACGGTACGCAGCAGCTTGTTTGGATAAATCGTCATAAACGACCAACACATGCTTGCCGTTGTACATGAATTCTTCACCCATCGCAACGCCGGCATAAGGTGCCAAATACAATAACGGTGCTGGTTGTGATGCAGAAGCTGTCACCACGATCGTGTAATCTAATGCGCCATTTTTGCGCAGCGTTTCAACCGTTGTCCGAACCGTCGATTCTTTTTGACCGATTGCCACATAAATACAAATCATGTTTTGGTCTTTTTGGTTGATAATCGTGTCAATCGCGATGGATGTTTTACCTGTTTGACGGTCCCCGATAATTAACTCCCGTTGTCCTCTTCCGATCGGTACAAGAGCGTCAATGACTTTAATACCTGTTTGAAGAGGTTCATGAACAGATTTACGATCCATTACCCCTGGAGCAGGACTTTCAATTGGACGAGTTTTTTTCGTATTAATCGGTCCAAGACCATCAACCGGTTGTCCGAGAGGATTTACAACACGACCAATGAGTTCTTCTCCAACCGGAACTTCCATAATACGTCCTGTACGACGAACTTCGTCTCCTTCACGAATATCCGTATATGGTCCTAAAATGACGATCCCTACGTTATTTTCTTCCAAGTTCTGCGCCAATCCCATAACGCCATTTGAAAACTCCAAAAGCTCGCCAGCCATGACATGATCAAGGCCGTGGGCACGAGCAATACCGTCACCGACCTGGATGACAGTGCCTACATCATTTACTTCCATATCCGCCTGATAATTTTCGATTTGCTTTCTTATCAGCGCGCTGATTTCTTCAGCTTTGATGCTCATGCGTTTCACCCCTTCTTATTTATAGAGCAGAATGAAAGGAAATAGCGTTATAGTTGTCGTCCCGCTATTTCACGCCATTCATTCAACGAATAAGCGAGAGACTCTGCAACGAGTGCTGCTCGCCGTTTAATGATTTATACGTATACGTTGTATAGTCTAGCTAATCAATTGTTTTAACCGATCAAGCTTTCCGCGAAGGCTGCCGTCAATAATGCGATTCCCGATTCTGACTTTCAAGCCTCCTAAAAGCTTCGGATCCACAACATTTTCAATTTTCAAAGTTTGCTTCCCGACTTTTTCAGCCAATACAGCTGACAGTGAAGATTTTTCTTCTTCATTTAATGGGCGTACACTCGTCACCGTCGCTTCTGCAATTCCACGCTCGTTATTGGCCAAGGCTATGTATTCTTCAGCCATTTCCAACAGGTGATCTTCGCGGTGGTTTTCCATCATAAGAAGCAATGTATTGACAATAAACGGAGAAGCAGTTGAAAACGCCTGTTTAACTAATTCTTTCTTTTTGGACATGTCCACTTTCGGCAGTTTCAAGAAGAACAGCAATTCCGGTGTTTGCTGTAAAACCTCTTTTACTACACTCATCTGTTCCCCAATCAGAGCTACTTGATCGTTCTCTTTTGCAACTTGGAAAAGAGCTGCCGCATAGCGATTGGCTACTATAGAATTACTCATCGCCCTTCTCCTGCCTCTTTAATAAAATCTTGGATTAATTTTTCTTGATCTTGCTCGCTCAATTCTTTTTCAATGACTTTCGAAGCAATCAATACAGATAAAGAGGCTACTTGATCACGCAACTCTGCCACTGCTTGTTCTTTTTGACGATTGATTTCAGCTTTTGCGGACTCTTTCAAGCGTTCTGCCTCTTGTCTAGCCGCAGCAATAATCTCATCTTTTTGCCGTTCACCTTGTTTTTTGGCATTTTCGATTAAAGCTTGGGCATCTTCTCTCGCTTTTTTCAGTTCTTGACGAGTTTCTTCTAAAAATTTATTCGCTTCAACACGGCTCTTTTCCGCCGCTTCAATTTCATTCGCAATATGATCTTCGCGCTGTTTCATGATTCCCACGAGCGGGCCCCATGCATATTTCTTTAACAACGCCAATAAAATAATAAACATCAATAATTGGAAGATGATATCTCCACTGTTGATGTGTGCTTCTCCCAATACAAGCGCGTTTGTCAACACGTATTATTCACTCCCTTCAAGAGTCAGCTCCCTAACCATAACAATCCAGCAGGAATACGGTACATAAAGGAATGGCGAAGGTTCGCATGGAATGATCTTCGCCATTTGCAACTTAATTCCAGTGATTATCGATTCAAAACCATGAATGCGATAACTACGGCAATAATCGGAATCGCTTCAACTAACGCTACCCCAATGAACATAACCGTTTGAAGCATTCCGCGTAGTTCTGGTTGACGAGAAATACCTTGTACTGTACGAGATACGATTAAACCGTTACCGACACCTGCCCCAATTGCTGCCAACCCTATTGCAATTGCTGCTGCTATTACACCTAAACTCATGATTAAGTTCCTCCTTTAAAATATATAAAAAGTTCTTCTTTCAAATAATGATATAATGAATTTATGTTTAATGGTCTTGGCTGATTTTATGAGCCATGTAAACCATTGTTAACATCGTGAAAATAAATGCTTGGATTGAACCGACAAAAATACTGAAAGCTTGCCATGCAATTGTCGGAATAATGGCCGCAATAGTGCCACCGACACTTGACGCCAAACCACCGGCCAACAGCGAAAGCAAGATTTCCCCCGCGTAGATGTTTCCGTAAAGCCGGAGCCCCAGAGTCAATGTATTGGCGAATTCTTCGATTATTTTTAAAGGGAATAAAAATTTCATTGGTTCAAAGTATCCCCGTACATATCCGCCAAACCCTTTCATCTTTACGCCGTAATAATGAGTTAATACCACAATCATAACTGCAAGCGTAAGTGTAATGGCAGGGTCGGATGTCGGCGACTTCCACCATAACTTGTGATCTACCACAACGGAAAATGGAAGACCTAGCATATTGGATACAAAAATATACATAATCAAAGTAAGGCCGAGAATATGAAAACGCCCGCCCGTTTTCCAATCCATGTTGCTTTGAATGATATTCTTTACAAAATCCATGATCCATTCCATGAAATTTTGCATTCCTGTCGGTTTCAAAGCAAGCTTCCGTGTGGAGATGATCGCAATTAAGAATACAATCACACTTGCCACTGTGATCATTAAAACATTGGACAGGTTAAAAGTAAGACCCATAAATTCCACTATTGGAGCTTCATGTTCCAATTCTTATCACCTCTCTTCCACGTTACTTAAATTAGAATGGATTCATTAAATCTATCATAATGACATTTACTGCCATTATTTCTATATTGAAATATAAGGAGAAGAATTCAACCCGGAAAGCGAAGGGCAGCAATGAGGCTGTTTTGCCTGTTAGGTAAAACGTCAAGGCCTCAGCTTTTTGACAATATCGGACAGGCTCACCGAACCCCCGATAAATTCCAGGCTTGTCCATTGGCAGGCTATGCTTGTATACAAGCTATAGAAAATGCCTTGCGGAGCAGATAAATGGAGAACTGGCAGAATTCACAGTAATAATGCCATTCATAGCTTTCAAATATTTTAACGCACTAATCCCCTGAATCGAAACGGCGTATTGTACGCAGCATCGCCAGTATTCCGGCCGCTAATCCCGATAAAAGCCCAATCACTAAAAACAGAGGTTCTGTTTGGCATTTGTCATCGATCCATCTACCGAGAAATATCCCGATCAAAACAGATCCTGCCAGCTGAGATAAGATGGTGCTGTAGAGAGCCATTGCCCGAAATGGACTTTTATGTTGTTTTTGAGCCATTCATCACCCTCACATTCAAGCGGGAGCTGACCCGAACTCCAAAAAAATACAAGCGTTTTCACCACGCTCAGTTTATTCAAATAACTTCTATTATTTCCTTTGTAAGCATACAATAGAGACCTTGCAATGTCAATGTGTTTACAGTGAAAAGACAACATACATTCCTTAAATTTTCACAAAGTTTTCACAAATACAGTGAACTTTTTTTGAATTATTTAATCTGAAGGGAACGATTAATCAAACCCCTTCCATTTCAGCATCCAAGAAGTCTGAACTCTCGTCCCCTTTTTGTTCTTCTAGCTCGTGATGAACAGGTGTTCATGAAGAGCCTCCCGCACGTGAAGGCTCTATGAAAAACGATCCGGTTTTTGGCTCGTTCTTTTGAAATAATAGCGCACCGCTTCCGCAATTCGGCGGGATGCTTCTCCATCTCCATAAGGGTTTACAGCTTTTGCCATTTTCTCATATTCATGCGGGTTCGTTAAAAGTTCTTTAGTCAATCGATAAATACGCTCTTCTTCCACCCCGGCAAGTTTCAGTGTACCCGCTTCAATCCCCTCGGGCCGTTCGGTTGTATCCCGAAGAACCAAGACCGGCACACCAAGGGAAGGGGCTTCTTCCTGCACTCCTCCTGAATCCGTTAAGATGAGGTGGGCACGGGCTGCAAAATTATGAAAATCAATCACATCAAGCGGTTCAATTAAATGGATTCTTTCATTATCTCCGAGAATCTCCCCGGCTATTTCCCGTACAGCGGGATTCAAATGAACCGGATAAACCACTTGAACATCCTTCAATTCCTCTACAATTCTCTTAATAGCCCGAAACATATTACGCATAGGTTCGCCCAAATTTTCTCTCCTATGGGCAGTCAATAAGATCAGCCGGTCATTTCCGACCTTCGTTAAAATCTCATGCTGATAGTCGCTTTTGACCGTTGTTTTTAACGCATCGATGGCTGTGTTTCCCGTAACGAAAATAGTGTCTTTCTTTTTGTTCTCCAGAATCAAATTGGCTTCCGCTTTGGCCGTCGGTGCAAAATGAATATCAGCAAGAACACCCGTCAGCTGCCGATTCATTTCTTCAGGAAACGGAGAATACTTATTCCATGTTCTGAGCCCCGCTTCGACATGTCCAACTGCAATTTGGTTGTAAAACGCCGCGAGACTCGCAATAAACGTCGTCGTCGTATCTCCATGCACCAAAACAATGTCAGGCTTGACTTCTTTCATTACTTTATCAAGACCTTCCAAGCCTTTTGTCGTCACATCTGTCAATGTTTGCCGATCTTTCATGATATTGAGGTCATAATCAGGTTCAATTCCGAATATATCCAGCACTTGATCCAACATTTGACGATGCTGGGCGGTTACTGTCACAATCGTTTCAAAGTCTTCCGGATACTTTTCTAATTCAAGCACAAGCGGAGCCATCTTAATGGCTTCCGGCCGGGTGCCGAAAATGGTCATCACTTTAATTGGAGCACTCATATTCGCACCTACTCTACCTTATTTTGTACCAAATAATCGGTCTCCCGCGTCTCCGAGACCCGGAACAATATATCCTTTTTCGTTTAGTTTTTCATCTAAAGCAGCGATATAAATGTCAACATCAGGATGGGCTTTTTTTAGTGTTTCAACCCCTTCCGGAGCAGCGATCAGGCACATAAATTTAATACTTTTGGCGCCGCGTTTCTTCAAGGAATTAACCGCTTCAACGGCAGATCCGCCCGTTGCCAGCATCGGGTCCACTAATATAAAATCTCTTTCCTCCACATCGGATGGAAGCTTCACGTAATACTCAACTGGCTTTAACGTTTCGGGATCCCTGTATAATCCGATATGACCTACTTTAGCAGCAGGAATAAGCTTTAAGATGCCGTCAACCATTCCAATACCGGCACGCAATATCGGAACGACCCCTATCTTCTTACCTGATAAAATCTTTGCATTTGCTTTTCCAACAGGCGTTTCCACTTCAATTTCTTCCAAAGGCATGTCACGGGTAATCTCAAACGCCATTAGAGTGGCCACTTCATCGACCAGTTCCCGAAACTCCTTTGTCCCGGTATTTTTATCCCGTATAAAAGTCAACTTATGCTGGATTAACGGGTGATCAAATACATATACTTTCGCCACGAATCTCGCCCCTTTGATGATTTTCACTATGTAACTTTCATCTAGCCATGACAAAGTTCTACATACTTCTACTTATTTTACAAAAAAACATAAGGATCATCAAGAAAGGATCATAAAAACGTGATCACCGACGGGAGAGAAAACCATTTGTTCAGGAGGAAGCGCACTCTTTTCCTTTCAAAATGAGAGAGCCATTCTGTTCAACGGCTGGTTGGACAAGAAAAGGAGGAGACTTAAGCCCCCTCCTTGTCCATTTATTTCAAAACTCTTTTTAATCGATTTTTCCCGGATTAAAAATTCCTTCCGGCTCAAGTGTTTTTTTGGTCCACAAGATTTTAGCCATGCCGCATCTTGACGCTGTCCTCCGTTTGAGGCGGAGGCCAGCGTCCGTAAAACGGGAAAACTTTTAGCGTACAGAAGCCCCTTCGTAAAGCGGGAATTTTTCTGTCAACGCAACCACTCTTGCTTTTGCCTCGTTCAATTTCGCTTCGTTTTCGCGATTTTTTAGAGCGAAGCCAATAATGGACGCCACTTCATCCATTTCCGCCAAACCAAATCCACGAGTAGTGACCGCAGCCGTTCCAATTCGAATGCCGCTTGTCACAAACGGGCTTTCCGGATCATACGGAATCGTATTTTTATTGACAGTAATGCCGATATCATCTAACACTTTTTCTGCTTCTTTTCCCGTCAGCCCTAATGAACGGACATCAACAAGAAGCAAATGATTATCCGTACCGTCTGAAACTAATTTCAATCCTTCTTTTTGCAGCCTTTCCGCCAGCCGTTTTGCATTATCAATGATATTTTGTGCATACACTTTGAAAGAATCTTGCATGACTTCCCCAAGAGCCACCGCTTTCGCTGCAATCACATGCATGAGCGGACCGCCTTGAATGCCAGGGAAAATGGCTTTATCGATCTTCTTGGCAAACTCTTCTTTGCACAAAATCATTCCACCACGCGGCCCCCGCAACGTTTTATGCGTAGTGGTGGTCACAAAATGAGCATACGGAACCGGATTTGGGTGTAAACCAGCTGCTACAAGACCAGCGATATGAGCCATATCGACCATTAAATATGCGCCAACTTCATCAGCAATTTCCCGGAATTTTGCAAAATCAATGATACGCGGGTAGGCGCTGGCACCGGCCACAATAAGCTTTGGTTTGTGTTTCAATGCTTTGTTGCGAACATCTTCGTAATCAATTCGATGCGTTTCTTTGTCCACGCCATATTCCACGAATTGATATTGCACCCCGCTAAAGTTTACCGGACTTCCATGTGTTAAATGGCCGCCGTGGGATAAATTCATCCCTAGAACCGTATCGCCATGTTCCAAAACACTGAAATAAACCGCCATATTTGCTTGAGCCCCGGAATGCGGTTGAACATTAACGTGCTCTGCTCCAAAGATTTCCTTTGCCCGTTCGCGTGCGATGTTTTCTACAATATCGACATATTCGCAGCCGCCATAATAACGTTTCCCCGGATAACCTTCTGCATATTTATTCGTTAAGACAGAGCCTTGCGCTTCCATCACAGCTTGGCTGACAAAGTTTTCTGAAGCGATTAATTCAATTTTCGCTCTTTGCCTGTTCAATTCTTTTTGGATAGCTTCATATACAGCTTGATCTTGTTCAGCAAGTTTACCCATTCTTGTTCCTCCTTTAAGTTATAGCAACACAAAGCCTTTTCTCATTTTTCAAATTCTTTTTTATTTTAACATGATTTTTTCGGGTTATTAAAGGCGGTTTTTGATTTTTTGCTTTATCCAAATCCTGGTTTACCGGATGTTATTTTTCCCTTAAATGAAACGGGACATCCTAGTCCTTCCATTTCACCTCACCGTTTGAAAGTGTTAAGCAAAATGGACTTTTTGATAAAATCGTGCCTATATCAAAGAAGCGACCCAATCGAAGCATCGTGCTTGAAAATCCAAATTTCCGTTCCGCTTTATTTTATCATCCAGCGCACAATGTCTTCATACGTTTCCGCATTGACCCTACTCATTTTATCAAACTCTAAAAAGAACGAATTCTTTAAAGAAAAGGCTGTTCCAAAAGTCCAATAAGAGCCCTTTGGAACAGCCTTTCCAATAAAATTTCTTCTTAACAATGGATGGACTGCCATCCATCGTGTATAAAACAAAGTGAAATGCCCTTCTGAACCGATACGATACGGCACGATACGGCGAAATTTTCAACGGCAGGCGCCGTTTTCGCTTGTTTCAACGGTATCATACACGGCCCGCGGACCACCGATCAGCTTCGGACGTGTCTTGGCAAGCGTAACATGTGCTTCGCCCAACGTTTTGACGGATACCCGAACCGGTACAGCCACATGTTTCAAATGCATTCCAATGAACGTATCGCCGATATCTATCCCTGCATCTGCCTTTATAAACTCTACAACCGTAGGGTCTTGTAAATGTCGGTATGCAAAAGCGGCCATAGCACCGCCCGCTTGCGGCACGGGAACAACGGATACTTCCTCCAAACGCTCCCGAATGGCCAGCTCTTTTTCGACGACGAGCGCACGATTTAAATGTTCGCAGCACTGAAATGCCAAAAAGATTCCGTTCTGTTTCGCAAAGGATTGAAGCTTGTTAAAAATGGCTTCCGCTATGGAGATTGTACCTGATGTGCCAATTTTCTTTCCCGCCACTTCGGAAGTGGAACAGCCTACTACAAAAATTTGGCCTTTTTTCAACTGCGCTTGTTCTTGAAACTCCCGCAAAATGAGCGAAAGTTGTTTTTCCCATTCAAATCTTTCCTCTTCCGTAGCTTTTCACCGTCCTTCTATTCGTTTTTCCAAAACCTGTTCCTCTGCTGTTATGAGCGGTCATTTTTATCTGTCAAATGTTTTTCTTCATATTCTTTAATTTTTCCAATTCGACGTTCATGGCGGCCGCCTTCAAACTCCGTGGTCAGCCACACTTCGGCAATTTCCCTGGCAAGACCCGGTCCGATGACGCGTTCGCCCATTGCGAGAATATTGCTGTCGTTGTGCTTGCGGGTTAATTTTGCCGTATAAACATCATGTACAAGAGCACAGCGGATTCCCTTTACTTTATTGGCCGAAATACTCATCCCAACTCCAGTTCCGCAAATGAGAATGGCGCGGTCAAACTCTCCGTTCGCCACTTTTTCAGCAACAGGCAAAGCATAATCCGGATAATCGACAGAAGTTTCCGTTTCACAATTGCAGCCAAAATCCTCATAATCTATTCCTAGTTCTTCCAGTAATTTTTTTATTTCTGCTCTTATATGAATTCCGCCGTGATCGGACGCAATCGCTACTTTCATGTTTGTTCCTCCTTCTCGGCCAAAGCCGAAACCACTTTCGCAGAAATTTTTTCTTTTAACTTTATTTTGGCACACCCTGCAAAAAATATAAAGTATATTCGCTCTGAGATCTCTTCCGTCCCAGATGCCGGCTGTTTTCAAACGACAGAAAACCGACAGTGGCAGTATACGCACAGATGTGTCCTTTCTTTCCACAAAATCTGCCGAATGTCGAACTTTAGATGGCAGGTGACGCCGTTTGAACAAAATAAAAAGAAGAGAAAAGCAGCCGGCTTTGTAAAAATCAGACCTGCTCCTCTTCAATACGGAATCTTGTAATCGTAGATTGAAGCTGTTTTGCCTGTTCTTTCAACTCCCTGGCAACTTGTTCAACCTTTTCCATATCTGCCGCCTGCTCTTTTGTCGACTCTGTCACTTGCTGAGCTCCTGCCGACGTCTCTTCCGCTATCGCTGCTACTTCCTGAGATTGTTGGGAAGTTTTTTGAATTCCTTCCATTTGTCCATCCACTAATGTTGAAATCGTATGAACAGCATTCGCCACTTCGTTAATGACCAATGTCATTTCTTCTATCGCGGAGTTGGTGAGGCTGCCCTTTTCCGCTTCTTCATTAGCCGATTCCACCTGTCTTGTAATTTGTCCGACCACATGCTCCACTTCTTTTTGAATGTCTTTTATCAATTCAGAAATTCCTTGTACAGCTTTAGCGCTTCCATCCGCGAGCTTCCGAACCTCTTCGGCAACGACCGCAAATCCTTTTCCGTGTTCCCCTGCCCGCGCAGCTTCAATAGAAGCATTGAGAGCCAACAGATTGGTCTGTGCGGCGATGTCCCCGACCAACTGTATGATTTGACCTACTTTTACCGCATTTTCTTCCAAGCGCTTTACCGCTTGCAAAGACTGCCTATTATCCAATGCAAGCTGTTGAATTCCGTCGATAAGAGATTGCATCGCTTCCTTGCTGTTTTGCAGTTCTTTGACCATTTCCTCTGCTTTTTGTTTCGAAGATTTTGCCTGAGTTTGAACTTCATGGGCAATTTTGGTGACATCCTCCATCGATTCGGCCGTGGCTTGGATCGCTCCGGCGGAACTTTCTGCGCCCGCAGAAATTTCGTCAATCGTTTGGGCAATGTCTTCCGCATGTTTGGACGCTCTTTCGACTTCTGTTAAAATTTCAAGCACTTTCGTGTTCGTTAAAGTAAAGGTAGTCTCGATTTGCCGTACCATTTCCCGTAAATTTTGCAGCATACCGTTAAACGCCAAAGCCAGCGAACGGATTTCATCATCACTCTTTGGCACTTTTACATCATGGACAATATTTCCCTCAGCCGCCTCAAGAGCCGCTTGTTCCAACAGCTGCAAAGGCTTCACAATGATCCGAGCGGCAAAAAACGCCAGGATGCCTGACCAAATAATTCCCAACAGAAGCGTGACAATCGTGAAGACCCTGTCGTCGGCACTTGAGAAAAATATGGGCCGTATTATGTAAATGAAAAAGGCGGAACAGGAATATGTGATAAGTGCTACTAAATAGGTAAACAAAACCAACTTTTTTCTCAGCCCGAATTTAAACCGTTTTTTCATTGTTTTCTCTCCCTACCCTTATAGTTTAGCAGCCAATTGACGAATTAAGCTTTCCAATTCGTTGTACGTCTTCCTATATAATTCAACGGGACCTCCATAAGGATCGATAACATCTTCATGTCGGCCCAATACAAACTCTTTAATAGAAAACGTTTTATCCGCTGCTTTTGGAAACATTTGCATAATATAATTTTTATGGCTGGTTGTCATCGTGAAAATATAGTCAGCCCATTCAATATCCTCTTTTGTCAGCGTCCGGCTTTGGTGGCTGCAAGGAATATTCTTTTCTTTTAAAACCGTTTGGGCATTCACGGACATGCCGGCGCCATCTGCTGCAAAGATACCCGCAGATTTCACCTCAATCTGTTCGTTGATCTTTTTTAAAATGGCCTCGGCCATCGGACTTCTGCAAGTATTACCTGTGCAAACAAAGAGAACCTTCACTTTTTATGCCTCCCTCTCTTACTCTTATTATATCGAATCCTACTTTTTTCATACAGATTGAATTCATAAATTTTCCTAATTTTCCTCCTTTTTTAAAAGAAAAAGGAAGCGGAACCAAACAAAAGTCCTACTCCCTTTATCCCGATCATCTTCTGCCATCTCTCCACGTAAGCTTACCCTATCTGCTCCCTGCCTAAAAAGGGAGAATCAGTTTAAGCCCTATCGCCAATAGTATGCTCCCGCCGATCGCTTCACTGTAAACGCCGATTACACTCTTCACTTTACTGCCAATCAAAAGACCAAACCAAGTTAATAATGCTGCCGTAACCCCAAAACAAACAAGAGAAACGACCGTTTTTGCGCCTAATATCCCTAGCGTCAAACCGACAGAAAAGCTGTCGAGGCTAACGCTTAAAGCAAATAAAATCAACCCAAAACCAACAGGCGTCACAAACGATTCCTCTTTTTTAAAGCAAGATAGAAACATGGAGATTCCTAATAGAATCAATAGAATCCCTCCGGCATATCCGGCAACCGTTCCGAATGTGCGCGATAAAAAATGGCCCGCTATCATTCCCATCAGCGGCATCCAAACATGGAAGATCCCAACCATCATTCCTATGTAAAAAATTTGTTTAGAGCGGAGCGCAAACATTCCCATTCCCAAACCAACAGAAAACGCATCCATGCTGAGCGCAAACGCCATTAATACTAATGTTATGATTTCCCCCATATAGCTTGTCATTCTGCATCCCCCTTCGGACATCCCCTATTCATGATTATGCATGTCCGAAAGGTTTTAGAATGATAAGCCACTGGTAAGAAAAGAGGCTGAAAATAGACCAATCCCCTTATCTCTTATTTAATTGAATGGCCAGGTCGTCATTACGTCCTTCTTTTTTGAGATTCGAATGTTTGCCCAATCGTTTACCAAAGGAGGATCGTCAAAACGTTGACAACATTCATCCGTCATCGAATCCATTTATGACCCGCCGCTTTTTCCAGACGGTTCATCACCGCTGCACCAATACCCTTGTTTGGAAAAACTTCTGAATAGATAATGTCCACTTCCGTCTCGTTAAATTGGCGCAACACGCCATAAAGTTCATGAGCGACCGTGGACAATTCGGATCTTTTTCCACAGGAGAGAACAATATCGGCATCATAGCTGGAAGAGTTCTCCTCTGTCGTTAAGATTCCGACCTTTTTTCCCGCACTTCTTTGAGCATCCGCCAGCTGCTGAATTTTTTCGATCGGTCCTTCCACTAAATACAAAGGTGCGTTCGGAGCATAATGAGTATATTTCATGCCCGGAGCTTTCGGCTTGCTGTCTTTATTTTTTAGAGCAGGGTCGAATTCTACATGGCCAATGACATCTTCTATTTCTTCCTTTGAAAGGCCTCCGGGACGTAAAATGACGGGCGGCTCTACAGTGCAATCAAGCACAGTGGATTCCACCCCGACCCCCGTTTCTCCACCGTCCACGACACCGGCAATTTTCCCTGCTAAATCGTCCCAAACATGTTTAGCAGAAGTCGGACTCGGCTTTCCGGACCGATTGGCGCTTGGGGCAGCAATGGGGAGGCCGCACGCCGAAATCAATTTAAGCGCAACCGGATGGTCAGGCATGCGAATGCCCACCGTATCCATACCGGCTGTAGCCTTCTCGGATAGGCGCCCTGGCATTTTCTTAAAAATAATGGTTAACGGACCAGGCCAAAAAGCTTCCATCAGCCGTTTCGCTTTTTCAGGAATGTCCACAATAAGTGGTTCCAATTGGGATGTATCGGCGATATGAACAATAAGCGGATTATCGCTTGGCCGCCCTTTCGCTTCATAAATTTTGGCAATCGCCTCATCGCTCAAAGCATTGGCCCCTAATCCATAGACCGTTTCGGTCGGAAAGGCCACCACTTCATTTAACCGAAGAGCTTGTGCTGCTTCTTCAATTTGTGGATAACGAGTTTTGTTGTCCACTTCTTTATCCACAATCCAACATTTTGTTTCCATCCTTATTCACCTTACAATTTCACAAAGTTCTTTTTCGTTTTCAACCGCTCTTTATCTTAATTATATTATGGCGTTCCTTTATTTTATCATAAAAACGCATATTCACAAATTCCCCATTATTATCCACAGATGTGGATAATATAATGTTTAATCAGTGGATAACTATGTGGATAAAGTGGATAAATTTCAGAATTTACGCTTTTTTTGCTATTTCATCCTCATCAAAAGTTTAATATTTGTCCTATTCCTATTAAAAAACCGAACCCTTGAGCGGGTCCGGTTCTTTATGACAATATAATTTTGATGTTTGGGCTCCAATTGAATTCAAAGCATGCCACGAGAAAAGTGGATATTCAAACTTTTTCGCCGCTTTTTCAATCCATAGCCGCATTAAAAAGGAATGTTTTTCTTTCTTTCGGACGTTGGTTCTTTTTTTGTCAACAGGAAGGCGGTTTTTATATTTTTCAGAGAAGAAGAAGTCCCGTACATCAGCACTCCCCCTCGATAAATTCGAGCGCCCATGACGGCCAGAATAATGATGGAAACGATCATAATCGCAATGCCGACTAAAACTTCCCAAGTGGGAATCCCCAATAGTCCATACCTCATAAACATAATCATCGGGGTGAAAAACGGAATATAAGATGCAACGGTAACGAAGGCAGCGTCCGGCTGATTCATCCCATACATGGACACCATAAAGCCGATCACTACTAAAAACGTCATCGGGAGCACCATTTGTTGAATATCTTCCACCCGGCTGACAAGCGATCCCAACAAAGCAGCCAATGTAGCATAAAGAAAATATCCAAGCAGGAAAAACACGATCGCGTATCCAATCGTGGAAGCAGCCATGCTGGAAATATGAAAATGTTTAATAAATGACAATACTTCCGAATTTGTTTGAAGTGCCAGAACACCGGCTGCGATTGCGATTATGATTTGCGTCAACCCCAACAGCCCTACACCCAAAATTTTGGCAAACATCTGCTTGATCGGCGACACACTGGAAATCAAAATTTCCATCACTCGAGAGGATTTCTCAACGGCCACTTCTGTGGCAATCATGTTGGCATACATAAGCACAGACATATAAATGGCTATTAACAGAACGTATACGAGCGCACTCGCCGCTCCCTGCTGTTCTTTTGATTGGGCCTTTCGATCAAGAGGCACCTTTTCAAATGAAACAGGGGAGTTTAAAAGAGCCAGCTTATCAGAGGTAAGCTGAAGTTTTCCGGCGACCATTTGCCCCTTCACCGTTTGCAAAGCATTTTTCAACCGATCGGCCGTATTGGAGTCAGAGGATTCCGATCGGTAAACGGCTTTCGGCAATTGTCGCTCATCAAGCGACAAGACCAAATAACCATCTAATTTTCCTTCACTTACTTGTTTTTTCAAAGCGGTTTCGTCATCGCCGGATTTTTCAAGTTTTATGTCTTTGTCTACGGCTGCCAAGCTCGTTTTTAAAGGCGCAAAGATAACGCCATTGCTTTCATCAAGTACAGCAATGTGTTTGACTTCATGGCCGTCAAAATAAGAAATGATTTTATTAATGTTGGCCATCAAAAAAATGGCCGCCACCAAAATGATCGTTGTCACGATAAACGATTTTGATTTTAATTTAGTTCCATAAGTATGTACGAGCATCATCCAAAACTTATTCATAAGAAAGCCCCACTTTCTCTATAAAAATATCATTCAAAGAAGGCTCGTCTATTGAAAATTTACGAACAAATCCTTTTCCGATCAGACTTTCCAAAATCGGCTGTCCGGCTTCTTCCGTTTCTACTTGAAGAAGTGCTCCTTCACTCGTTTTTTTCCATTTCAATACCCCCGGAAACTCCTTTAAATAATCAAGCGAAAAATCGGCCGCAATGGAAATGTTCTTTTTCCCGAATGAACGCTTGATTTCACGAAGAGACCCTGATAAAACCGGACTGCCTTTTTGCATGATGCATACATGTTCGCATAGTTCTTCCACATGCTCCATACGATGGCTGGAGAACACAATGGTTGTCCCGCTGTTTTTTAAATCCAGAACGGCCTCTTTTAATAGTTCGACATTGACCGGATCAAGACCGCTGAACGGTTCATCGAGAATTAACAGTTTCGGTTTATGAAGAACGGCTGTGATAAATTGAATTTTTTGCTGATTTCCTTTCGAAAGTTCTTCCACTTTTTTCATTTCATATTGAGGTACTTGAAAGCGGTCCAGCCATTTTTTTAATTCCTTCTCGGCGTTTTGTTTGTCCATGCCTCTTAACCGCGCCAAGTATACCACCTGGTCTTTCACCTTTAATTTCGGATACAGCCCTCTCTCTTCGGGCAAATATCCGATGTAAGGACTGGTTTCGTAGTTGATCGGCCGCCCGTCCCACAGAATGGAGCCATTCGACAAATCCAACAGCCCCAAAATCATTCGAAATGTGGTCGTTTTTCCTGCACCATTCGCTCCGAGAAATCCGAAAATTTCATTGGACGGGATTTCTAACGATAATTGATTCACTGCTGTCAAAGAGCCAAACCGTTTTGTCACATTTTCCAGTTTCAAAGACATGAAATCACTCCTTTTGAAAACAAACCGTCTATTTAGATCCTTCCTCCAGCGAAGAAGAGTGAAAATCTCTTAGCTGAGTAATGGCTGGAAGCTGGTTTCAGCACCTCTTTCTTAGGGAAAAGGACCTAGACTCGGAAAATTATTCCTCCAAATTACATTTACGTTTAAGCTGAAAATAGGTTTCTTGTTTTTTATAATTCCCAATTTTTTCTCTATTTCCTGCCGATGCTCCCAAAATGGCACATGAAAAAACACCTCGACAACTCATTCGAGGTGTTTCCGGTTAAAAGAACTTTTTCATGACATCCACGATTAAAAAATGAACCTTTACTTTCTCTTCATCGCCGACATAAACAGGGGGTTTGCTGCTTTTTTTCTTAGAGACGCTGTTATTCTTGATGGGCTCTTCTTCCTTTTTCTTTTTTGTTTCTTTTACGTTTGCCGAATGGTCTCTCAATAACTCGCTTTTATTTTCCGTTTGGCCATCTGCGCCTGCGGCAGATAAAGAAGGCTGTTCGATATCTTCTCCAGTTGAACTTGTTTCTGTTTCATCTTTTTTTCTCGGGGCCTCGATTGGATTCTTTTCAGTCACCGTTGTATCGTCCGCTTTGTCCACTGTCGATGGTGTCGACTCGACCTCTTCTTTCTTATTCGTTTCTCTTTTTTCGGTCTTTTCTTTTTTCTCGTTCACACCCGGGTTTGCCTCCGCTTCATTGCGAACGGCCACACTGTTAGAAAAGTCAAGAAAACAAAGCGGAGGATAGAGAACACACCACCAGTTGGCTCCTTTCCCTTCTCCTAATGTAATTAAAACCGCTTCATAGTCTCCCGCCGGATATAAATATTGACCGTATAGTTTGGTTGGAAACTGAATGTGCTTCCCATATTCGACTTTCACCGATTGATGAATTCCTTCCTCGTCCATAACGCGGGAAGCAATACGTTGTATTTCCGGAAGTTTGCTTTTGATCACTTTCCTTGCTTGGCTGATAGAAGTAAGATCTTTTACCCACAACTGAATATGGGCATTCACTTCATCGCGTATTTTTCTTTTCACTGCTTGGTCCTCCGGCTTATCACTGTTGGCCAAAATCCTTAATCGAATCGCCTGATCCGGGATAACCACTGTTTCCTCCGCGGCTGTTTCCTGCTTCGGTATATATAAACTGAAAATGGTTCCCATTGAAAGAATCAATAAATAGAATACTGCCGTATACTTTTTCATTTCATCCACCTCTCCCCTCTAAAAAGCAGTGTGGACATAATCACCGGCAATTAAACACGGAAAATAAAATTTCATAGAAACCTATTTTCAGTACAAGCCTTATCAGACAAAACGAAAAAGCCACCCGGGTCGTCGATCTTCCTCCCCAAGTGGCTTCCTACAGGCTTATTCACTTAAATGGACTAACAAAAATCAGAAAGCATGGCGCATAAGGGGGTTTCTTTTTTGATGAGAAATTCAAATAGGATCTCTTTATTCTATCAACTTCAGAGCCTCTGTTTGTTTCCATTCAAGGAACCCTTTCGCCAGCTGCAATCATTGATGATTCTTCATCTCCATAAATACCATGCGGTCTTTGCCGTTTATATCAAACACAACCTGTATGTCCCCTTTAGGAAACACTTTTTTCAGCATATCCGCTACAACTTGCCCTTGGCCGGCACCGACTTCGAAACCGACAAGAGCCTGTTCTTTTAATACAAGCGGAAGCTGGGTGCAAAACCGGCGATATAGATCCAATCCGTCTTGCCCTCCAAATAAAGCCAATTCCGGCTCATGATCTTTCACGACATCGGCTAATAAATCCTTTTCGGCTAGCGGAATATAAGGAGGATTCGAAAGAATGACGTCCAATTTTATTCCTTTATCAATGAATGGCGTTAACAAATCTCCTTCCACCCATTGAACATCAGCTCCTAAACGGTTTCCGTTTTGGATAGCCACATCGAGCGACGGCCGGGAAATATCCACACCATAAACGATACAGTCCGGCCGTTCCAATTTGACGGTAACAGCGATGGCTCCGCTCCCGGTACCGATATCCGCAATCGTCAATCCCTTTTTGCCGTCAAATAAAACAGACATTCTTTTTAAAGCGTAATAAACCAACTCTTCCGTCTCCGGCCTCGGAATCAACACGTTTCCATTCACTGCAAAAGTTCGGCCGAAAAATTCTTCAGAACCTACTAAATATTGGACGGGGACGCCCTCGCTATGACGATGCACCCAGTCAACAAACTGTTCTTGTTCTTTTCGGCTTAAATCTGTTCGCAAATTAGCCAACAGTTTGGCTCGATCCATTTTCATGACATGCATAAGCAAAATTTCTCCCGCATTTTGATCGCGTTTATGCTCTTTTAAAAAAGAAGAAGCCCAATTAAGGGCTTCGTATAATTTCCATCCCGCCATGTCTAGTCCTCTAAATTTTCCAGTTTTTTCGATTGCTCTTCCAAGATGAGAGCATCAATCACCTCATCCAGTTTTCCTTCCAGCACTTGATCAAGCTTCTGGATCGTCAAACCGATTCGGTGATCGGTAACGCGATTTTGCGGAAAGTTATACGTGCGAATGCGTTCAGAACGATCTCCTGTGCCGACAGCGGATTTGCGTTTTTCATCGTACTCTGCCTGCGCTTCCTGCTGATATTTGTCATAAATGCGGGCGCGCAATACTTTCATGGCTTTTTCTTTATTTTTGATTTGCGACTTTTCATCTTGGCAAGACACAACAATTCCGGTTGGAATATGAGTTAAACGGACTGCCGACATGGTTGTGTTTACACTTTGCCCGCCCGGACCGCTGGAAGCAAACGTATCGACGCGAATATCTTTTTCATTGATTTCCACTTCTACTTCTTCCGCTTCCGGCAGACAAGCAACCGTCGCAGTGGATGTATGAATCCGGCCACCCGATTCTGTTTCCGGAACACGCTGAACCCTGTGAGCGCCGTTTTCATATTTTAACCGAGAAAAAGCTCCTTTACCTTGAATCATAAAAATGATTTCTTTATATCCTCCAAGTCCTGTTGGATTCGCTTCGATTACTTCTGTTTTCCAACCTTTTGACTCAGCATAGCGGCTGTACATGCGGTACAGATCTCCCGCAAAAAGGGCTGCCTCTTCTCCCCCTGCCGCTCCGCGGATTTCCATGATAACGTTTTTATCATCATTCGGATCTTTCGGAAGCAGCAGGATTTTTAATTGCTCTTCCAAATCCTCCAGTTGACCCTCGAGATCATGCAGTTCTTCTTTTACCATTTCGCGCATTTCCGGATCAAGCTTTTCCTCCAGCATTTCTTTCGCTTCTTGGTATTGCTGCTTTTTCTTTTTATATTCACGGTACGTTTGCACGGTTTCGGCTATATCCGACTGCTCTTTTGAATAATCCCGAAGCTTTTTCGGGTCGTTCACAATATCGGGATCACTCAGCAGTTCATTTAATTTCTCGTACCTGTCTTCCACTGCCTGCAAACGATCAAACATTCATGTCACCTCTACGTTCAGTCTTAAACGTTCTTATTATAGTATACAGGATGGCCAGCCACAACACCAAAAAATTAAGTGACACTTTCATAAGCGGGGGATTTTGTTAGTTGAACTTATCGAGCAGTTAGGGGCGGTTGGACCCTTTTCTTATACATATAAAAAGGACTCCCTAACACAAGGGAGCTTATCGCTGCTTGATATCCACCTCGATCCGGTAACGCGGAAGGGCTTGTATGAGCTTTCTATGCAATCTTGCTTCCGCTTTGTCTTCATCGGACAGTTTTCTGTGGGTATTGACTTTTACCCACATCGTCCGTCCGTTGATCCAAACGGAATCAGCCTCATAATGGTTTGTGTCATTGCGAATCACTTGCTTTGCTTTCTCAATATCAGTGCCTAAATTCGGCTGATCGGGCGCTCGATCAATAAAATTAGGATTTTGGTTTGTGTTTGTCGGGTCGTCACGCTCCCTGCGCTCTTGGCCGCCGAGACGATCTCGATGGCTTACAAATTGAACTCCATGACGGTCTTCCCGTTCTCCATAGGTCGAATCCCTTTCAATCATTCCACAGCCGTTCAACAGCAAAAACACCACAGCGGCCATCAGGAAAAAACGCATAAAAAAACACCTCCTTTTCTTAGGATAACCAATAAAAAGGAGGGTACTATTGCTTTATATTTCCTGAGAGGAAGCTAAGCTTTTCTTTTGTTGTTCTTTCTCTGATCCAGGAACGACGTGATGATGGCGGCACCTCGGCTCGTAACTTTCAGACGCTCCCACCAAGATGATCGGATCATCATAACTGGCGGGCGAACCGTTTATAAGCCGTTGTGTCCGGCTTGCAGGCGAGCCGCAAACCGTGCACACTGCTTGTAGTTTTGTGACCATTTCTGCCGTCGCCATTAAATCAGGCATGGGGCCAAAAGGCTCTCCGCGAAAATCGAGATCCAATCCCGCCACGATCACACGGTGCCCTCGATCCGCTAAGTGCTTTACGGCTTCAACAATGCCTTCATCAAAAAACTGGGTCTCGTCGATCGCTACAACATCAATGTCTTCCGTGACCAATTCCACAATCTCTTGAGAAGATTCTACCGGGATTGCCTCAAAAGAAATTCCGTTATGAGAGACGACCGCTTCTTCGCTGTAACGATTATCCAATTTTGGTTTAAATACAAGGATGTTTTGTTTTGCAAATTCTGCTCTGCGAACACGACGAATCAACTCTTCCGATTTCCCGGAAAACATGCTGCCGCATATGACTTCCACCCAACCGGAATGTTCCATGACATACATAGAAAGAGCCCCACTTTCCAAGAAATTCCGTTCAAGAATTTAAGAAACCAATGAGCAGCCGGGGCCTGCAACCCGCACTGCCCTCTCAAGATTTCCATAAGCTTTTACGGATCATTTCCCGCAAAAAACGATTTTGTGTTTTAGACACGAAGTCCGATCTAAATAAGTAAAAAACGATTGCAAACGGCAATGATCCTTTTATACCCCGTACTGCCGTCATGCATGTCCAGGATGCATCCCCATCCATTTTCCCGGCCCCGGAAAGCAGATCCTTCTCCGGGCAAAGCAGCTGCAAAAAAATAGAGGCAATATCGTTCATTGCCCCTATACCATTGTTTCCACGAACAAGAGACTATTATAGCTGCTTCCGCCGGGAACAAAAAACAGGCAAGCAGTTGATAAAACTCGCCTGTCACTCTTTCGATTCTTATTTAAGACCGTATTTTTTATTAAATTTATCAACACGACCGGCTGCAGAAGCGAATTTTTGACGTCCTGTGTAGAAAGGATGGCATTCAGAACAAATTTCAACGCGAAGCTCATCCTTCACGGAACCACTTTCGAATTCATTTCCGCAAGCGCATTTTACTTTTACTTTTTTGTATTCAGGATGAATACCTGGTTTCATTCTTTTCATCTCCTTTTATGCCCTGAGTCATCTGAAACAGAGTTCTATGAAAGTGCGGAAACAACCGCATACTTCTTTTTTCAAAAAACACTAGTAGGATTATAGCAGAAAATGTATTTCATTGCAACAAAAGTGTTTGCCTCTTCTGGTGAAAAAAGCCACCAAATCTTTCCCCAGATCACGTGTTCATTTTCAATGCTTTTACATCAAAATCCGTTTAGACATCCCATTCGTTTTCATTTCCTCAGCAATTTGCTCAAAAAATTCACTATTGGTTTTGGTTTGTTTAAGCTTGCGCAAAAATTTCTCTGCCAAATCCGGAGAATCTGACATCGTTTTTCGAATCGCCCATAAAACATCCAGCCGTTCTTTATCAATCAACAATTCTTCTTTACGCGTTCCGGAACGACGAATATCAATCGCCGGAAAAATTCTTCTCTCAGCAAGATTCCGATCGAGATGAAGTTCCATGTTGCCGGTTCCTTTGAATTCTTCATAAATCACGTCGTCCATGCGTGAACCCGTATCCACAAGAGCAGTTGCCAAAATCGTCAAGCTCCCGCCTTCTTCAATATTGCGGGCAGCTCCAAAAAATCTCTTCGGACGATGGAAAGCAGCCGGATCAATTCCTCCGGACAACGTTCTTCCGCTTGGCGGAATGACTAAGTTATAAGCTCTGGCAAGCCGGGTGATGCTGTCCATTAAAATCACAACGTCTCTTTTATGCTCTACAAGACGCATGGCTCTTTCCAAAACAAGTTCAGCTACTTTTATGTGATTTTCCGGAACTTCATCAAATGTAGAACTGACGACTTCTGCTTGAACGGACCGTTCAATATCAGTCACTTCTTCAGGTCTTTCATCTATCAACAGAACGATTAATTCTGCCTCAGGGTGGTTGGTTGTGATAGCGTTGGCAATTTCTTTTAGAAGCATGGTTTTACCTGCCTTTGGCGGAGCCACAATGAGTCCGCGTTGGCCAAATCCCACTGGAGTGATGATGTCCATGATTCTGGTGGATAGATTGGATGGTGAAGTTTCAAGTTCTATTTGTCGGTCAGGATAGAGCGGTGTTAAAGCCGGAAAGTGCACCCTTTCTTTTGCTGATTCAGGATCATCCCCGTTGACGGCCTCTACATGAAGCAAGCCGTAATAACGTTCATTTTCCTTTGGAGGACGAACCTTTCCGGAAACTTTATCACCATTTCGGAGATCAAATCGTCGAATTTGGGATGCCGATATATAAATATCTTCAGAGCTTGGCGAATAATTAATGGGACGGAGAAAACCAAACCCTTCTGACTGGATGATTTCAAGAACGCCTTCCATGAAGAAAAAGCCCTCTTGTTCTGCCCTTGCTTTCAGTATGGCAAAAATTAATTCTTTTTTGGTTAATTTGCTGTAGTAGGAAATTTTATACGTTTTGGCTAACTCATATAATTCTTTCAGTTTCATGTTTTCTAAGCATGAGATTGTTAGTTCTTCCATTTTGACACCACACTTTTTATTATTCAGTTTTTCACAACATTTTATTCTTCATCAAATGGCAATAGTTTTAATCAAATATATGAGGAAGAGATAGAACGGAAAATTCGCGAAAGCCATATCTATTTTAACTGGTTCATAGGGATGTATCAATAAGAGAACAAAAAAGGAAGGAATAAATCGTACAAGCCGGGAGCCTGTACGATCAAAAGGAAGAACTGTTCAATTCTCTGGGCGGTTCCTTAAGGTTTTATGACGAGGTTCGGCTTTTTGTTTAAACTATGGCGTCCTTCAATAAAACGAACCGTGCCTGATTTTGCTCTCATGACCACAGAGTGTGTTGAACCATAAGTGCCTTTAAATTGAACTCCTCGTAATAATTCTCCATCCGTGACGCCGGTTGCAGCAAAGATGGCGTCATCGCCCCGCACCAAATCTTCCATGCGGAGAACTTGATTGACATCGACTCCCATGCTTTTGCACCGATTCAATTCTTGATCATTTTGCGGCATAAGTTTTCCTTGAATTTCTCCGCCTAAACACTTTAAGGCTACGGCTGCAATTACTCCCTCAGGCGCCCCTCCAATTCCGAAAAGAATATCAACGCCTGTATGGTCAAAAGCTGTATTGATGGCAGCTGCTACATCTCCATCGTTGATTAATTTAATGCGAGCTCCTGCTTCACGAAGCTCGGCGATGATATGCTCATGACGCGGGCGGTTCAAAACCGTTGCCACGATATCTTCAATGTCTTTGTTTTTTGCTTTTGCTACTGCTTTTAAATTGTCGATGATCGGAGCGTTGATGTCAATTTGTCCAACAGCTTCCGGACCGACCGCAATTTTATCCATATACATATCGGGAGCGTGCAATAGGTTGCCATGATCCGCAACGGCAATGACCGCTAAAGCGTTCCAGCCGCCGGATGCGACAATATTCGTTCCTTCCAGCGGATCTACTGCTACATCCACTCGAGGGCCATAGCCTGTCCCTAATTTTTCTCCTATATAAAGCATCGGTGCTTCGTCCATTTCGCCTTCGCCAATAACCACGGTGCCTTTCATTGGAACCGTGTCAAACACATCTCTCATTGCCGTTGTAGCAGCGTCATCCGCTTCGTCCTTTTTTCCTCGCCCCATCCACCGCGCTGAAGCAAGAGCAGCCGCTTCCGTCACGCGGACAAGTTCCATCGATAAGCTTCTCTCCATAATGGGTTCCTCCTGTATTACACATAACTAGAATTTGTATAACATAATTACAGATTTATTGTAACACATTTAGGAGGAAAATAGAGTGAATCAGGAACTTTTTATTTGTTCTAATTCTTCTTCTGATAATTTTTCACGCCAAACTGTCGCACCGAGGCCGTTTAATTTTTCCACTATATGGCTGTATCCTCTATCAATATGTTCGACACCTGTCACTTCCGTAATGCCTTCCGCGAGCAAGCCTGCGATCACAAGTGCAGCACCGGCGCGTAAATCGCTCGCTTTTACTTTCGCCCCTTGAAGCTTAACCGGACCGTCAATGATGGCGGAACTGCCCTCAACTTTAATTTTGGCGTTCATTCTTCTCAGTTCATCTATATGTTTGAGGCGTGCGGAATAGATGGTATCTGTCACAATTGATGTGCCCTTAGCTTGAGTAAGAAGAGTGGTAAATGGCTGCTGCAGATCTGTTGGGAATCCTGGATAAACAAGAGTTTTAATATCAACTGCTTTGATTTCGCCGCTTTTCCCGACAAATATTTGGTCATCTCCGATATCAATGGGTACATTCATTTCCCGAAGTTTGGCTGTGACGGACTCTAAATGAGGGGGAATGACATTGTCGATGAGAATTCCTTCTCCAATCGCCGCAGCCAAAATCATGTATGTGCCTGCTTCAATTCGATCAGGAATAATGGTATGCCGACACCCGTGCAAATGTTCCACTCCATCAATTCGAATCACGTCTGTCCCGGCTCCTTTGATTTTGGCTCCCATATTATTCAGCAAGGTGGCTACATCAATAATTTCCGGCTCTTTCGCCGCATTTTCGATCACTGTCCGCCCTTTCGCTTTCACTGCTGCCAGCATGATATTGATCGTGGCGCCTACACTGACCACATCCAAATACACCCTCGCCCCCCGCAACTCTTTCGCACGTAAGTAAATGGCTCCTTGCTCGTTTGTTACCTCAGCACCGAGCGCTTCAAAACCTTTAATGTGTTGGTCGATAGGGCGTGGTCCAAGATGACAGCCTCCAGGGAGTCCAACAACGGCTTTTTTAAACCTGCCCAACATCGCACCCATTAAATAGTAGGAAGCGCGCAGCTTTTTCACCCTGCCGTTGGGGAGCGGCATGGAAACCATTTCTGTTGGATCAACTGTCATCTCATTTTTTTCAAAGGTAACCTTACCGCCAATTTCCATCAATAAATGTTTTAAAATTTGGACATCAGAAATATCAGGCAATCCTTCAATGGTTACCGGAGACTCTGCTAAAATCGTTGCCGGTATAAGAGCCACAGCGCTGTTTTTTGCTCCGTCAATTTTTACCGTTCCCTTTAGTGGATATCCTCCTGCGATTTTTAGCTTTTCCATGGTAGACTCCCTTCCGATTACCTTGTTGAAAAAATTAAACGAAACTCCATCACATTATCGTTCATCATTCATTGATGACAAGTGTGATTGATCGGGATTTTTATTTCATAGGATGGCTCTATCATCTTGCAACACAACTGTTCTGGTGCCACAGTTCGCTGCCTTCCTGCTAAAACAAAAGATAACGATTTCACTACTTTTAAGAACTTATTTTTATCCATCCAAACAGAGGATTTCATGGATTCTTTTTTAGTTTAAACAAAATATCTTTTTTCATGTATAAATATTGGAATTTTTTTCAAATCATAGGTTTTTGTCTTCTGATGCGTTCTTTGGGATTACCGCTATTCCGCTAGAAGGTGCTCCGGCTAAGCAAATCAAGGAAAGTCAGACTTTCCAAAAACTTATACATCAGCAGGGGAAGCGCCCCGCTGATGAAAAATTTATTTTATTTCAGCGATCTTCCGCCCCAATCGGCAAGAAAAGCAGCAATACCTTTGTCAGTAAGCGGATGATGGAACATTTGCTTCAATACTTTAAACGGAACAGTGGCGATATGAGCGCCTTTTAAGGCAGCTTCGGTGACATGCTGAGGATGGCGAATAGAAGCAGCAATGATTTCGGTTTCAATATCATGGATCGCAAAAATATTAGCAATTTTTTCGACCAATTCCAAACCATCATGCCCAATATCGTCCAGTCGTCCCAAAAACGGAGAAACATAGGAAGCTCCGGCACGAGCGGCTAAAAGGGCTTGATTGGCGTTAAAAATAAGGGTTACGTTTGTTTTAATGCCTTCTTTTTTAAAAGTGGAAACGGCTTTTAATCCATCGGGAGTCATAGGTACTTTAATCGTAATATTAGGAGAAATTTGAGCCAATTCCCGTCCTTCCCGAATCATTCCTTCCGCATCCGTCGCAATCACTTCTGCACTGACAGATCCATCCACAAGGGATGTAATCTCACGAAGGCGATCTTGAAAAGAAACGTTTTCTTTCGCTACTAAAGAAGGATTGGTTGTCACACCTGATAAAATCCCCCATGAATGGGCTTCTCTAATCTCTTCTATATTAGCTGTATCAATAAAAAATTTCATGACGCCACCACACCTCTTCCATTATTTTCAATTGAGTAATGTACGGAAACCGCCCTATTAAGATAAGGCGGTTTCAAACTGACTATTCATGATTTTAAAATGCTTTTCCTGAAGAACCAAATTCGCGAATTTTGCCGATAACCGTTTCTTTAATGGTTTCGCGAGCCGGTCCCAAGTATTTACGTGGATCGTACAAATCCGGTTTTTCTGCAAGAACTTGGCGAACAGTTTTTGCAGAAGCTATTTGGTTTTCTGTATTTACGTTAATTTTAGCAGTGCCAAGAGAAATGGCTTTTTGAATATCTTTTGTTGGAATTCCTGTACCACCATGAAGCACGAGCGGAACTCCTGTTAAATCTCTTATTTCTTTCATACGGTCAAAACCAAGTTTCGGTTCTCCTTTGTACGGACCATGAACAGATCCCAGTGCAGGAGCAAAGCAGTCTACACCCGTTTCTTTCACAAGACGATCGCATTCAGAAGGAATAGCGTACATTGCTTCTGCCTCTTCAACAACAAGGTCATCTTCTTGTCCACCAATGCGGCCAAGTTCCGCTTCAACGGATACACCAAAAAGATGGGCAAGTTCCACTACTTTTTTCGTCAGCGCAATGTTTTCTTCAAGAGGGTAGTGGGAACCGTCAAACATAACGGAAGTGAAACCAGCATGAATCGCTTTTGCGCATGTTTCAAAGCTGGAACCATGGTCAAGATGGATAGCCACTGGTACCGTAATTTGATATTCTTCCATCAATGCTTTAACCATGTTTACAACCAATTTAAAACCGCCCATGTAGCGAGCTGCGCCTTCAGAAACTCCAAGAATAACAGGAGATTTTTCTTCTTCAGCTGCTTGTAGAATCGCTTGGGTGAATTCTAAGTTGTTAATATTGAATTGACCCACAGCATATCCTTCATCTTTAGCTTTGTTAAGCATTTCAGTCATGGAAACTAAAGGCATAATTTTTCCTCCTTAACTCATTCCCTGGAAGTTTAATCGGCAAAGGACCCTCCCTTACCTAAACCAACGGATGGAATTTACATTGATTATGATACCAAATTCATATCTTTTTTACCAACATGGGTACGTTTTCACAAAAAAAATTCTCCACTTGTTCAAATATACCCCGAAATTAAGAAATATATTGCTTAACGGCATTGCGTATATCATCAATGTCAAACGGCTTTGCGAAATGTGTGAGAACTCCCAATTCTTTTGCCTCTTGAATCATATCCAGTTCTCCATAAGCGGTCATAATAATCACCCTGATATCCGGGTCTTTTTGTTTCATTCTTTTGAGTATTTCAATGCCATCCATTCCGGGAATTTTCATATCCAACAACACTAAATCAGGAGAATACCGGTCGACAATTTCAAGAGCTTGTGCGCCATTGGAGGCTTGGTACGTTTCATACCCTTCTTTTTGCAAGACTTCGTTCAACAAAATTCTAATCCCAAATTGATCGTCGACGATTAATATTTTCTCTGCCATATGGATCCCACCCCTTACAATGGTTTGAATTCGTACCGGTATGTATATTGATGCCCCATCCCAACTAAATAAACAATGAAACATGAACAGCGAAAGAGGTACCTCCTCCTATCCTGAACCACATCTATCTCTCTAAATCAAAACTATACTTCTCTTTTTTACGATTAAATTCCTTCTTTCTGGAGATGTTTAAAACCATAATTTTGCCATATTGTATTATAAAAGTAGATTTTAAACAAAAAAATATCCTCCACAAAATTAAGGCCCTTTTTCACGTTTCATTTTCCATTCATTCCATCCGTTTGTCTGCGACCTTCTGAAAGGATGAATGGCCCATTCACTCAAAAAGGAAACATAATCCATAATCGTGCTGATTGACTGTTTGAAAACGATCCAAAAAAACAAAACTTCTGTGCAGAAGCGGCTAACCAATTTCTGCACAGAAGTTCGATTGACCATCATTCTATTGATCTTTTTAAAAAGCCTTGTCCTCTTTCAACGATTTCATGTCAAATGATAGATGTGTTTTTCCACACATTCATTTGATCTATATCTGAATAAGATACTTTCTTATGCTTGATTTTCTATAGCGGCTTTTACAAAGTCACGGAACAACGGCTGCGGACGAGTAGGTCTTGAAGTAAATTCAGGATGGAATTGGCTGGCGACAAACCAAGGATGATCTTTTAATTCGATGATTTCAACCAAACGTCCATCCGGACTTGTACCGGAAAAAACAAAACCATGTTTTTCCATTTGTTCCCGATATTCGTTATTAAATTCATATCGATGGCGATGACGCTCATAAATGACTTCTTCTTTATACGCTTCATACGCTTTTGTCCCTTCCGAAAGCTTGCAAGGATACAATCCAAGCCGCAAAGTTCCGCCAAGATCCACTACATCCTTTTGTTCCGGAAGCAAGTCAATAATCGGATATTTTGTATCAGGACGAATTTCAGAAGAATGAGCTCCTTCCAATCCCAGTACATTTCTAGCAAATTCCACCGAAGCCAGTTGCATGCCAAGGCAGATGCCCAAGAATGGAATCCGATTCTCTCGGGCATATTGGATGGCAACGATCTTTCCTTCAATTCCCCGATCGCCAAATCCGCCCGGAACTAAAATTCCATCTGCCTCTTTGAGCAAATCGGATACATTTTCCGAGTTCACATGTTCGGAATTGACCCATTGAATTTCAATTTCTGAATCAAAAGCGTACCCGGCATGTCTTAAAGCCTCAACAACGGAAATATAAGCGTCTTGAAGTTCCACATATTTTCCGACCAAAGCTATCTTTGTTTTCCGCGATAAATTTCTCACGCGGTCGACAAGTTCTTTCCATTCCGTCATATCCGCTTCATGACATTGCAATTTCAAATGTTGGCAAACAATTTCATCTAGTTTTTGTTCTTGAAGAGCGAGCGGAACGGCATACAATGTATCGGCATCTCTTGACTCAATGACAGCTTTTGGATCTATATCGCAAAACAAAGCAATTTTATCTTTCATTTCTTGCGATATCGGCATTTCTGTACGCACGACAATCACATTTGGCTGAATGCCGAGGCTGCGCAATTCTTTTACGCTATGTTGGGTCGGCTTCGTTTTCATTTCACCAGCTGCTTTTATATAAGGAATCAACGTACAATGGATGTACATCACATTGTCACGCCCAACATCATTTTTAATTTGACGGATTGCCTCTAAAAATGGCAGCGACTCGATATCGCCGACTGTTCCGCCGATTTCTGTGATCACCACATCCGCGTTCGTCGTTTTTCCTGCCCGAAATACCCGATCTTTAATTTCATTCGTTACATGGGGGATAACTTGCACCGTTCCGCCTAAGTATTCACCGCGTCTTTCTTTTCTTAATACAGCCGAATACACTTTCCCGGTTGTAACGTTGCTGTATTTATTTAAATTAATATCAATAAAACGTTCATAATGCCCAAGGTCAAGATCCGTTTCCGCTCCATCATCCGTAACAAACACTTCTCCATGCTGATATGGACTCATTGTACCTGGGTCCACATTGATATACGGATCAAATTTTTGAATCGTCACATTTAATCCTCGGTTTTTTAAAAGCCTGCCTAAAGATGCAGCCGTAATTCCTTTTCCCAAAGAAGAAACCACACCGCCAGTTACAAATATATATTTTGTCAATTTAGTTCCCCCTTCATAATGTTCGCTGATATCTGAAACAACTGTTGTATATAATGTTCCTTAGTTTTTTGGGTAAAATACAAAAACGCCCCTCTTACCTATGAACAGTAAGGGAGCGTTCTTTCTTCTTTATATACAAAAAAGTTTTTATAGAGCCCAGATAACATACTACAATTCTCATTAAAAGAAGTCAAGCGCAGAATTATAATTCCTTTTCTTTGTCAATAGTGTCTAAATCCTCGTCCAATTCGTCTTCGTCCAAATCATAGTCTTCATCCAGAAGATCGTCATCAAAATCTTCTTCTTCATCCAAATCGTCAAAATCCTCTTCGTCATCCAGATCTTCTACTTCGTCGAGGCTGTCATCAAAATCATCCAGATCTTCGAAATCATCATCCTCCACCGTATCATCGTAATCTTCGAGTTCATCTTCCACCGCTTTTTTCGCCTTTTTCTTTCGTACTTTCACCGTCGGAGCGGTTTCTTCTTCAATTTGATCAATTGGATACCACGCTCTTAACCCCCATTGGTTTTCACCTAAGGCAAGAAAACGACCGTCAATATTTAAATCCGTATAAAACTGAACCATTTTATCCTGAATTTCTTCATCGGACAACTCTAATATTTTTTGAATTTCGTTCAGTAATTGTTGGAATGGAATGGCTTGTTTTTTGTTTTCTAGAATGGCAAAGGCCAGCTCAATAAAAGACATTTCATTTAACTCATCTTTCGACAACTGTTCAAGATTCACTGTTCGCACTTCCTTTCTCTATTTCCACACTCTTTAAGGAGCGAAAAAAACAAAGTGTTGATCCATTCGGGTGCTTCCTGCTCAAGAGCACATAAAGAACACGGATTAAAACCCAGCCTTTTCTTATGCTGAAATTACGCTCTGTACATTATTGAACACTAGAATACATATTTTCCATTATAAACAATAATGCTTTGTTTATGCCATATATAATCCGCTTATTCACTCATTTTTTCACTCTTATAAGAAGTTCCCCAGATGCTCACATTCATTTTCTTCCGATCTTTTGTCTTCACTCGATAAGCAGCCGTCAGGAAAAAAATAGATAAAAACAAAAAAGGAACAGCTCCCAATTGTTTTTCATAAAGAAAGGAGGAGACAGCTACAAAGGAACCGATTGCGACCCATCTTCGCAAAATTTTCATCGCTCCACGCCCCAAGTTATCTTTCGCTGTATTATTATAGCGCGAATATTCTTCATATACTACTCCCTACTGCAGCTTCAGCAAAAGAGAGGGACCCCTCTTTTGATCATCACTTGACGTGCTTGGTCCCGTCTTTCGAAGAGATGAGCAAAATATTGAAATGTCTTATGAATGATCAGAAACCGACCGGCCTTTCCATCCGTACGACAAAATTGATTTCATCCTTTCCTCTTCTTCTTTTAACACCCTTTCGTTCCAAATGAAAGGGTGGTTTGTAAAAAAGACAGATATTCACAATTTATGTTTATGTCTTGGACAGACGAAATTGATTTGGTTTTTTACAATACGCAGTTTTTTATCGGAAAGAATACACAGAAACCTGCCAAATCTTTTTGCTCTTTCCTTGTTCCAACGTTTTTAAAATCCATTTTATGTACTGTGAACTACCCGCTACCTACGCTTCGCTTAGAGGTGTGTTGGGTACAGACGAAATTTATATGCTTTGTTTGCCGTATCGAATCACCTCACTTCCTACCTTGATTTTCTATATACTGCTTTATCACTTCAATGGGCGCACCACCTGTTGTAAGTAAGCAAAAGCTTCTTGACCAAAAATACTCTTTCCAAAGTTTTCTTTTCACTTGTGGAAAATGCTTTTTGATAAGTCTTAGAACTTGCACTTTTATAGGCATTGATGAACTTTGATAGTTCACTATTCGGATGTGCCTTGAACAAAATATGCACATGGTCAAGATCGTGATTCCATTCGACCAAGGAAATAATGTAATGTTCACCAAGTCGAATAAACATATCTTTTGCATAGTCAGATATGGGGTCATCAATCACTTGTCTGCGATATTTTACGACCAGAACAAGATGATAATACAAAAGGAATACCGAATGATTATTATTATCTAATTCCGTTGATATAACAGTCTTTCATTTATATAAATACTGATTATAGTAGTACATAAAAGAGACAACTTTAGGCTACGCCTAACCGAAATTCATCTCCCACTTTCACTGGTGCTTCCGCACCTTCACGTTTTGAAGTAGGGCACTTCTTTCAGAGGGAAGTTAAATTCACTTGCCATTTCTTTAGTAGTTGTGCGATGAAACTCTTTTTTAAAAAAAGGACCGTCCCTCTAATCATCTCATTTCGCCTTTTTTGAATCAGTTGTTCATCTTTTACAGAAGCATGAACTTTTCTTCCTTTCATACGATCGACCGCCTTTTCATCAGGCATAGTTTGTTCTAGTCTTGGCTGCTTTTGACCATTTGCGGTAAAAAAAGTCTGCGCTCCTTTGCGTATTCTGGCGCCCTCTTTGACGGAGACCTTTTGATACTGTGCAAAAAACGCAGAGGAGTCAGACTTCCGACTTCTCGTCCAATTGGGATCATGGTTATTTTATAGGCAAGCTCTTGCCGTTGATATTTTTTTCGATTTTTATTCCTTTGTTAACATTCTAGAGATAACCAGTTTTTGAATTTCTTGTGTTCCTTCATAGATTTGGGTGATTTTGGCATCACGCATAAAGCGTTCCACCGGATAATCTTTTGTAAACCCGTAGCCTCCAAAAACTTGAACGGCTTCGATTGTGACTTTCATCGCTGTATCTCCGGCAAAAAGCTTCGACATGGCGGAAGCCTTTCCGTATGGAAGACCTTGCGATTCAAGCCAAGCAGCTTGATAGGTTAATAATCTGGCTGCTTCTACACCGGTTGCCATATCCGCTAATTTAAAAGAAATTCCTTGGTTGGCGATGATCGGCTTGCCAAATTGATGACGCTCTTTCGCGTAGGCTATTGCGGCATCCAAAGCGCCTTGAGCAATACCAACCGCCTGAGCGGCAATCCCATTTCTCCCTCCATCCAACGTCATCATGGCAATCTTAAAGCCATCTCCCTCATTTCCAAGAAGATTTTCTTTTGGAACCCGGCAATCTTCAAAAATAATTTCCGTCGTAGGCGAAGAGCGGATTCCCAGCTTTTTTTCTTTTTTGCCAATGGAAAATCCCTCAAATCCGCTTTCCACAATAAACGCGCTAATGCCACGGTGCTTCTTTTCCGGTTCCATCATGGCAAAGACGACATATATATCCGCTTCACCGCCGTTCGTGATAAAAATTTTCGACCCATTTAAGATGTAGTCATCTCCATCCCGCCGCGCAGTGGTTTTCATTGCACTGGCATCCGATCCAGATCCCGGTTCCGTCAAACCGTATGCTCCGATCTTTCTTCCTTCCGCCAATGGTCTTAAATATTTTTGTTTTTGCTCTTCACTGCCGAATTTATAAATCGGCCAACCGGCAAGAGATGTATGAGCCGAAAGGGTAACGCCAATAGAAGCGTCTACTCTTGACAGCTCTTCTATCGCAATACAGTACGCAAGATAATCACTGCCGATCCCGCCGTATTCTTCCGGCCACGGGATTCCAGTAAGGCCTAATTCTGCCATTTTTTCAAATAAAGTCCGATCAAAACGTTCTTCTTCGTCCCGTTCACTTGCAGTCGGCTCTACTTCCTTTTGGGCGAAATCACGTACTGTTTTTCGAATCATTTCATGCTCTTCCGATAATTGAAAATTCATTTTCAGCACCTCTTCTCACAACCGTTTACTAATGACGATTCTTTGTATTTCATTTGTTCCTTCATAGATTTGGGTGATTTTGGCATCTCGGAAATAGCGCTCAACGGGATGGTCTTTCGAATAGCCGTCTCTCCCGAAGACTTGGATCGCCTCTGTTGTGACTTCCATGGCGATATTGGATGCGAATAGTTTTGCCATGGATGCTTCCTTCTCGCATGGAAGCCCCCGGGAATGCAAAAACGCCGCCCGGTATACTAACAATTTTGCCGCTTCCACATTCGTTGCCATATCCGCCAATCGAAAGTCCACGCCTTGCTCGGAGATGGACGATTCACCTGTTGACCGCTGCTCTTTGACATAGGAGACCGCTTTTTCCAAGGCAGCTTCCGCAATTCCCAACGCTTGGGCCGCAATGCCGATGCGTCCGGTATTGAGATTGGTGATTGCCACCTTAAACCCCTCGCCTTCCTTTCCGAGTAAGTTTTCCGCTGACACTTTCATGTCTTCGAACGTCAATTGAACGGTTCGAGAGCCGTGAAGCCCCATTTTCCGTTCGTTTTTTCCTATATGAAAACCGGGAGTCTCCCTTTCAACGATAAAAGCGGAAATCCCTTTTCTTCCTGCTTCAGGATTAGTGGAGGCAAACACAATATATGTATTCGCCTCCCCTCCGTTCGTTATAAATATCTTTGAACCGTTTATAATATAGTGATCCCCTCGTTTGACCGCTCTCGTTCTTAAACTAGCCGCATCTGAACCGGAACCTGGCTCGGTCAGGCAAAAAGCTCCCAAATACTCTCCCTTTGCCAACTTCGGAATATACTTATGTTTTTGTTGAGGAGTTCCAAAATGCAAAATGGGATTCGTGCCAACGGACGTATGAACGGATAAAATAACTCCAATGGTTGCGCTGACTTTGGACAGCTCCTGAATTGCCAAAATATAAGAAATAAAATCCAGTCCGCGGCCTCCGTATTCTTCCGGAATAGGAATGCCCATTAGCCCCTTTTTTGCCATTTTGTCTACAATACGCCTCGGAAACTCCCCTTGCTCCATTCGGTCCAAATACGGCTCTATTTCTTCCTTGGCAAAATCATGAACCGCTTTTCGAAACATTTCCTGTTCTTCCGTGAAGTGAAGCTTCATCGCTGTCCCCCCAAGAAAGTAGTGATGACAGCCTAAACAGCTCTTCCCGCTGTCCCTGTTTTAAACCCCTTTGTCCTTATTCAAACAATGTTTAAGAATATTCATAAAATCCTTTTCCCGTTTTTTTGCCTAGCCACCCAGCTTTTACATATTTTCTTAAAAGCGGACATGGACGATATTTATCATCGCCGAACCCTTCATGAAGGGTTTCCATAATATACAAGCAAGTATCAAGTCCGATAAAATCGGCCAACGTAAGCGGTCCCATTGGATGATTCATCCCCAATTTCATCACTTCATCGATGGCTTCTTTTGTTGCGACCCCTTCATATAATGCATAAATGGCTTCATTGATCATCGGCATCAGCACTCGGTTCGAAATAAATCCAGGGAAGTCATTTACTTCAATCGGCACTTTTTGAAGAGATTTGGTCATGGACTCAATGGATTGATACACTTCCTCCGATGTTTGCAATCCGCGAATAATCTCCACAAGCCTCATTACCGGCACCGGATTCATAAAATGCATGCCGATTACTTTTTCCGGCCTATTCGTGGCCGCAGCGATTTCCGTGATCGGCAAGGATGAAGTATTGGAGGCCAAAATGGCGTGCTCCGGCGCATATTTGTCTAATTCAGCAAAAATGCTTTTTTTGACTTCCATATTTTCTACTGCTGCTTCAATGACTAAATCCACATCACCGGCATCTTGAATATCAATCGATTTCCTTAATCGGGAAAGCGTTTGATCTCTCTCCTCATTTGTTATCTTTCCCTTTTCCGCTTGCCGGGCTAAATTTCGGGCAATGACTGCGAAACCCTTGTCTAAAAATTCTTCCTTAATGTCGTTTACGATAACTTGATAGCCGGATTGCGCACAAACTTGTGCGATTCCGGACCCCATTTGGCCGGCGCCGACAACCATGACCGTTTTGATATCCATTCATTTCACCTCAACCATTCATTCGGGAACCAGACACTTCCAAATCTTCTTTTTCATTAGGAAGACAGCCTCCGTCCCCTTCACGCCAGCTAAAAAGGCGCAAAAAGGAGCAGCTGCCGGAGGCTTCCTTCTCCGGTTGTCAAAACGGTATCCCCATTGAATTCGTGTAATCTTTTCTATAGAATTTGAATCCCTCGCTTTTAAAGTGAAAACGATATCTGAGCCGCATCTGTCCTGACGAAAGGTCCATCAACCAAACAGGTAAAACCACGCTTTATTGTTTGGGAACGTCAATCATAACGGCATCACCTTGCCCCCCGCCGCTGCAAATGGCCGCCACTCCTATTCCGCCGCCTCTTCTTCTTAACTCGTATGCCAACGTGAGAACTATCCGTGCTCCGCTTGCCCCGATCGGGTGGCCGAGAGCAACCGCCCCGCCATTGACATTGATTCTATCGAGATCGATCCCGGCTATTTGACTGCTTGCCAGCGCCACTACGGCAAAAGCTTCATTAATCTCAAATAAATCGATGTCATCAATTGATTTTCCGGTTTTTTTCAAAAGCTCATTAATGACCAATCCGGGAGTTTTCGGAAAATTTTCCGCCTCTACCGCCACAGCCTCATGAGCAATAATCCGAGCAAGGATGTTTTTGCCTTCTTTTTCGGCGCGCTCTTCGCTCATCAGAACCAGAGCCGCCGCTCCATCATTTACACCCGGAGCATTTCCCGCCGTGATCGTTCCGTCTCGATCAAAAGCCGGCTTTAATTTGGCCAGCTTCTCAATGGACGTATCTTTACGCGGCGCTTCATCATCGGACACCACCACCGGTTCGCCTTTTGGCTGCGGGACTTCGACAGGAACAATTTCCTCGGCAAACTTTCCTTCCTCCATTGCCTTAATGGCCAACTGATGGCTGCGATAAGCCCATCGATCTTGTTCTTCGCGGGAAATGCCCAGTTCTTTTCCGGTCTTGTTTCCGAACGTACCCATATGGACTCCTGAAAAGGCGCACGTTAAACCATCATAGATCATTAAATCCACCAATTTGTCATCGCCCATTCTCAAGCCGGAACGGACGTTTTGCAAAACGTAAGGAGCATTGGACATCGACTCCATTCCGCCTGCTACCACTACTTCTCCGTCTCCCGCACGAATGATTTGGTCCGCCAATGTGATGCTTCTTATTCCTGATGCGCAGACTTTATTGATCGTTTCCGTTTTGACGTTCCAAGGAATTCCCGCTTTTCTCGCGGCCTGTCTGGACGGAAGCTGCCCCTGTCCCCCTTGAAGAACGGTCCCGATGATCACCTCATCGACTTCCGCCGGTTGAACATTGGCTCGAAGCATCGCTTCTTTCATCGCGACCGCTCCAAGTTCGGGAGCCGTTAAGGAACGTAAACTCCCGCCAAGTTTTCCGATCGGCGTCCTCGCTCCCTCAACAATCACTGTTTTCACCATTTTTTCCATCTCCTTTCCCTTCTACAGGAAACGCTTACATACAAATGAACATTCGCTCAATGTATGGAATAAGGAGAAAGGGACAAGTGCCCCTTATCATCTTTTCTTTATTTTAAATGAAATTCGGATGAAAGGTAAATATATTTTTGAAAATTCAAAATTTAATGCATTATATCGGCTTTTGATCAAGATGAAATTGGCATTTCTGCTTCTTTCGTACCAAACACTGCTCTTTCCAGAATTTCAGCAATATCCAGTGTAGCCACTGTCTCTTCCACTTCTTTAGCCTTTGTACCATCAGACAACATCGTCAAACAATAGGGACATCCTGAACTAATCACTGTCGGCCGGACAGCTAACGCTTGTTCAGTGCGAGCCACGTTGATACGTTGACCTGTGTCTTCTTCTGTCCACATCAATCCTCCGCCTGCCCCGCAACACATTCCCGTTTCACGATTGCGCTCCATTTCCACCAATTTTACCCCTTTAATGGACTTCAAAATATCCCGCGGCGGGTCAAAAACATCATTGTAACGGCCCAAATAACAAGAATCATGGAATGTGATCGTTTCATTCACTTCATATTTCGGCCGGAGTTTCCCTTCCCTTACCAGCTTGGCCAGAAGTTCAGTGTGATGATAGACTTCCGCTTTGAATCCAAAATCCGGATACTCATTTTTGAATACATTGTAAGCGTGCGGGTCAATAGTGACGATTTTCCGCACTCCAATCTTTTCAAATTCCGCGATATTTTGTTGAGCCAGCTCTTGGAATAAAAATTCATTTCCAAGGCGGCGTGGTGTATCGCCGGAATTTTTTTCTTTATTTCCGAGAATGGCAAACTTAACGCCCGCTTCATTTAGCAATTTTGCAAAAGACAAAGCGATTTTTTGGCTGCGGTTGTCAAATGAACCCATCGATCCAACCCAGAATAAATACTCGAATTCCTCTCCCGCTTTCTTCATTTCTTTTACAGTCGGAACATGAACATCTTCTCGAGCATCCCGCCAATTTTCTCTATCTTTTCTGTTTAATCCCCACGGATTTCCTTGCCTTTCTATGTTCTGCATAACTCTTTGGGCATCAGGCGCCACTTTCCCTTCTGTCAAAACAAGATAGCGGCGCAAATCAATAATCTTGTCGACATGCTCATTCATCACCGGGCATTGGTCTTCACAATTGCGGCAAGTGGTGCATGCCCAAATTTCTTCTTCCGTGATGACATCGCCTATTAAAGAAGGGTTATAGTCTACAGCGGCTGCGGCTTCTATGGACCCTTCGTTTTTCGCGGCCAAAGCAAGCTGATTTCCTTTCGTATTTTGAAAAGCGAACGCCGGCACCCAAGGCTGTTTGGAGGTGACCGAGGCTCCGTAATTCGTTAAATGATCCCGAAGTTTGACGATCAAATCCATCGGTGACAACATTTTTCCTGTCCCTGTCGCCGGACACATATTTGTGCATCTTCCGCATTCCACGCAAGCATAAAGATCAACAAGCTGAAGTTGTGTGAAATCTTCAATTTTGCCGACCCCGAACGATTGTTGAGATTCATCTTCAAAATTGATAGGGTGGAGTTTTCCTTTATGGTCCAGCCGATTTAAATACACATTTGCGGGACCGGCGATCAAGTGAGCATGTTTAGATTGAGGCACATAAACAAGGAATGTCAGCAGAACGAGCAAGTGAATCCACCAGAAAATATAGAATACGGTCACAGCAGCTGTCTTGCCGATCCCCGTTAGAGCCACCGCTATGGCGGAAGCTACCGGCTCGTTCCAAGTCCAGCTAATGGATGGTTCGTGCCAAATGATGTCCATGCCGTTACCCGCCAATACGGATATCATGAGCGATCCAATAAAGAGAAGTACGAGTCCCGCTTTAAAATTTCGTTTTAAACGAACAAGCTTTTCAATATATCGGCGATAAAACGCCCAACCTACCGCAAATAAAATCAGCAAACTGACGATTTCCTGAAAAAAAGTAAAACCTGGATACACCGGACCAAGCGGCAAATGGGACCCCGGGGCAATTCCTTTCCAAATAAAATCGACCGCCCCAAACTGCACAAGAATAAATCCGTAGAAAAAAATCACATGGTATATTCCGCTTTTCTTGTCTTTCAATAATTTTTGCTGGCCGAAAACATAAACCCAAATCTTGTTCAAACGCTCTTTAACACGGTGGTCAAACTCTGTTTTTTTTCCCAGTTTGATGTATTCTATTCGCGTTTTGACCACATAGGCAACCAAATACACAGCGTAAGCAGTGACAAGAATGGCCGCAATCAAATTTACCCATAATAATCCATTCATATCTTCTTCAGCACTCCCTTCCCCTATCTTTGAACAGCTCTTCTTTTCAATTATATTAGAGTAAAAATATATAATTTTCTGAATTACTTATTTCTATTATATAATGAATGAATGTTCAGTCAATCTTTTTCTCGAACAAACTTTTTCAATCAACCAAAAACGGACAGCGGATCGAGGCTTTCATTCCTGGAATTTTATCTTCAATAACAGGCTAAATGCTTCTTGAAGCAACAAGATCCTTTCATTCTCGCACGTAAAATGGCTAGGAATGGGACAGACTAAAAAAAGATGACGACATATGGAAAGGGGATGGCTTTATGATATGGATGTGGGCTGTTGGATTGGTTATCGTTCTCATTATTTGGTTGACCATCGATTTTTACTTCGGAAAAAAATGGTTTAGAAAACGCGTCGCGCTGCGAAATTATCCTATACAGACAGGAGATCTTGAATTCATTACGGATGGACAGGATTTTTTCAAACGTTTGTTTAAAGATATAAACGATTCGACCAGTTCTATTGATATCCTCTTTTATATCGTAAAAAACGACGCCCTTAGCGAACATTTTTTAAAGCTTTTAGAGCAAAAAGCGAAAGAAGGAATACAAGTCCGTCTTCTATGCGATTGGGTCGGAAGCTTCGGTTTAAAAAGAAAAAGGATCAAACAGTTAAAAGCCAATGGCGTTCAGTTTGCTTTTTCTAACCGCCCGAAACCCCCTTTTTTCTTTTTTACTTTTCAGCAGCGGAACCACCGCAAAATCACCATCATTGATAAAAAAATTGCTTATATCGGCGGCTTTAATATCGGCGGCGAATACATCGGGAGAAAGCTGCGTTTATCCCCCTGGCGCGACTACCATCTTCGCTTGACAGGCCCTGGCGTTTCAGATCTCCTAAAAGAATTTAGGATGGATTGGCAAGCGGCGGGTGAAAAAGATACGGAACCTGCAGACTCGTCTGTTCCAAATGCAGGAAATGGCGGAATCATGCATCAATTTACCTTTTCGGACGGAGTCGGCCTTGATGAACAATTAGAAAATGAGCTGTTGAAAGCAAAAAAGTCTATATTGATCGGCAGCCCTTACTTTATTCCAACGAAACGCCTTTTAGATGCTTTATTAAAAGCTCTCAAACGAGGCGTCCATGTCTCCGTTATCATCCCTTGTAAAAAAGACCATCCGCTTGTTCGGGAAGCCGCCTATCCTTTTCTTCAACAAATATTGAAAGCAGGAGCAAACGTTTACGAATTTCAAGCCGGTTTCTACCACGCAAAAGCGATCATCATTGATCATGAGAAAGCCATTATCGGAACGACGAACTTTGACCAAAGAAGCGTCAGCCTGAATTTTGAGTGCAATTGCTTTATTTACAACCCTTCTTTTATCCAAAACGTGATCATGAAAGAGATTCAAGAAGACATACGTCAATCGAAAATCATGACGTATAAAGAAGCCAAAAAAATGGATCCGGCAACCTATGCAAAAGCCACATTGGCTAAAACGCTGCTTCCTTTGCTATAAAATGAGGCGTTCAGCTTCTTCTTTCCATGAAAAAAAGGGGTATACCCCCTATTGCATGAAAGGCTCTCCATTCCTCCAGTTTTGGCCCGTTTTTTGGACGAAATCGCTGTTTCTTCCGAAAAAACGCCTCGAGGAATGGGCAAGCCGAATGAAAAAGCAAAAAATGTTCTTGAATCGCTTTTTTTCTCACATTTTTTCCGGTGCAGAAACACCGATCAAGCTTAATGCATTTTTAAGCGTTATTTGAACGGCTTTCACTAAAGAAAGTCGAGCCTTGGATAAAGGAAGATGATCTTGATCCAAAACTTTATTGGCATTGTAAAAGCTGTGGAAAGCAGAAGCCAACTCTTGAATGTAATTGGCTACCCGGTGTGGCGTCCGCTTTTCTGCTGCGTCAGCGATAACTAGTGGAAAATCTCCTAGTTTTTTCAATAAATCAATTTCTTTTTCCGTTCCAAGCAAAGATAAATCTACTTGATCATCAATAGAAATTTGCTGTTCTTCCGCTTGCCGCAAAATGCTGCAAATGCGCGCATGAGCGTATTGTGCATAATAAACCGGGTTTTCATTAGACTGAGAAACGGCAAGATCCAAATCAAAATCCATATGAGTGTCCCCGCTTCTCATCGCGAAAAAGTAACGAACCGCATCCAGACCCACTTCTTCAATCAGTTCACGCATTGTGACCGCTTTTCCGGTACGTTTGCTCATTTTCATCTTTTCGCCGTTTTTGTATAAATGAACAAGCTGAATGATTTCTACTTCCAGATTCTCTGCATTAAAGCCAAGCGCCGAGATCGCTGCCTTCATTCTCGGAATATAGCCGTGGTGGTCCGCTCCCCAAATATTGATCACTTTATCAAACCCGCGTTCGAATTTATCGCGGTGATACGCGATATCCGGTGTTAAATATGTGTAAGAACCGTCGCTTTTAATGAGTACACGATCTTTGTCATCGCCAAAGGCGGTAGAGCGAAACCAAAGAGCACCGTCTTTTTCATATGTGTAGCCGCTTTTGCGCAATACTTCCAACGCTTCATCGATTTTTCCATTTTTATAAAGAGATGTTTCCGAATACCAAACATCAAAAGATACACGGAAGTTTTCTAAATCTTTTTTCAGTTTTTCCATTTCATATTTCAAGCCGTATTCTCTGAAAAATTGATAGCGTTCTTGCTCGTCTACATGAAGATATCGATCCCCGAACTCTTCTGCTAAACGTTTCCCGATCTGGACGATATCTTCTCCATAATAGCCGTCTTCCGGCAAATCTTTATCTTTTCCGAGCGCCTGAAAATAACGAGCCTCCACGGAAAGGGCAAGATTATGGATTTGGTTTCCGGCATCATTAATATAATACTCGCGCGTCACTTCATAACCGGCTTTTTCCATTACGTTGCACAATGAATCGCCGACTGCCGCCCCGCGGGCATGTCCAAGATGTAAATCGCCTGTTGGGTTAGCCGATACAAATTCCACTTGAATTTTTTGTCCAGCTCCCGCGTTGGACTCGCCGTAGCGGTCTTTCGCCTCTAAAATGGCCGGAATTAACTTTGTTAAATAATGATGATCCATAAAAAAATTAATAAAACCCGGTCCGGCAATTTCGATTTCTTTTACCGATGCCTGGGAACGATCGAATTGATTCTTAATTTCATCCGCAATTTGGCGAGGCGGCTTTTTCGCGATTCGAGCCAACTGCATCGCAATATTGGTCGAATAGTCGCCGTGCGCTTTATCTTTTGGAGTTTCTAACACAATAGCCGGCAACTCTTCCTCCGCTGCCAGCCCCGCTTTTAACACAGCCGCTTTAATTTCCGATTTCAACTGTTCCTGAATCTTTCCTACGATATTCATACATTCTTTACCTCCTTAAACGTGATGGTCAAGGAATATATTCCGAGGAACTTTCCTTGCATAAATAAATCGTATGTCAAAGCCAAACGGCCGTTCAACGGCTTCTCGCTGTATGTATATCGATCCATGTTCCGGGTGATCGTATTTAATAACAGTGTACCATAAGGGCTGTCGTAAGAACCGCTCATCGGGTGATTTTTATCGAAAACAAGCCTGGATTTTACCGCTCCATTTCTTAAAATGACGGCTTCTTCACCTGACATCTTTACAATCGTTCTAACGGTCCCTTCTTCTTGGACTTCCGTATATTTTAAGTAAACGGATCCGCCTTTTTCAAAGTATTCCCCAAATAAAACCAGTTCAAATTCTTCCTTTTCCTCATCGTTCGTAATCACTGTAGACAGATGAATTTTGACTGTTCTTTTTTGGTCGATCGAATCCGCCAAACCCTCCACATCCCTTTCAAAAAGACTCATTCCATTTATTTGCATCTTTAAATCAATGTCAACAGTCATGTCGAGCGGCACTTTTTATCCTCTTGGGACAATATTCTGGAAAGTGCAATGACTCGTTTTCACTTTTGCGGTGCCATGCCCAATGTTTTCATTCCTGTTCAATCAAACTAAAAAAACCGTTCCGTTTTTCGTTCACTATAACTTTATCATTATAAGAGGGATTTCTTCAAAAGGCAATGTAGGGAGTCTTTAAAAAATTTTTCCACACCTTTTCTAACTAAAAGCTTGCTTAACGGAATCAAATTTTATAAAAAAAAGACCTGCCCTAAAACGGCTTAGCCGGAAAGTTGTCCTTCTCCCAGCCGTCTTGAGCAGATCCTTTTATATATAAGCCAAAATGATGATTAAAACCAGCCCAATAGCATTTCGCGAATCAATTTGCTGGCTGTATTAGCCGTTTGCTCAGAGTGGTCGTACACAGGCGCCACCTCGACAAGGTCGGCTCCCACCACTTGAACTTCGGAACGGCTGATTTCCAAAATGGACGCGAGCAATTCTTTTGAAGTAATCCCGCCGCAATCTACCGTTCCCGTTCCCGGAGCGTGGGCCGGATCCAGCACATCGATATCAATCGTTACATAAACCGGCCGGCCTTTCAAACGTGGCAAAATCTCTTTTAAAGGTTCAAGAACTTCAAATTTAGCAATGTACATACCGTTTTCTTTCGCCCATTGAAATTCTTCTTTCATTCCGGATCGTATGCCAAAAGAAAATACGTTTTCAGGACCGATCAATTCAGCCACTTTTCGAATCGGAGTCGCATGGGATAAAGGCTCTCCTTCATAATCCGTCCGCAAATCCGTATGGGCATCCATATGAATCACCGCCAAATTTGGATAGCGCTTATAGACGGATTTAATGACCGGCCACGACACGAGATGCTCTCCTCCCATTCCCAGAGGAGATTTCCCGTCTGCCAGCAATTGGTCAATATACTCTTCGATTATTTTTAAGCTTCTTTCTGCATTCCCGAAAGGAAGGGGGATATCGCCGGCGTCAAAATAGCGGATTTCCTTTAGTTCTCTGTCCGAATAAGGGCTGTATTCCTCAAGTCCAATCGACACTTCCCGAATCCGGGCCGGCCCGAACCGGGAACCTGGCCGGTAACTGACCGTCCAATCCATCGGCATACCGTATATGACGACTGAACTTTCCTCGTAATTTGGATGGCTGCCAATAAACACATTTCCCGAGTAAGCTTCGTCAAAGCGCATGTTTCAAGACCTCCCTGTGGCACCTCTTATTTCGTCAAATCTTGCACAAATTTCGGCAAAACAAATGCTGCTTTATGAATTTCTTTCGTATAGTATTTTGTTTCAATATCAAGAAATTGTTCATCAGGCACCGCGAGCGGGTCATATTTTTTCGAACCGATGGTAAATGACCATAAACCGCTTGGATACGTCGGGATATTGGCAAGATATAATCTCGTAATCGGGAAGATTTCCTTTACATCCTTCTGAACTTTGCGGATTAAATCGGCTTTGAACCAAGGGTTATCGGTTTGTGCGACAAAAATGCCGTCCTCTTTCAGCGCTTTGGAAATTCCGGCATAAAAGCCTTTTGTAAATAAATTGACTGCCGGTCCGACCGGTTCCGTTGAATCAACCATGATGACATCGTATTCATTTTCACTTTGTGCGATATGCATAAAACCGTCGTCGACTTTTACTTCCACTCGTTCATCTTCCAACCCGGATGCAATCTCCGGCAAGTATTTCTTGGAATACTCAATGACCTTGCCATCGATATCGACTAAAGTCGCTTTTTTCACATTCGGATGCTTGAGCACTTCACGGATTACACCGCCGTCTCCTCCACCCACGACCAGAACGTTTTCCGGGTTTGGATGAGTAAACAACGGAACATGCGCCACCATTTCATGGTACACAAATTCGTCTCGTTGAGTGGTCATCACCATTCCGTCGAGAAGAAGCATGTTTCCCCACTCTTCCGTTTCAACCATTTCCAAGTATTGGAAGTCCGTTTTCTCTGTATGTAAAGTCCGTTTGACCTTCATCGTAATTCCAAAGTTTTCCGTCTGCTTTTCAGTAAACCAAAGTCCAGCCATTAACCTGCTTCCTTTCATTTTAAATTTGTTCTAAACATTTTCAGCCATTTTTCTCATGAAACGATAGATTTTATCCATCGTTTAGCTTATTAGAATTCCCCATTCTTATCAAATTTACAAGATGGGAGTTTTCTGATTAAAAGAGTGGAAAAACAATAAATCCTAAAAGAAAAAACCAAACATGTCAATCAGTATATTGGAAACTGCCAAAATTTCAAGAGTTTTTTTCTGCCTATGCCTCTCCTTTCACCTGCCGATGTTTAAAAAGCTGACTTTTTTTTCATACTAAAAAATGAGAGAAAACTGCTTTTATATACAAGCGGGGTGAAAATATGGAAATTATCACAAATTCAAGATCCAGTAAAACCGTGAAATACTTTCGAGCTTTCTTCTTTATTTCCCTGCTTTTATTGATATTATTTTCGGCCGGAGTTCTCGCCATATTCTCCTATGCAAAACTTTTAGGACCTCCGCCGCTGTCAGTTCCTCAATCTACTCTTCTGTATGCGGACGACGGAACGTTAATAGGAGAATCCAACCGCGGAGAAAAACGATATTGGGTGAAAATAGAGGACATTTCTCCTTACCTCCTCGATGCCACCGTTTCGATAGAAGACCAAAAGTTTTACGAACATCATGGGTTTGATTTAAAAAGAATTGCCGGAGCCGCTTTGGCTGATGTAAAAGCGATGTCCAAAGTTCAGGGAGCCAGCACCATTTCCCAGCAGTATGCCCGCAATTTATTTCTTCATCACGACAAAACGTGGAACCGAAAATTGTTGGAAGCATTTTATACGATCCGCTTGGAAATGAATTACACAAAAAAACAGATTTTAGAAGGATATGTGAACACCATCTATTATGGCCACGGCGCATATGGGATTGAAGCAGCCAGCAAATTTTATTTCAATAAAGATGCGAAAGACCTTTCTCTCGCGGAAGCCAGTATGCTGGCCGGCATTCCTAAAGGCCCCAGCATCTACTCGCCGCTTATTTCTTTTCAAAAAGCGAAAGAACGTCAATTATTAATATTGCGCAAAATGGAGAAAGACGGCTATATTACTGCCAAACAACGCCAACAGGCAGAAAAAGAGAAACTAACGATTGTCGGAAAACAATCGGATCCGAAAAACAATATAGCCCCTTATTTTCAAGATGTCGTCAAACAAAAGCTGAAAACGGATTTGGGCTTGGACGATCGAACGATTGAATTCGGAGGGCTTCGAGTCTATACAACCTTAAATTTAAAACAACAAAAACTGGCAGAAAAAGTAATCCAAAATCAAATCTCTCCAAACTCTCAAATACAGGTAGGGCTCGTGGCAATGGAACCGAAAACCGGTTACGTCACCGCGCTTGTCGGAGGGCGCAATTATGAACAAAGCCCTTTCAATCGTGCTGTGCAAGCCATCCGGCAGCCGGGTTCCACTATGAAGCCCTTTCTCTACTATGCTGCTTTGGAGCACGGCTTTACACCTGCCACAACGTTAAGAAGCGAATATACTGTTTTTCATTACAACCATGGTCAAAACACCTACACACCGCACAATTTTAACGACCAGTATGCCAACCGTGAAATTACGATGGCACAAGCTTTAGCTGTATCGGACAATATTTACGCCGTCAAAACCAATATTTTTCTTAAACCGAAAACATTGATCGAAACGGCCAAAAAATTCGGAATTACAACCCCATTGGAAAATGTCCCTTCTTTGGCACTTGGGACTTCCGGGGTCAAATTAATCGAAATGGTGAACGCCTACTCGATGTTTGCCAACGGAGGGAAACAAATCGAGCCCGTTTTTATCAAAAGAGTAGAAGACTCCCACGGAAATGTGATTTATGATAATCACCCTTTGCAAAAGCAAATATTGGATAAACGTCTCGCTTTTGTGATGACCCATATGATGACGGGCATGTTCGATAAAAAATTAAACGGCTACGCAACGGTCACAGGAGCATCAATGCTGAAAGATCTGACAAGACCTTATGCCGGCAAATCAGGCTCGACTTCCGCCGATCATTGGATGATCGGCTTCTCCCCTCAGCTGACAACAGGGATATGGACGGGATACGATAACGGAAAAGAAATAACATTAACAGAGGACAAGAAACTCGCGAAAAAAATTTGGGCCGCTTTTATGGAAAAATCGTTAAAAGGGCAGCCTAAGAAATCATTCAAACCACCAAAAGGAGTGAAAGCGGTCGCCATCAATCCGCTTAACGGAAAACGGGCAACCAAAGACTGCCCCGTTTCCGTAAAGACTTATTTTGTTGCCGGAACCGAGCCGACCGAATATTGTACGGAACACTTGAAGAAAAAAGATCATTCAAATCCAACCAAAAAGAAAGAAGAAAAAAATTGGTTTCAAAGGTTGTTTGGCTTGTAACCAAACGGCCTGCCAACAGAAAAAGCCCGGAATCTGTCTACCGGGTTTTTTCGTGTCTTCATTATTCTTAGTGGCAAACGGTTCGAACATCCTTGTTTTTTCTAACAACTATCTTAGATTTATAAAATAATCGTCGTTCCACACAAAAAAATTATTGCAAGCCATTTTTCAATTGTTCGCTGGATCGCTCCCACATGCCTTTATCATGGCTTTCCAAAAAGTCTTTTAACACTTTTTTGGATTTGGCATCCATATGATCCAATATAAAATGTCCCTTTAACGATTTATCCAATCGGTTCACATGTTCGGGCAAAGATTTGTAGCCTCTTCTTGTTTCTTGATTGACGGTCATTTCGCAAGCGGTCGCCCCGTAATAATAAGGTCCTTCTTCTCCTTGCTGGACGGTCACCCAAACGATCCAGTACGGTTTCCCATCCGGCACTTCTTCCTTATGAGGAGTAAATTTGATTCTCTTCTCTACTTCACTGCGCGCATGCATGGCGCCTAAATCGACAAACGCTTCACCCGCCTCCACGTCAATGATGACCGGTGAAACATTGTCTAGGCTTACCGCTCCTTTTCCGAATCCTCTATGGCCATCCAGTGGATCATTTTTGATAATATGAAACCCGATATTTTTCTTTTTCTCCATGTATCCAACCTCTCCTTGAACAAGATTTTATTCTCAATATATCGCAAACGCTTTCCATATCCAAACAGAGATTTTTTTCATTTTGAATTTACAGTTGAATCAAGCGGCTGCGCCATCCAAGCTGTGATTTGTCAACCATGCCTTCTCCATCGAATCTTCATCTTTCAAGATCATTCTTTACTTTTTATCCCAGCTTCTAATTCTTCCATTTCTAAATTCCATTTATCTCGTGTACTATACAATATTTCAAGGATGAAACTAGAAAAAGAATCTTGATTTTGATCGATTTCTTTTTTTAGTTTTCTGAGATCTTCTCTCAATTTTTCGACTGCTTCTTTTTTCTCATCGATGGACAGATATTCATAAATTTTTCTCATTCCATAACCGCCCTTTTTCAGTCAATGAACATAATAGCGGCAATCAAGCCATAGCCTTGCAATGGCATCTACAATTAGCAACGACTATGTACTTGTTATTCGCACATTTTAAAAAAACGGAGAAAACAACGAACTAAACCCTTGCAAAATCGCCGGCACTACCATATTGAAGAGGGGATGAATCGTATAACGGTCAAGCGGAGTAATGACTAAAATTAAAAAGATCAGCGCCCCATATTGCTCATACTGGCTCATTTTGACCCGAAAAGACGGTGTTACAAGATCTTCAATAATGCGATATCCATCCAGTGGCGGAAACGGCAGCAAATTAAAGACAAAAAGAACAAGATTCAGCCACAACATCATATTTAATAAATCCACGAAAAACTGCGGCAATGCGGAACCACTTCCGGAACGGATGAAAAAAAACATGATCACATAAGAGAGAAACGCAATCAAAAAATTGCTCAAAGGTCCGGCAATCGATACGAGAACACCGGCCAGCCTCGGGTTATGAAAGCGGCTGCGGTTGACAGGTACGGGACGCGCCCATCCGAAACCAGCAATCAAAAGAAACAACGTTCCGATCGGGTCCAAGTGCGATACCGGGTTTAATGTTAATCTTCCTTCATCTTTGGCCGTAGAATCACCGAATTTATAAGCAACAGCAGCATGTGCAAATTCATGCACCGTAAAAGCCACCACTAAAGAGATAATGACAAACGGAAGTTCCTGAAACGAATAAGCAAAAAAACGATCCAAACTATCGACTCCTTTATTTGATGTTGTTTTTAGACAGCCAAACTATTAGGAAAAATGACGGATGCTTCCCCTATTCAACGTGTATCTTTTGTTTTCCTGCCTTTTGAAAAACTTTCCTTTATCAACATCTTATACTAAAACTTTGAAAATTTTATCACAGATTGTTCTTTCCTTGCTGTTTCCAAAAGAAAAGCATAAAATCTGAGATAAGAAAGTATAAAGGAGTGATACATATGCCTTATGTAACCGTAAAAATGCTGGAAGGTCGTACAGATGAACAGAAAAAAGCGCTGGTGGAAAAAGTCACGGAAGCAGTTTCAGAAACGACAGGAGCTCCGAAAGAAAAAGTGACTGTTTTTATTGAAGAAATGTCCAAAAACCATTATGCCGTCGCCGGCAAACGCCTGAGCGATGAAAACTGATCCCGGAACGCCAAGCCTCACCGGGGCTTGGCGATTCCTTTTAATTCTTCAATATACTGGTACGCTTTTTCAATTTCTTCTTCCGTATAGTTTTGCTTCTTTTTTAAGGTGAAAATTTTCTCCTTTACTTCTTCCTCGGACAAATGATCGAAATACAAAACGGTAGATACCAGCTCCAGAAATCGGGCGCTTTGCTCATTCATATGGAGCACGCATTCTTTTAATTTAGGTATCTCCTCTTCATAAAGCTTTAAAAAATCCATTCCTTCTTTTGTAACGGTGTAGCGATATTGGTAATAGCCGCCTTTCTTTTCCTTTTCTTCATGAACAAATCCCATATTGCATAATTCTTCCACTCTCAACGTCAGCTCTTCTGAATAGGGTCCATAAAAATGGAACTGAAACTTTTCTTGAAAAGGAAAGGATATTTTCTTGGCAATGTAAATCATTTTTTGCAATTTTTTTCGACCGATAATTTCCCCACAGGCGGAAAAGGCACTCATCAATTTGACATGTTCTTTTAACAACGTGGTCATCTCCTACTCCAAAATTCCTTACTTACCATTTAAATGTCCAGTATCTCGCGAATTTTTCGTTTGATCGACGGTTTTGAACGGTCATCTTTGAGGAAGTCGGCAGGATAATAGAGTTTATGATCCGTCCTCCTCTTTCCGGATATCGCGTCCACAATATCCGATTCTCTTGACAGTTCTCTTAATTCCCCGTTCCTCATCAGCAAATGAATGGGCAAACGTTCCTCTTCTTCACCTGGGCGATAAAAATCGTAAGGAAGATCTGATGACGAATCCAACACCAAGTAATAATCCGGATTGATTCCAGCCTTTCGAAACAACGACTCTAATTCACTGTATTTCTTATATTCTTTAGCCGGATCAAACTCGATATATTTGAAAAGATTCCTGTTGACAAAGCGATTGGCGAGATCCTTTAAAATCGGATCTTCCTCTTCCTGCCATATTTGGAAATAATAAAGGATAATGGATTCATCCAGCTTCAAATAATCTTCAAGGGTAATATCGCCTTGAAACAAAGAATAGAAGTGAACGGGATCCTGTTTAAAAGAATAACCATTTCGATACAGTTCTTTTGCGCGGTGAAGAATTTTCGTCAACACCACTTCCGCACTTCGAGTCACAGGATGAAAATAAATTTGCCAATACATTTGATACCGACTCATTATGTAATCTTCTACCGCATGCATGCCGCTGTATTTAAACACCACTTGATCTTCCCGAGGCCGCATAACCCGCAGTATCCGCTCCATGTCAAAATGACCGTAGCTGACGCCGGTAAAATACGCATCTCTTTGCAAATAATCCATGCGATCCGCATCAATCTGACTGGAAATCAAACTGATAACCAACTTATTATGGTATGTTTTGGCTATCACTTCCGCCACTTTTTCAGGAAAATCGCTTCCCCCTCTTGAGAGGACTTGATGGATTTCCGTATCGCCGAGAATGATTTCTCTCGTAAATTGTTCATGATCCAAATCAAAGACTTTTTCAAACGAATGAGAAAAAGGTCCATGTCCGACATCATGGAGCAAGGCGGCGCAAAGCGAAAGTAGACGTTCTTCTTTATTCCACTCAGGTCGGCCATCAAACACATCATCGACAATTCTGCGGACGATTTCATAAACACCAAGTGAATGGCTGAAACGGCTGTGTTCTCCGCCGTGAAATGTCAAAAACGTTGTACCAAGCTGGCGGACTCTCCGCAGTCTTTGAAATTCTTTCGTTCCGATCAAATCCCAAATCATTTGGTCTCTTACGTGAATATACCGATGAACCGGGTCTTTAAACACTTTTTCTTCATCTAACTTTTTTTTGGAATAGTCCATCTCACTGCGCACAGAAGACCCCCACTGTTCCATAATAGCCAGGATAAAGCTCCGTAAAAGCAGGGGGAGGAATGAGTGTTGTGCAATGGCAAAACACTCCTGTACTTCCTCCTTTCAAATTAAAATATGGTGAAATAAAAACGGATTGAACAATGACGTATGATCCGTTCATTAGATAAACGGGAGCAGCACTAGTTGTCCTGCAACCAAAAATGGAAAAACATCCTTTATAATCCCAAAAAAACGAAAAGACTTTGCAAAGATCCTTTTATATACAAAATATCCTATCGCGGGACATCAGGATGTTTGCATCAAAAGCTTTTCTTACGCCAACACCCACGTCATTTGAACGAAACGCAAGGAATTCTCTTTCCTCTTCAAACCTATTTCTATTGTATCAGCAAACAGACTTTTGCGAATCCCCCGTCTTCCATCCCAGATAATGAAAAATCACCTTTTCCGTTTGGAATGAGGTGACACGTTTCATCTATTTTAGTCTTTTCTTTACTTTTTCTATCAATTCATCTTCCGTTAATGCTGCAACCGGGCGGTTATTCACAAAGGTGAACGTTTTTTTGCGGCCTGGACCGCAGTAGGATTGGCAGCCGATTTTAATCTCTGCATCAGGATCCAAGGCTTTTAGCTTAGGCAGCAACGTTTTCAAATTGACAGCCTGACAGTCATCGCAAACACGAAATTCGTTTGCCATTCCATACAATCCCTTCTGTTTTGTCTCTTAAAGCTATCGGTATTTTACCCCTTAATTTAGCAGTTTGCAAGTTCAACGGGCAGCCTGTCTCGTTGGAAAAATCGTGATTTCTTATCATGTTCTGCGAATGGGAGACGGGATGATAGACATATGAAAAGGACTTTGATTCCCTCTCGAAAAACATGCCGGGCTCCTTTGTCTGAATTGAACGTGCTTTCTCTTTTTCATCCATAAAAAATCGTATCTGCTTTACGAATTCGTTTTATGATCCTGTTTCCCGGCTGTCGGCATCGTCAACAATAAAAAAATCCCCATTTATATGGGGACCTGAAAAGCAAATATTTATTTCATTTTTGATACGTTCTCTTTTGTAACGAGCTTTAACGGTACAGCAATTTTCTTTTCTACTTTCTTTCCTTGTAAAACATCAATGGCTGCCTGTACAGACTTTTGACCAATCAGTTCCGGCTGTTGAGCCACGGTAGCAGATAATTTCCCTTTTTTGATGGCTTTGATCGCATCGTCATTTCCATCGAATCCAATGACTACAATATCGCGGCCTGAACTTTTGATCGCCTCGATAGCGCCTAATGCCATTTCATCATTATGCGCAAATACCGCTTGAATATTTTTTTGAGCTTGTAAAATATTTTCCATTACATTTAAGCCTTTGGATCGGTCGAAATCGGCAGCTTGCCGCGCGACAATATCCAGTTTTTTATCTGCAATACTATGGAATCCTGCACCGCGTTCACGTGTAGCAGAAGCACCTGGCTGACCTTCAAGTTCAACCACTTTTGCCTTTTCCCCTACTTGATCGATGATATAGTTTGCTGCCATTTTGCCGCCTTTTATATTATCAGAAGCTACAAATGTTGCGACATTTCCCTCGTCAGCTGAACGGTCGATCGTAATAACGGGTATCCCCATTTTATTAGCCGATTTCACAGCAGTCGAAATGGCTGCTGAGTCCGTTGGGTTAATGAGCAAAACGTCAACGCCTTGTTGAATTAAATCTTCGATATTATTGACTTGTTTGGTGGAATCATTTTGGGCATCTACGACTATGACATCCATTCCTTTTTTCTTGGCTTCTTTTAAAATGCCATTTTTTAACGTGACAAAGAATGGGTTATTTAAAGTGGAAATACTGACGCCAATTTTCATGTCTTTTAAATGGTCTTTTTTGGCTGGTTTGGCCCAATTAGGAGGCTCAAGTGAACATGCGCTTAACAAGAGAACGATACACATCATCATTATGCCTGCTAATTTTTTCATTTTGATTTTCTCCTTCAATTACGATGTTATTTTCAAAACTTGATAGGTTTTCAAAAGATTGTTTCCTTATGCTTTTCTCCGATCAATTAAAACCGCTATTAATATGACGACACCTTTTACAACTTGTTGGTAAAAGGAGGAAACCCCCAATAAGTTTAACCCGTTGTTTAATGTTCCAATTATGAGTGCTCCAATTAAAGTTCCGAAAATTCTACCTCTTCCCCCGGATAAACTGGTTCCACCTAAAACAACAGCGGCGATCGCATCCATTTCATAAGCCGTTCCCGCTGTCGGCTCTGCTGAATTTAATCGAGACGTTAAAATCGCACCGGCCAAAGCAGACATCGTACCTGCTAATCCATAAATCATCCATTTTACACGATTGACTTGAATACCAGAAATAATGGCCGCTTTTTCATTACCGCCAATGGCATATGTTTTGCGACCGAATGACGTCTTATGAAGAACAAACCATAAAATGGCGAAGGTAATGATCATCGTAATCGCAGGAACAGGGATTCCCAGAAAGTATCCTTGCCCAAATAATTGAAAGGTGTAATGGTTCCCTAATCCTGTGATAGGGTTGCCGTCTGTGTAAACGAGCGTAAGTCCTCGATAAATCGTCATCGTTGCTAAAGTGGCAATAAAGGGTGCCATTTTTCCTTTCGTAATAAGCAATCCATTAAACATCCCCATGAGCGTACCGAGTAAAACACTAACGATGATGGCCAGAATAGGATCCATGCCTGATACAATCATTCCCGCCATTAAAGCACTGGAAAGCGCTAACATCGATCCAACCGATAAGTCAATGCCACCGGTCAAAATAACAAACGTCATTCCAAAAGCAATTAATGCATTAATAGATACTTGTCGCAGTAGATTGAGTATATTTAATGGTGCTAGAAAAGATGGATTTAAAATGGCTACAACTACGAACAATAGAACAAGTGCAATCAACGGACCCAATTTTGAGAACACTTGCGACAATGGGCGTTTAGTTGTTTGTGTGTTCATGTAATTTTCCTCCAGTCGCTAACGTCATAATCGTTTCTTGGTCAGCTTCTTTTCCTTGAAGTTCACCTGCGATTTTCCCTTCATGAATGACTAGAATGCGGTCGCTCATCCCTAATATTTCAGGAAGTTCCGAGGAAATCATAATAATCCCCATTCCACGATCGGTTAATTCATTCATGAGCTGGTAAATTTCACGTTTGGCGCCAACATCAATTCCTCTTGTCGGTTCGTCCAAAATTAAAACTTTCGGGCCAATGCCAATCCATTTCGCAATGACCACTTTTTGTTGATTACCGCCTGATAAATTTCCTGCAGCTTCTTCTGTTGAAGATGTTTTAATTTTTAAACGCTTGCTCATCATGTCGACGAACTTTTCCTCTTCTTCACTTTGAACGATTCCTTTAGGTGCCAAGCTAAATAAGTTAGGAAGGGAAATGTTTTCTCTAATCGAAAAGTCTAAAATTAATCCTTCCTCTTTTCGGTTTTCCGTTGCAAAAGCCATATGTTTTCGCACAGCATCATATGGATTTTTAATCGTTACTTTTTGGCCGTCTATGAATATTTCCCCTTCATCCAGCGGATCGATGCCGAATAGGCTGCGCATGATCTCTGTGCGGCCCGCACCCATCAAACCGGAAATACCCAAAATTTCCCCTGAACGAAGCGAAAAATGAATGTTTTCGAAGTAGCCTTTTCTTGTTAAATTTTTGACTTCAAACACGATCTTCCCCGGTTTAGGTCGTCTCTCCGGAAAACGATCTTTTAGTTCACGCCCCACCATTTTTTTCACTACTTCATCAAAGTTCGTTTCTTTTATCGGGGAAGTATGGACGGTTTTCCCGTCGCGCATAATGGTAATGCGGTCGCAAATCGTAAAAATTTCCTCCATACGGTGAGAAATGTACACAATCGATACGCCGTCTTTTTTCAAAGATTCCATCAACTGAAAAAGTCTTTGAATTTCCCTGTCTGTTAAAGCAGAGGTAGGTTCATCCATTATGATCACTTTGGCATCGGTCATCAAGGCTTTGGCAATCTCGATCATCTGTTGTTCTCCAACAGAACAAAGACCCGCTTCTTGTTCCAAGGGAAGAGTCATCCCAAGGCGTTTAAAAATATCTTTTGCTAACGCTTTCATTTTTTTCGTATTTAAAATTCCGAGTTTATTCGTTACTTCTTTCCCAATAAACAAGTTTTCTAGCACGGTCATTTCCGGCCAAATATTTAATTCTTGGTGAATAAACATGATTCCGGCATCTTCTGCCTCTTTTGGACTTTGAAAATCTGTTTCTTTTCCATCGATGACAATCTTGCCGTTATCTTTTTTATGAAGACCTGTCAAGATGTTCATTAATGTTGATTTTCCGGCTCCGTTTTCCCCCATCAGTGCATGTACTTCGCCGGGTTCTAGCGTAAAATAAACACCATCAAGTACTTTATTAGCACCAAATGATTTATGAATATTTTTCATTTCAATCCGCACTTTTTTCACTCCTTTCCTGTTGAAAAAATGACGCCTGCTTGCAATATACAGTTGGAATAAGGAGTTGCTTCTCCTGTTCGGATGACCGCTTTTGCTTGTTTCATGAACTGTTTCAATTGTTCATGGGAGATAAAATCCACCATTCCGCTAAATTCACATTCTAAAAATTGAAGCTGAGCGGGATTATTCGTTTTGATTTCTTCAGCTGCAATGACTTTTTCGACGACCATATCATCATGTATGACCTTCACAACCTCTTGAAAGGTAGGAGTTCCGATTTTTATAGCTAAATCAATTTTGGGAATATCTTTTGGCACCGGAAGGCCTAAATCACCGATGACGATCCAATCGGTATGGCCGAGATCCGCAAGGACTTTTGCAATAGAACTGTTCACGATTCCATGTCGTTTCATTTTGCAACCACCCTTTCCACTTCTTCCCGCGTCGGCATTCCACCTTGTGCTCCAAACTTGGTAACCGATAGGGAAGCAGCGCAATTCGCAAATCGCAAGCTTTCTGTTATCGATTTTCTTTCTGCCAAAGCGACTGCAAATGCGGCATTAAACGTGTCCCCGGCTCCTGTCGTATCGACCACATCGACTTTGTAAGACGGAATGACGACTTCCTCTGTTCCGTTATGATAACGCACCCCATGCTCTCCTTCCGTAATGATTAATTTATTCGGTAAAGCGGCAAGCATCTCAGATCGTTCTTTCCCGTCAAATAAAACTTGATATTCATGTTCGTTTGGCGTTAAAAACGTTGCTTTTGATATCACTTCTGGATTAATTTTTCTGGCAGGCGCCGGATTTAAGACAAGCTTCACTTCATTCGAAGCACAAACGTCTGCCACATATTCTACTGTTTCTTCCGGAATTTCTTGTTGAATCAACACTACATCCGCTTTCTTGATGGACTCTAAAGCTTTCTCTACATAGTCTGGAGTAATGAAATCATTCGCCCCTTTTACGACAATAATGCTGTTGTTTCCATCCGCCAAAGTAATGTGGGCTGTGCCTGACTCCACACCTGTAACCGGTTTCACAAAATCGGTTGAAACACCATTTTTTTGTAAATTATCAACGATCAAACTTCCATAATGATCATCACCGACACAACCAATCAATGTCACTTCGGCGCCAAGTCTTGCCGCTGCCACGGCCTGGTTTGCTCCTTTACCGCCCGGCACGGTTCGAAAAGAAGTACCAATAATGGTTTCTCCTGCTTCTGGTCTTCTTGGTGAAGTGACCACTAAATCCATGGACGAACTTCCGACTACCACTATTTTAACCATTAAGACTCCACCTTTCTTGTCGTTTCTCTTTCTATTAATTTTACGGGCAGTTTTATCTGAGTATCCATACATTTTTCTTTTCTTAAAATGGCCAACAAAAGCTTGGCTGCTTCTTCGCCCATTTTATAGGCTGGTTGATGAATGGTGGTTAAGGGCGGAAAAACTAGTTCACTAATGGGGACATCATCGTATCCGATTATTTGCAGATCTTCCGGTATTCTTTTGCCGATTCTCAACGCCTCATGAAGGACAGCGGTTGCCACCACATCATTACATGCCAATATTCCGTCTGTTTTAGGATACTTTTGAAAAACTTCCTTTGCACTGGCTTTTGCTCCATTAAAAGTAAAGGACGTATCCATGACGTAGAAGCAAGCACTGGATTGGCTTAAAACGTCAAGAGCGGCTAGAAAACGTTCTTGTGCAGGACGTATATGCTGCGGTCCTCTTAACACCGTAATCTCTCTGCTCCCGCGTTCCAATAATGTTCTAGCTGCCAATCTCCCTCCTTGCTGATGATTGGAGTAAACAGAAGGAAATTGATCTGTCGTTCGATCGAGCAGCACGACAGGAATTTTTAAATTCAAAAAACGATCTGAATGGATCGTGGATGCAATGATGCCCATTACATGATTTTGAAGAAACGTTTCAATATAACGAAACTCCTTTTCCATATCTTCATCGCTGTTGCCAACGATCAAACGATATCCCTCATTTTGAACAGCATCTTCCACACCACGGGCTAATTCGGGAAAAAAAGGATTCGTGATATCTGGAAGCAAAAGACCGATTAGTTTGGATTCCCGCTTGTATAAAGATCTAGCCACTTCATTTGGTTTGTAGTTGAGTTTTTGAATGATTTCCAGAACTAATTTTTTTGTATCCTCCTGTACATAACCGCTCTTGTTTAAAACACGGGAAACCGTTGCTACAGAAACACCCGCCTCTCTCGCAACGTCTCTAATCGTCACCAATTTGTTTCACCTCTACGAAAACTGTAACCGTTTACATATATCTTACTCTTTCATGTTAAAAAGTGCAATCCTTAATTTTTTGTAAAAAAAATCATGATAAATTAGTTTGTTCTCTTTCTCCAAGTTGAACGAATACATTCTCTCTTAAAACGGCTTTGCTTGCTCAGAATTTTTTAATGAACTCGAAATAGCCTCGTTCTTTTGGAAGGTTGATAAGGTTGATCTTCCCGGTCTCATGAATGCCCGCTTCTTAGCAGGGTGATTTCTTTTTGATCACCAATAAAACAAAGAAAAATTTTGCCATTAATCCTTCATTCCCAAAATCCGCAGAGTGATGATTATCGCCGAAACGGTCATTTACTCTCCTTTTTTTGCCGTCCAAAATTCCATATCAAACTATTACTCAAAATATTTTCTTGCAAATGTATAAAACTATTCGTTATTGACCAAGATGTAAATAAGAAAAAAACATTTTTACAAAAGGGAGTTGAGAACCATGAAAACACGCCAGGATGCCTGGACTGAAGAAAATGATCTGCTTTTAGCAGAAACTGTACTGCGTCATGTAAGAGAAGGAAGTACTCAATTAAACGCTTTTGAGGAAGTCGGGGACAAGTTAAACCGAACGTCTGCTGCTTGCGGCTTTCGCTGGAACGCTGTCGTCCGCCATCAATATGAAAAAGCTCTTCAGCTTGCGAAAAAGCAGCGAAAACAGCGGCAAAGGCTGTTAGGCAAAGACCAAGGAGGCAAAAAGAAACTTCTTTATCAGCCGCCTGTGCCTTCCATAGAGGAAGTGGAAGCGATGTCCCTGCCCGTGGCAAACGATAATCTAAAAACCGGAGAACAAGAAGCGGCATTGCCTGCTGTTATCGCACCAAGCGGTGAAATCACGCTGGAAAAAGTCATTGCATTCTTGCAAAACATGACCCATTCCAACTACCACGCAGATATTTTAAAAAGCGAGAATGCCAGATTGAAGCAGGAAATTGCGACCTTAAAGCAAGAAAAAGAAGAATTGGAAAAGAAAGTGAAAGAACTAGAAAAAAATTCTATGATTATGCAAGAAGACTACGAAACTTTAATAAAGATTATGAACCGCGCCCGCAAACTAGTCTTGTTTGAAGACGAGGAACCCGCTCCGACTACTTTTAAAATGGATCGAAACGGAAATTTAGAAAAAGTGGCTGAATGATTATAGAAAGATCGGTCCTCCGCCGATGCTTTGGCGTTGAGGACGGATCTTTTTTGCATTAGCAGGAGGCAGCCAAGAGCTTTTCGTTGCGTTCAGTTACCCGCTTCAGGTAGTACTGATAAAGCTCTATTTCTTCCCCTTCCAATTGGCTCATATAAAGGGTTTCACTGACCGTTTTTAATGCCGTGAAAAATCGAGTCATCACTTTCGTCATCGATAAAGCTGGGTCGATTAACTCAGCGAGGGAGGCCATCACTTCCGGCCGAATTTCGGGGTACTCCCACTTGGTTACAACGTCTTTTTTCCCAGCTTGGTAAAATTTTCGAATCAGCTCCGCTCGTTCTGCCCCGCTTCCGGTAACGCCTATATAAATTTGGACAGCAACGCCATTTTTTATTCGTCTTTGCGATATCCCGGCAAACTTTTTTCCGCGAATGCTCAAATCATAGCTTCCGGGGCAGTAAGAACCTATGATTTCTCTCGCTTCGATTTCTTCAGGATAATCGTGAAACATTAATTGAACCAGCTTCCACACGGCATCATACCCTCTATCAATATCGATGCCTTTTTCCGTATCCGGAAATATTAAAGAAAGATTTAAAACTCCTTCATCAAGCAATACAGCCAGTCCGCCCGAGTTTCGGACAATATAGCGGTAGCCCGCATTTTCTAAGACTCTTAAACCATCTTGAAGAAAAGGAAGTTTCGTATCTTGGGTGCCAAGAACCACCGTCTGATGGTGAACCCACGCTCTTGCAGTCGCAGGGGAAGTACCTGCCCCAACGGAAGTGCAAAGCGTATCATCAGCCGCGAACGATTGCAAAGCGTCAAACATCGGCCCTAAACTCGATTGGTCGATAATCCTCCACGCTTTCTGTTGTAATAGAGCCAAAGCATTACTCATCAAAAAATTCTCCTTCAGTCATCGTTTCGTGATCCTATTATATCACCGCTATTTCACGGATGGAAAGAATAGAAAGCGATTGTTCGCCTGCCTAAAATAAAGGTCCACTTCTAGGAAATTTTCGGTTTCTCTCATTGTAATCCCTCTTTCTAAATGAAGCTTCAAGAATTAGCCACAACTGCACAGGTTTCTTTTCAGATGAATAGGGACAAACTATGGTATATTAAAAAAAGAGAAAGTTGAAGCATTTTGAATAGGAGTTGATATCGTTGAGTGAAGCTGCGCAAACACTGGACGGCTGGTACGTCCTTCATGATTTTCGAACCATCGATTGGGCCCTGTGGAAAACTCTTTCCAGCGAAGAACGTCAATTAGCTCTGGCTGAACTTAACCGTTTCTTAGAAAAATTAGAAAAAACACAAGCTGAACAAAAAGGCAGCCATGCGCTCTACTCCATCGTGGGGCAAAAAGCCGATATAATGCTTATGACATTGCGCCCAACAATGGAAGAATTGAACGAGCTGGAAAATGAATTTAATAAACTAACAATCGCGGAGTTTACGATCCCGAGCTACTCATATGTATCCGTCGTGGAGCTAAGCAACTATCTCCCTTCTGATTCCGATGAAGATCCATATGAAAATCCATATGTGCGTTCTCGGCTTTATCCCATTCTGCCAAAATCGAAATACATTTGCTTTTATCCAATGGATAAACGCCGGCAAGGAAACGACAACTGGTATATGCTTCCAATGGAAGAACGCCGTGAATTGATGAGAAGCCACGGATTAATCGGACGTAAATATGCCGGCAAAGTCAAACAAATTATTTCCGGTTCTGTCGGTTTTGACGATTACGAATGGGGAGTTACCTTATTTGCCGACGATGTTCTCCAATTTAAAAAATTGGTCTATGAAATGCGTTTTGATGAAGTAAGCGCCCGCTACGGCGAATTCGGTTCATTCTTCGTCGGTCCGTTGTTGGAAAAAGAAAAACTTCCTCAATTTTTTCATATCAATGAATAAATCGAGATAGGTCCTTAAGAGCCAAACTCTTAAGGACCTTTTTCTTTCTCTCCGTTTATGAAAACCTGTATTCTTTCCCCCTAAAAAACTTTGTCGCAAAATTTGTACAATTCATTAAGAAAGCTGTTCATTTTTTGAAGATGCTTGCATAAGTATGAAAATGGGCTATTTCATTAAAAAACATAAAGACGCTCTTCAAAAAGTGAGGTGAAATACAGAAAAACTGCCTATAGCGAAGATGGTGCTTTTTCTGTCTGTTTTATAGGAAAGGTAAGCATATAATCCATAAAAGATGGATGTTCCAATGCCATTACTTTCCTGTTTGCAACTGATAAGACCCATTGGCAGCGCCATGCTTCCAACCTCCGAAGACATATCAGAAGAGCCAGAAATAGAAAATAGTTGGCAAAAGAACCATTTCACCCGTCAACTAAAAAGTGGTTGTTTCATGAACAGTTTCCTGAATAGAACCAGGCAGGTCTATTCCTTTTACTTTCTATTAAACCTCTTGCCCAAGGTGTATGAATATTAGAATAAGGAGGATCTCGAATGAGGCAACAACCAAGTGGTAACCAACAAGTGTATTATACTTATCCGCAAGGATATCCGGCTCAAGCGGTCCAGCCAAGCCCATATCCTCATGTACCCTTTTACCCTGGAGCGAGCCAGCAACAGCAGCAAGTAGGAGGTGCTGCTCCAAGCCAACAAACTCCAACCAGCGTCGCTCAATATATTCCGGGAATGCTTCCCCTAGAGCAATCGTATATTGAAAATATTTTACGGCTGAATAAAGGGAAACTCGTCACCGTATATATGACATTTGAAAACAATCGAGAATGGAATGCCAAAATCTTCAAAGGAATTATCGAGGCAGCCGGCCGCGATCATCTTATTATAAGCGACCCGCAAACAGGCACACGCTATTTGCTTCCTATGGTATACGTGGACTACATTACATTTGAAGAACCGATTGAGTATGAATATCCGTTTGCAGGCGGAGGCGGCGGACCAGGCGGATCGTACCAGCCAAGATAACGTGCCCTTTATTGGGGTGTTTTAAGCGTGATGATCCTGCTCGTTTAACGATTCAAATGCATGATTTCTATCCCTAGCTTCGCGGATATCACAAGCACAAAACAGAAACAATCAAAAAAAGAAGAGGCCCCTACAAAAGCGGATGGGATCGCCTCTTCCTTTTAATATTTGATTGTATTGACAATCCAATCTTTTTACATCCACTTGGTTGCTGCCAAAACAAGCAAAAACCAACCTATTAAAAACGAGATCCCGCCTAAAGGAGTAATGGCCCCCAAAATATGAATTTTCGTCAAACTGAGTACATACAAACTTCCCGAAAAGAGCACAATTCCAATAAACAAAAGCCATCCCGACCAAGAAATAAGTGAACTAGCCGGATATTTTCCCGCTAAAATGGCGACAATCAACAGCCCAAGTGCATGAAACATTTGATATTGGACGCCGGTTTTCCAAATATCCATATACTTTTGTTCCAATTTTCCTTCCAGTCCATGTGCGCCAAACGCCCCCAACGCCACTGCCAGCAGTGCATTAATAGCCCCTATTATGACAAAAATTTTCATCCTGTTCCCTCTCCCTTCAAGGTTTTGCTGCCACCTATCTATACAGCCATCTGCTTAAAAAGCATTTTAGTGTTTCCATCTCCGGGTCTAGCGGCAAAAAATTCGTTAAAAATCAAAAATGGAATCTCCGTTGGCTCCATCATCCGTTTCCAGCTTGTTTCCTTGCAAAGGCAAAGCCCTTCCTTCAACAGGACTGGCAGGCGTGCTGTTCTCTTCCAAAAATGCCGCAGGATTCAATTGTGAATCGAGCACCACTTCACACAGAGTTTTTATGGTATAAAGATGCTGATATAATGCATCGCTATTTTCTTCTTGGCGCGCCTTTTTTGTTTCCTCTTCAATTTTCTTTAAAAGTTGATAATGGCTGATCTGCAAAATCTCCACCTCCCTAAGCTCATTTTTAAACCCTTCTCTGTTTCACGGATTAAAAGTCCTCTATTGGCTTTATCGGTATGCTTTCAAAATGAAAAGGACATCATAATTCCATTATGATCGTTCTGAAATATGTAATTCAAGCGAAAAAAAACTCTTCTGTAAATTGTGGCCACTTTTTCAAATAATCCGTAAAAAAAGGCCCGAAAACCGAGTATTTTCACAGTGTGCTTTGTTTTGCTACAATATGGGTCGTATAGATCTATTCTATCAAAACAGGTCTAATTTTTACATTTGTATGGGAATCAAAAAAGAAAGGAGACGATCATGATGAACACTAATCTCGAATGGCTGCAAGAAATAGACGGGAGCCTATGGCTGACAGAAAATGACCGAAATACGCTGAAAATCAGTTATAAACTAAAAGAAATTCTTTTCTCAGAACAATCCCCCTATCAGCATGTCATGATTGTAGATTCGTATGATTTTGGAAGAATGCTGGTTTTAGACGGGGTTGTACAAACGACTTCCTTGGATGGACACATTTATAATGAAATGATTACCCATGTTCCTATTCTGCTTCATCCCCATCCTAAAAAAGTGCTCATTATCGGAGGCGGCGACTGCGGCGCAGCAAGAGAGGCAGCCAAACATCCCAGCATCGAACAAATCGATATGGTGGAAATTGACGAGCTTGTAGTAAAAGCTTGCAAACAATATTTACCGGATGTTTCCGGGAACTTATCCGATCCCCGCGTTCAATTTATTTTTGAAGACGGGATTGAATTCGTGAAAAATCGCCAAGACGAATATGATGTGGTCATCATTGACTCCTCCGATCCTGTCGGGCCAGCAGAAGCATTATTTACACTTGACTTTTATGCAAGCGTAGAAAAAGCATTAAAAAAAGACGGCATTATAGTATGTCAAAGTCAATCTCCTTTGTTCCATCAGGAGATTCTTAAACAAACGTTTGATCATATTCAAAATTTATTCCCTTATGCCGGTGTCTATAAAGCTGTTGTTCCAACCTACCCAGGAGGAATGTGGAGTTTCACGCTAGGATCAAAAGTCTATCCGATTGATGCTAACAGCAAACAAGTACCTAACCTTGATACCAAATATTTCAACGCCGAAATTTTCCAAAGCTGTTTTCTTCTCCCTCAGCAAATGAAAAACCTGCTGAAATAAACTTCTTTCTATATTCATGCATGCAAGAAAAACTGGAAATTCACAACAGATTCGTTTGGATGATAAAAAATCCTTCAAGCATTTTGTCGAAATGTTTCACGTGAAACATTTCGACTTTTGTTGTTATTTGTCAAAAGAATGAAAGATGGTTTATGAAAGATTGGGAATTTGCCAGTCAATTTCTGTCTCACCTATTTCCCGCAAAAAGCGATTTGCTTTTGAAAACGGACGGCTGCCAAAAAATCCTCGGTTTGCGGACAATGGACTAGGATGCGGCGAGCGGATGATAAAATGCTTCGTCTGATCAATCAGCGGCAATTTGCTTTGAGCCGGACGCCCCCACAAAATAAATACCGCCGGTTTTTCTCGATTATTGATGAGCGAAATCACCCGATCGGTAAATTGCTCCCATCCTTTTCCGCGGTGAGAATGGGCTTCTCCTTGGCGAACCGTTAAAACTGTATTTAACAGCAAAACGCCTTGGCGCGCCCAAGGGATCAAACAGCCGTTATCAGGAATATAGCAGCCTAGATCATCATGCAATTCTTGAAAAATATTTTTTAAAGAAGGAGGGATTGGAACATTCGGTTTGACTGAAAAACTTAAACCGTGGGCCTGATTAGGTCCATGATAAGGATCTTGCCCTAAAAGCACTACTTTTACGTTCTTGTAGGGAGTAAAATGAAGGGCATTGAAAATATCATACATGTCCGGATAAACAATTTTTGTTTGATATTCTTTTTTTAAAAATTCACGCAAGCGTAGATAATATTCTTTTTCAAATTCTTCCTCCAATAACGGAGCCCAGTCATTGGATAGAATTTTCTTTTTCATTCGTTCCCACCTTTGCCTTTTCCATGAAATGTTTATTCTTGATTCAACTATACCTTATCAATTTTTGTCGAAATGCGCTACTTCCAACGAGCAAAGAAGAATTCCGTTATCTTCGCCATCAAAAAATTTTCTAAGTTGCTGTATATACAACAGAAAGCGCATCATCAGAAAAACAAAGATTTCAAAAAATTTTTCAAACATTCGTTTAAGAAAAAATACAAAAAGTAAAAGAGCGGCCGGATGTTGAAACGGGCCGCCGCTTGTTTATGGACATTAACAGCTATCCTAAAAGAGTTTGATAGATTTTTTTGGCCGTGGCTTCATCTTTCGTGCCGTGAATCAACGCTCTGCCATCTTGAAATAAAACGATGCGAAGATCCTCTTTTTCAATGGATAATAAATAAGGATTCCCCTCTACATTCCAGCCTGCTCTTCTCCATTGAAGAGCGAGTGCAGATAGCTCCATGTCTCGTTTTTTCCCCGGCCTTACCTGCACTGTGTCCCTTCCGCAAAGAACGGTTGTTTTTGTGCGTGCTTCCCGCGACAAGAAAGGATAAGCAGGCTGTGCCCCGCAAGATAAGCAGCTTTCATCCTTTAATGCCCCCGCTTTGATTTCCAAATGATCGTTTTTCCAAAGATCAAAGCTTACAAAAGACGGACGCAAATCTTCTTGATGGTCGGTTAAAATCTTCAACGCTTCCGCCGACTGATAAGCAGCCACCATTTGAACAGCCGGTCCGATCACTCCCACCGTGTCGCAAGTCAATCCTTGCATCGGCATTTGCTTTAATAAGCATTGAAGACAGGGAGTTTTTCCGGGAACAATCGTATAAGTCATTCCAAAACTTCCCACACAAGCTCCAAAAATCCAAGGAATTCGATATTTTTGGGAAATGTCATTGATTAAAAAACGAGTTTCAAAGTTATCCGTACCGTCCAATATGAGATCGACTTCCTGCGCCAACTCTTCCAGCAATGCAGCATCTGCCTCGCCGACAATAGAATTTACATCAATGAGACCATTGATCTCTCCAAGCCTTTTTTCTGCCGCGGCCGCTTTTGGCCAGCGCATGCGAGCATCTTCCTCACTATATAAATGCTGCCGTTGCAAGTTGCTTTCTTCCACGTAATCGCGATCAATGACGGTCATCCGGCCTACTCCCGCTCTAGCCAATATTTCGGCTGTTGCAGAACCTAAAGCTCCGGTCCCCACGATCAAAACATGCTTTTGGGAAAGCTTCTTCTGTCCTTCTCTCCCAATTGGTTCAAACAGTATTTGCCGGGAATACCGTTCCATTGCTGCACCTTCTTTCCGTTAAAATAGCATCCTATGGCGCTTGTTATCCCCCGCTAACAGGTGGAATAAAGGCAACGACATCTCCCTCTTTTACTCTGTAGTCTTCCGGAACGAATTCTTCATTGACAGCTGTCATAGCAGAATCGAGCCGGCTGGCGTGAAACTGTTCCACCACTTCTTTTTTTATTTGTTTGATCGTTTTTCCGGCTCCTTCTATTTCTGCTTCGGATTGCCCCGTTTCTTCACGAAGATGAGCAAAAAATAAAATACGAATCATCCTACATCCTCCATTTCTTCCTTCATGCCCGCATTGCTTGCACGTTTACTTCATCCATTTCACCAGGGACATTATGATTCCTGCGGTGGTTTCCCATCGGAATAAGCAATCGTGCCTTGCTGATTTCCAATCCACTCTTCTCCGTCTTCCCAATGCTCTTTTTTCCAAATCGGCACCATTTCTTTTATTCTTTCAATAGCATAGCGGTTTGCCTCATAGGCGTCCTTCCGATGCGGAGTGGAAACAGCAATCGCTACCGCAATATCAGAAATGTCCAGCCGGCCGATTCGATGCACGATCGCCGTTTTAGCCCCTGGCCATCTTTTTTCAATTTCCTCTCCAATTTGTCTCAATTTCTTTTCTGCCATGGATTCATAGGCTTCATATTGCAAATAAAGTGTCTTTTTCCCGTTTGTCAATTCTCTTACCGTACCTAAAAACGTCACAACCGCACCTGCTTCAGGCCGGATCACCTGCTGGACTACCTCTTCCATTTTGATTGGCTGTTTTGTAATCTTAAACATCGTTGCTTTTCATTCCTTTTATTTTCGTTTTTACCACTTTGAACGATTCGGGATCATTCATATTCCAAAAAGCATTCGCATATTCTGCTTTTAAAGCATCAGGAACATCGTGTTCCGCCACGATCTTCATATCCAACAAGCGGAGAAATTCTTTCAAACGATATTGCTTGCGCTTAAGCTGAATTTTGGCCGCTTCTTTCGCTGATGTCTTATAAACAGCGAATAAAGGATGAAGAATCCCATCCGTCATAGGGATAATGGCATCTTGATCGGTCTTTGCCAATTCGTCTATCATCCATTTCCCGATACGTCTGGAAGCGAACGGCATATCACAAGCCACAAACAAGTTCATCTTCGTATCCGAATGAAGAAGACCCGTATAAATTCCTGCAAGCGGCCCGCATCCTCGAAAAGAGGCATCGTCTGGCAGCTGGGGAAGATCCATAGAATAAGAATGACTGCCCGTCAGCAACACCATTTTAGAAGTCAACGGTTGAAACTCATCCTTTAATCGCTCCAGCATGGTTTTCCCATCGACTTCCAAAAGTGCTTTATTCATCCCCATTCTGGTCGATTGACCGCCAGCCAACAAAAACACCGTTGTTTCCACTTGTCTCGTTCCCCTCTATTGCGCTGCTTACATTGAAGATTCACAAAATGAAAATCACAGATTAAAATTTATTCCGATGGTTTTTGCCTCTTTGACAAATAAACATTCTTCCCAATAGTGTAATGTAGCGTTGCATCCGTTAAAAGTTACATGAACATCTTTCAGTTGTTCTTTTTCCTTGATTTTACTATATCGTTAAACAACGAACAAACCTTTTGACAGAAAACGCTTTATTTTTCCGACAGCGTCAAAACGTCCAAAAGTATTTTCTCCCACAGCGGCATATGGAAACGATCAGAACTTGTATAAGCGAAAGCCTTTGCGGTCAGCCGCCGAATTTCGGACTCTGTTCACTCGTCAGCAACGCTTCTATAGTAAGCACCGTTTGAAAAGAAGTTCAAACAATTAGTGTGAAAGAAAAGAAATTTAGAAGGGGACCATCGACCGTTACGAACATTTTGCAGAGAGTCTTTCATTGCCCAACTCTTTTCGCAATTCTATCTGTTTTCTAGTACAATGAATCTATATATTTTTGTATAGAGGTGAAGAAAATGGAGCCGATTCTCGCTGACAAGGTCCAAGAATATATCAATCAATTCGCCGGCAAAGATGTGTATATCCATGTGGAAACGACGAACGGCGCTTATGCTTCTCATTTTAACGAAGGCTTTTTTTCGGCCGGTTGTTTTATCCGGAATGCCAAAGTAAACTATGAACATGGCAAAATCGCAGGAACAGGTCCATATCGGATCGGTTTGAAGTTGGATCTCGGGTGGATTTACGTAGAAGGCCTCACCCATTTTGAACTGGATGACCAAGGACGACTGCTTCTTTCGGGGCATGGCCATGACGGAAAATTAGCGGCTGCTTTGGAAATCAGCCACACACCGTTCAACTAAGGAAAGGAGCGATTTTAGAACATGAACAAAATCGAAAAAGAGCGTCATGTGCTGGTTATTTATCCACATCCGGATGATGAAGCACTGGGGGTTTCAGGAACACTTGCCATTTATGCGAAAAACAACGTGCCTATCACCTATGCGTGTCTGACATTGGGCGAAATGGGAAGAAATTTAGGCAATCCGCCGTTTGCTACTCGAGAAACATTGCCCAAAGTCCGTAAAAAGGAACTCGAGAAAGCAGCTGAAGTGATCGGCATTCAAGATTTGCGAATGATGGGGCTTCGCGATAAAACGGTGGAATTTGAAGATGATGAAAAAATGGTCAAACTGGTGACTGATTTAATCGAAGAACTGAATCCATCGTTGATCATTACTTTTTATCCCGGCTACTCCGTCCACCCGGACCATGAAGCTACCGGACGTGCGGTTGTAAGAGCGGTGCGCCGAATTCCAGTGGAAAAACGGCCGAAGCTATACTGCACAGCCTTTTCCAAAGACTGCGAAAGAAATCTAGGTGAACCCGATATTGTAAACGATATTCGTGAAGTACAGGATATCAAGATCGCTGCTTTAAAAGCGCATATCTCCCAAACTGCTTGGATGCTGAAGGGATTGGAGGAAAGCATAGCTCAAAACAATCCGATCAGCGAACGGTTAACAACAGAACGTTTATGGAGCTATCAATGGGATCGTGACGAAGTAGATTGATCCTATCTTTGTCATAAACGCTCGTCAAAGAGCAGCACTTTGCCTTTCATCTCTCAGCGATTGTTTTATTTTAAAAAGGCAATAAGAGTTCGATCGCAACCAATACCTATCAAACCAATTCTACACAAAAAAGCCAGCCCACTTCTTTCACGTTGGTACTGGCTTTTATTATTTTTCTTATCCACTCATCGCCTGCATCAAAACAGGAAAGAACCGATCCTATGTAAACTCTTTGGAGCGTCTTCTCTTTGACTTTGATCATCATCCTTTAATGAGGCGCCATGAGCTGGATGAAGATATTAAATTAAAAAATTAAATAAAAGCGGGTCATTGTTAATTTCCATATACGGGAAGCCTTTGCGATTCATACGCTCAATCAGCGGGTAATAGTCTTCCCGTTTTTTCAATTCAATGCCTACAAGCACCGGTCCTTCATCGCGGCTATTCTTTTTCGTGTATTCGAATCTTGTAATATCATCATGCTCGCCTAGCACATCAGACATAAATTCCCTTAATGCACCAGCGCGCTGCGGGAAATTGACGATAAAATAATGCTTTAATCCTTCATAAATAAGAGACCGCTCTTTGATTTCCTGCATTCGCGAGATATCATTGTTTCCTCCGCTTAAAACGCAGACAACATTTTTTCCTTTTATTTGATCTTTGTAAAAATCCAAAGCGGCGATAGGAAGAGCCCCTGCAGGTTCCGCCACAATCGCATTTTCGTTGTATAAATTCAAAATCGTCGTACAAACTTTTCCTTCCGGCACCACCACGATGTCGTCCACAACTTCTTTGCAGATTTCCATCGTTAAATCTCCTACTTGCTTGACCGCGGCGCCGTCGACAAATGGATCAATATTTTCTAAGTTCATCACTTTTCCGTTTTCCAATGATTTTTTCATACTTGGCGCCCCCTCCGGTTCAACGCCAATAATTTTTGTTTCCGGGCTGATGCTCTTTATATAAGAGCCGACGCCGGAAACTAATCCTCCCCCACCAATCGCAGCGAAGACAAAATCCACCGGTTCAGCACTGTCATTCATAATCTCTACCCCAACCGTTCCTTGTCCCGCAATAATGCGAGAATCATCAAACGGATGCACAAATATCATATCTTCTTTAGCACAACATTCTCTTGCTTTCATATAGGAGTCATCAAATGTATCTCCTGTTAAAATCACTTCTACATAAGAGCCGCCAAATAATTGAACTTGGGAAATTTTTTGCCGTGGAGTCGTCGTCGGCATAAAAATTTTTCCGTAGATTCCCAAATTTTTGCACGAATAAGCCACCCCTTGAGCGTGATTGCCGGCACTGGCGCATACGACTCCTTTTTTCCTTTCTTCTTCTGTCAAGCTCTGGATGAAGTGGTAGGCACCGCGTATTTTGAAAGAACGGACGATTTGCAAATCTTCCCTTTTTATATAAATATTGCATTGATAACGTTCGGATAATCGTTCATTTTTTTGTAGAGGTGTTTTTTCCACTACATCCTTCAGCATTTGATTGGCTACTACGATGTCTTCCACACTGATTTTTGTCAAAGCTTTGCTCATCATAACGCCCCTTCTTAATATTTGAATTTTAAAAATAATTCTAACACATTTTCGGTCAAATAGATGAACAAATTTTCTTAAAATGATGATTTTTATGATAGCTCACCTTTGAATCAAGCGCGAAAATAAACATAACATCATCTTAGCCAATGCCACTGATGATAAAAGAAAACTTACCACCAGCTAAGAATTTACATTCCCTACTGACGGTAAGTTCGATAAGCTGTTTTTGGATAGCTTATTGTCTCTATTGAATTTATTCGTATCATTCGGTCTTGGGAACTTTTAAAGAACTTCCAGTATTGCTTTTCCAACCCCATCTTCGTCATTCACCGCTGTCTCATGGCTGCAAATTTTTTTGATATCCGGATGGCCATTTCCCATCGCAACAGAGCGCCCCACTCTCTCAAACATAGAGAGATCGTTCAAGTTATCGCCGATCGCCATTGTTTCTTGCATAGATATGCCCATTCTTTCAGTAAACCACGTCAATGCGATTCCTTTTTGAGCTTTATTATGCGTCACTTCCAAATTCTCGCTTCCAGATGAACTTACCGAAATTTCCGGAAGCGCTTCTAATTTCTCTTTGACCCTCATCAATTCACTAGGATTTTTTGAAACAACAAGGAATTTATAAACAAGCTGATCATTGCTTTCGATAACGTGTTCATAGTTTTCTACAATCTGAATATGTCCTTTGGAGTATCGGTTTTTGGCCATTTCATAAATTTGATCCTCCGGCATATCTGGATTTGCCGTTTGAAAGATGTTCATTAACGTCTGAACGCCTTTTTCATAATGATCCGTATATATCCCTTTGTTAGTAAACACTTCGTAATAAGTATCCGAATGATAAAGAATTTCATAAATATCGAGGGATTGTTTGGCCGATAATTCATTTGTATGAATGATTTCGCCTTCTTTTGTTCTCACTTCCGCTCCATTCACACAAATAATTGGGCACTGTAAGGCAGCTTCCGCTAATACTGTTTGGGCTTCATCGTACGAACGCCCTGTGGCAATCACGACTTCTATTCCCTTTTCTTGGGCTTTTTTGATGGCTGTACGGTTACCCTCGCTAATCATCTGCCGGCTATTTAACAGTGTTCCATCCATGTCTGTAGCAATACATTTAATCATGCATTTCACCCTTATCTATTTCCTCATTACACTTTCAGCAATTCATTTCTATCGTTTCTATCTTACCATTTTTTAAGGACAAGATCAGTTTTCCGCACCCGTTTAAAGGCTGTCGAAACTTCAGTCCATAAAAAAAACGTATGTCCCTATACATACGTTTTTGTGAAATCATTAATGAATAATCTGCCTTAATTTTTCATATTGTTTATCAGTTTTACTTTTAATTTTTCTTCGTTCGATTTCCATTTCCAGCAATTGAATAAAATCTTTAGAGAGATTTTCCGTTTTAGCTCGTTCATATACTTCCATCAACTGTTCATCCCTCAGCAAAACAAGCGATGGATTCACCTTTCCCAACCTCCTTTCCCTTTTTGATTTCTTTTGAATCATGAAAAGTTCCTCAAAACAAAAAAGGGGACCCGATCCTTAAAAATATGGCAACATTCCCGTTTTGATCAAGTATTCACCATTTAAGAAATAATTCAAAATTTCTGGGTGATGATCGTTTTTTCTGGCCTGATCCTCATTAACATCGATATTTTAATATGATTTTTAATAGAAATAAAGGGTTTTTCAAAAAATTCAACAAAATTTTCTTTCGACTTTATTAGCGTTTAGCCAGCATTCACTGTTCCACTCGTATTCTTGACATCCATCGATCCATTAATTTCAAATTTTCACCTTCTATTTAGTCAGATTTCATCGGGCTGTCACATTTTTTGCCGAAATGCGTCTTCATCATTTAGCAGCTTATGTTCAATTGATGTTCCCTCTGTATGGAATGCATTAAGTAGAAGCGATTTTTCGTTGACGAACAAGATTGCATGTTATCAGCAAAAAAAAAAAAAGCATTCCATGGTCGAAAGAATTTTCAACATCCTTCCTTTTGATTTGAATAGCCATTCACGATCAAGCATCTGTTTGTTTGTCTGTCCACCATCGTTTCTTACAAGAAAAGTTTGCAAAAAACGCAAATCTCCTTTTTAATCGATAAATCACTTCTATATTTATTTTGCCATCAAAACAATAAAGCCTTTCTCCTCCCCAGACACCTTTTAAAAATCCACCCAAAAAACAGAATTCTTTGCGCCATTTCCAAAAAAACTCCCTCATTCACCATCTTCTGTCTATTATTGCCACCAAAAACACATGATCCAATCGAATGCTGCTGGACAAAATAAATTTTGAAAAGATCAATGCCTGACGGTGTTTTATACCAAAAATGAAATGTTCGAATGTACATCTTATTTTCAATTTTATATAGATATGATACAATGCACACGCATTGGAGGGTCAAAAATGAGTAAAAGCGGTAAAAATATACCTTTTTTATTGTCACTTTTACTGTTATTAGCTTATATCAGTTTTCAATTATTGAATCGGTCCGAACCGGTCAATTCGCAAAATCAAACCTATATCGATCCACCGACCATTTTTGTTCATGGCTATAAAGGAACTTACAACTCTTTTAACGGAATGCTGAACCGCTTTGAATATAACTATCATTGGGGTCATCGTGTGCTGATTTGCAAAGTGGCAAAAAACGGACATCTTTTCGTGAACGGACATATCCCAAATGACAGCCATAGAATGTTCATTCAAGTCGTTTTTGAAAACAACCGAGCCAGTTTTCAGGACACTTCCCATTGGCTTTCTGAAGTGATGCTTTTGTTAAAAGAACGATACGGGATTGAAAATGTGAATATTGTCGGCCATTCCATGGGGGGAATTATTTCAACCAAGTTTCTCCTGGATCACGGCAACCAGCTTCGCTATCCTAAAGTAGAAAAATTGGTCACCATTGGCAGCCCTTTTTTGGGGATTGACCAATCCTCTTACTTTAAAGTGAATAGCGGACCAGCCGCTCTCGATTTAAAACCTGGATCTAAAGCTCTACAAGACCTATGGAGAAAATCGAACCACTTCCCACCAGACATCAAAGTACTCGCTATTGCCGGAAAAGGCGACCAAGTAGTCAACATTTCAAGCGCCTTGTCTATCCGAAGAATGGTCCCTCGCCACAATTATCAAGACAAAATCGTCCAGAATGTACAAGTGACACATAGCGGCCTGCATGAAAGCACCGAAGTCGACCATTTTATCGGAACATTTTTATGGGGCCTGACCCCTTTCACACATTAAAGTGTGAAGGGGGTCAGGCCCCTTTAACTAGATCTTCTATTTTGGCGTTGACGACTTTTTGCAAGTCTGCGGGTGACAATTCTATTTGAACTCCAATTTTTCCTCCGCTTACTATGATTTCATGACAGTTTAACGCCTGCTTATCGATAAAAACGGGGTAATGCTTTTTCATGCCGATGGGCGAACAGCCTCCACGAACATAACCCGTCCACTTTTGCAGCTCGTTGACAGGGAGCATCTCTACCTTTTTTTCTCCTGCTACTTTAGCAGCCTTTTTCAAGTCCAGTTCAGACGCCACCGGAATGACAAACACATACAGCTGCTTTGTTCCACTTTGAACCACCAGCGTTTTAAACACACAATGAGGATCTTTGCCGAGGTTTTCCGCTACCGAAACACCATCTATTTTTCCACCATGTGGTTCATACGTATAAACCTTATAGGGAATCTTTTTAGTATCCAGCATCCTTATGGCGTTCGTTTTTGCTTTTGACATCCTAATCACCTTTCCGTCTAGTTGCTTACTCCATCGGCGCGTCAGCCACTCATAAAAGCAACGAGCGATTCCATTCTTCCATACGCCGCCTAATACATATCGCTGTTTTCATATCTCCTGTTCCCCTGGGAAACCGCTTCTTCGTTGATTTCTTCACTCTTTATTATCCGACAAATTTCGAGCATCTTCAATTTTTTGAACTTTCAACCGGTGGAAGACCATCATATATATCAAAAATAGATCAATTTTAATGTAAACGTTCTTTTAAGCACGGAATCAAGTTGGTATAATAAATTGTAAAGGTTTTACGATTTTCGAAAAAATCCAATATTTCGACATCGTTCATACAGAAGTACAAAGTTGGAGGAGTTGACACCTAGTGGACAAATTTACCGTCGCTTCTGTAATGGGAATTCTTTCTGAATACTTGCCTAAAAACACTTCAATCGCGATTTCCGACCACAAACAATATATTTATTATAAACCAAGTAAAACAGTTGATTTAAAAATAAAGCCCGGGGACCCCGTAAAACAAGGGACCGCTGCCTACAAAGCACTGTCAACAGGCCAAAAAGTTTCTCTCTATATTGATGAAGAAGTGTTCGGTGTTCCTTATTTCGGCATGAGCATCCCTATTTTTGAAAAAGATCGTCCTGCTGGAGCGATTACAACCATTCTGCCGGCTAAACCATCACCCATTTCTGCGAATTTCTTAACCATTAAGTTTAATGAGAGATGGTATCCTATTCCTTATGAGCAAATTGTCTATTTAGAAGCGCAAAATCGCAAAACGAAAGTCCAGTCGGAAACATTGGAAGGAACTCATAAACTGAATTTAACGGAACTCGAATATCTATTGCCAAATAACTTGTTTATTAGAGTTCACCGTTCTTATATTATTAATGTTCATTTTATTAAAGAAATTCATCCTGATTCCCATTCCACTTTTTTGCTGATTATGAAAAATAACGTAAAGATTCCTGTCAGCCAAACGTACGCTAGCATTTTTCGCAGATCCCTTAACTTTTAAAAGAACAATGAAAATTTTTTCCATTTTCTTTTATGTGACCCTCTTGCGATGTCAAAAGGGAAGCCTTTTTTAAAAAATGCATCTAGCATTAAAGTATCTAAAATTCTTTTTTGCGAAAATTTTTTCTGCTTTACAACAAAATTAAGGCTTTTCATACAAAAAATAATGAGATTTCCCCCTTAAATTGGTAGAATGTTTTAAACAATCAAAGGGGGGATTTTTGGTGGAGAAACGTATTGCAGAACGCTTACGTGATCCTAGATTAGCTGATCGAATTGTTCCAGCTCACGAGGCTGCTTCATGGATTCAAGATGGGATGACATTGGGGTTGAGCGGTTTTACGCGCGCTGGGGATGCAAAAGCTGTTCCTCTAGCTTTAGTGGATCGTGCTAAAACCGAGAAATTCAAAGTAAACGTTTTCACAGGAGCTTCTCTTGGATTTGATATTGATAAACTAATGGCCGAAGCAGGCATTATCCATAAACGCCTTCCTTTCCAAGCAGATCCGGTAATGCGTAAAAAAATAAATCAAGGAGAAATGCTGTTTGTAGATCAACACCTTTCTCACGTAGCCGAATATGTCCGCAATGATGTGCTAAGCAAAATTGACTTTGCCATTATTGAAGCTACAGCGATTACCGAAGACGGACTTCTCATTCCAACTACATCAGTTGGAAATAATTCTATTTTTATTGAAAAAGCAGATGCCGTTATTGTAGAAATTAATTTAGCCCAACCTGCAGAATTGGAAGGGCTCCATGATGTTTATGATCTGGCTCCACAAGGAAAACGCGAACCTATTCCGTTGACAAAAGTGGATTCAAGAATTGGTCAAATCGGCATTCCTCTTGATCCGGAAAAAGTAAAAGGCATTGTGATTACAGACGCTTCTGATTCTCCTTCAACCATCGTGCCGCCGGATGAAGAGACGGCTGTTATGGCCAATCATTTAATCGATTTCCTCAGAAAAGAAATTAAATCCGGCCGGCTGGATAACACTTTAGCTCCTATTCAATCAGGGATCGGATCCGTAGCCAACGCGGTGCTGCACGGCTTGCTGGTTTCCGAATTTGAAAATTTGGAAGTATATTCTGAAGTTCTTCAAGACGCCGTATTTGATCTAATTGACAGCGGTAAAGTACGTTTTGCTTCAGGCTGCTCCATCACGTTGTCCGAAGAAAAAATGAAAGCCGTTTTTTCAAATTTGGACCGCTATAAAGACAAGCTCATTTTGCGGCCACAGGAAATTTCCAACCATCCAGAAATTATCCGCCGCCTCGGATTAATTTCTATTAATACTGCGTTGGAAGTTGATATTTATGGCAATGTCAACTCGACACACGTGACAGGAACAAAAATGATGAACGGCATTGGAGGCTCCGGTGATTTTGCAAGAAATGCCCGTCTTTCTATTTTTGTGACTAAGTCCATCGCCAAAGACGGCAAAATCTCTAGTATCGTGCCTTTTGTCTCCCATGTAGATCATACCGAACATGATGTGGACATTATCGTAACCGAACAAGGATACGCTGATTTAAGAGGACTCGCTCCTCAAGAACGCCCACGCTTGATCATCGAAAATTGCGCTCATCCAATGTATAAAAAACAACTGCTTGCGTACTATGAAGAAGCCTTAAAAGTAGGTGGACAGACACCTCATGTTTTAGAAAAGGCATTTTCTTGGCATGCCAATTATTTAAAACACGGAACCATGCTGTTTGATCACCAATATATCAATTCTTAATCTTAAACTCCCGTTTCCAGACGGGAGTTTTTCATTTTGACTTTAGTCAGTTGAACTAGCGATAGCGTGCAAAGCAATAAACCACCTGCTATGTGGGTGGCGACGATTGGCGCTTATAATCTCCCGCAAGCCTTCCCACCGAATATCTAAAAACAAAAGCCTTCCTTTTACAGATTGTTAGGATCTATCTTATAAAGCCCGTCAAAACCGCCAGTCATCCATCGTTTTTATAAAAGGTCTTATTATTTAGGAATGCTTTGAGAACATTTTTGTTGTGTTGATAACAATAAATAGTGCATTGTTTGGCAATTAAGAGCATGCACAAAATACTGCATAACCTCTGCTTTTGCTTTACATGGAGCGGAGGGAATAAGGCTCGCGAGTGCCTGCAAAGCTTCTAAGACGCTGTCCTTTGCAAAAAATCATGACCGCGGAGGCTCCATGTCAATCATTGAAGTAGTGAAAAATATTTAGTTTGAAATCACTTATTTGCCATTTTACTATATTTTCTAATTGCCAAATACGCCTTTGTTATTCCGTTTTCTACGCCCGCAAACACGGTATTCTTCCTCCCGCCAACGGATGATCCCTCGATTCCATATGCCTCTCTGTTATTCCTTAAGCGTTCCATCATAAATAACCCACACTCTTCCCCCTTCTCCTTATCACAAGTCAAAGATATTAAAAAGCGAGTTGGATATTTCAATCACATAAAACTTAAGGATAAATAAAACCTCTACTTCATTCAGTACAGAGTCAAAAAAATGGCTTTTGTTTCATTCTGCCTTCGCAAAACAAATGAAACAAAAGCCGATTCCTATAGATGATTATGATCACGGATACAGAAAAACAAAATCTCCCTCCCTTAACAACTTGAATTGTTGCAAGGGAGGGAGACACATTCAACACGTCATCAGTGAGAGATTTCTCATCTGATGAAAGTTTTAATCCTTTATTTATTTTCTTTTATATTTTGTTCTGTCTTTTTGACAGAGTAATCATAATCTGCACGATTTACTGGTTTAAATCCTTTTGGATGGTGGAAACGCAGCAAGTCTCCGTATACTACTCGATCGGAAAAATCAAGCATAGTTTTTACTTGTTTGTTTGGACGCGAACATGCATTTTTGTTTGGCACTTGTTTTCCAGTAGCATTGCTGTAGCATTTTCCGCTTACATACGTATATTGAGGTGTTACAAAGTCTCCGTTTCGGAACGGAACGATTTGGCGATGTTGTTTAGAAAGCAAGTCCGTTCCAAACTCGATGTAATCTTTCGTATCAATTCCCAACAAATGAAGAATCGTTGGACGAACGTCAACATCACCGGCATATTCATGCATTACTCCACCTTTAACACCCGGCACGTGAATGAACAATGGCACACGTTGCAATTGGGCATTTTCGAAAGGAGTAATTTCTTTACCCATCACTTTAGCCATTGCATCGTTATGGTTTTCGGAAATTCCGTAATGGTCACCATACAACACAATGATGGAATTATCGTAAAGACCCGATTTCTTCAGATCGTCAAAGAATTGCTTTAACGCTTCATCCATGTAATGAGCTGTTTGGAAATAATGGTTGACAATCGAGTCTCCAAAATCTCCTGCTGGAAAGTCCGTATCCCCCTCATCCAACGGGAACGGAAAATGGTTCGAAAGCGTGATGAATTTCGCATAAAACGGCTGTTTCAAGCTCTTTAACAGAGGCATGGACTCTCTAAAGAACGGCTTATCTTTCAAGCCATAATTCAGCACGTCTTTATCATTCATATCATAATAGGCAGAGTCAAAGAAATAATCGTACCCCAACGATTTATACATTTCATCGCGGTTCCAGAACGTCTTCGTATTTCCATGGAAAGCCGCGGAAGTGTACCCATGCGTTTTTAAAATGGCCGGAGTGGCTTGGTACGTATTCAAAGCTTTATTCGTGAAAACTGACCCTTGAGGTAACGGGAACAGCGAGTTTTCCATCATAAATTCTGCATCAGACGTTTTCCCTTGTCCAGTTTGATGGAAGAAATTATCAAAATAAAACGTATTCTTGTCGTGAGCCAACGAATTTAAAAATGGTGTTACTTCTCGTCCATTTAATTTATAGTCAATCATAAAGTTCTGGAACGATTCCAGCGAAACGAAAATGACATTCTTTCCTTTTGCTTTACCGAAATATTGCGGGTTCGGCTCTGCATAATTGGATTTTACGTAATTCTCAATATCCGCAATATCCGAGCTGTCCGCCAATGCTCTTTGTGCAGAAGAACGGACGTTTTGAATCATGTCATACACAGCGTAGTTGTACATACCTAAGTATTTCACAATATAGTTGCGGTCAAACGTACGCTGCAGAAGTTCTGGACGATCTGATTCCGCCAGTCCCAAGTTGACCATAAAGATGATAAAACCGGACATAAAAACACCAGCAACCGGGCGCCATCCAATTTTCCCTTGTGGTTTTACCACTTTGAAGACAACCAGTAAAATTAAAATGATAGTGTCCAAGAAATAAAGAACATCATACGGCTTCATCAACGCAAATGCGCTGTCTCCCAAATTTCCGATGCTATTCGTTTTTGCCTGCGTCAAAACCGGCACTGTGATAAAGTCATTGAAAAACCGGTAATAGACAATGTTTGCATAAAGTAAAAAGGAAAGAAGAAAATTGATAACTATAATCGCAATATTTCTTCCTTTCCCTTTAAAAAACAATCCAAAGGCAAGAAACAAGATAGCGGAGCTAATGGGGTTTATAAAAAGCAAAAATTCTTGTATTTTATTGTTAATGCCAAGGTTGAATTCTACTTTGTAAGCAATATACGTCTTAATCCAGAACAAAATCACAGCTAAAAAGAAAAACGAGAGTTTCATATTAAACAACCCTCTTTTTCCTACCTTTTCCATATTCAACTTTGTTTCACTCCTTCGGATTAAAACTCTAATGACCATTATAATACATTGTTTAAGAAATTGAAAATATATTTTTAGACAAAATTTACAAACTGTGCTTGCAATTTTACAAATAGGAAGCATTGTATGTAATTACTTCTTTTAATCTCATTTATACAACGTTTACAGCCATTATGCAAACAAAAACCTTTAGATAATTTTTCCTTTTCGAAATTCAGCCATACAGCGGACGTTATGGCTGAAAACTGCAAACCAATGTTACGGCCCTTTTAAATGATCATCCGCAAAACGTATCACTCTAAGCGGCTGTTCTTCATAGCATGATGATATATTTTGCGCTAACGGGGTGAAAATAGTGAAACCAACATATCAGGACGCTCTTGCCGCTTATGGAATTGGCGGTGCTCATCCGGGAGGGCTGGCGTTAACGAGAAAGATTTTGAAGAAGGAGAACATCAGCCGGAGGTCCAAAATTTTGGATGCTGGCTGCGGGACGGGCCAAACGGCCGCCTTTCTTTCGAAATCTTTTCGATGTTCGGTCACGGCTTTAGACAATCATCCGACAATGATTCAAAAAGCCAAACAAAGGTTTTCCGATGAACGACTTCCCGTTCATGCGATTCAAGGGAACGTAGAAAGCCTTCCTTTTTCAGATGCCTCCTTTGATTTTGTGCTTTCCGAATCCGTTACGGCTTTTACAAACATTGCAGATTCTCTAAAAGAATACTGTAGAGTGTTAAAACCAGGCGGAGTTTTATTGATGATTGAAATGACAGCAGAAAAACCTTTCCAGCCGTTGGAATTGAAGGACATGAAAAGAGTTTACGGAATATCCAACGTATTTTTAGAGACCGAATGGATCCAACACTTGCATCGTTCCGGATTTGCCGAAGCTGCCGTTATCTTTTCCAACACCGTTCAATCGGAACTTCAAAAAAACTCTCCAGAAAAAGATGACTACCCGGAGTATCAAATCTCAGACCCCGTGGATCCCCAAGTGGAAGAATTGCTTCATGAACATATGAATCTTTCCCGTTTGTATCAAAATATTTTAGGATACCGTGTCTACCGTGCTGTTCGTCCATCTTTAGCAAGAAATCAAGAATAAATGATCAAAACCTGATACCTGTGCGAGATTATCCCTTTCGCCATCCCTCATAAATACAGAAAAAATTTGTTTCGGTCTTAGAACAGAACCTTTGTCTCTGGCTTTAGTTTGCTGCGTGAACGCCACTAACGGGAGGATAGTTATTCAAGACGAATTTTTCTTGTCATTCAACTCTAAAAATCACCTAATCGATTCCCCTACAAAAATGCGGATTAGAAAAAAATAGCCACGAATCCACTTAGTGATCTAAATGTCGGCTGTAAACAGACGTTTCGACATCTGCTGCCAAGATTTTTTGTTTTGATTTTTTTCAACATCATTTTTGAATAAGCTAACGTTTGTGCTATGAAGCAGCACCAATGACACTAGGCATTTCATCGATATGACCATTAGGACAAAACAACTAACCTTCCTTTGTTGCTTTCGATAATCGGACGGGGCTAAAATACCTATTCTCATCCAAAAATCTTATCACAACAGGAAATTCAAATCATGACATATATAATAGTAGAAAAACGGAAAATCCATCATACTCGCTTCCACGATTATAATGAAAGCAGCCCTTTATAACCCCCTATTTCATCACCACAGTAGAAAGAAAAAGCGGCATCTAAAACGAAAGCGATCATGCCAAAACATTAGAAGAGGCTGGAACTTTATGTGCCAGCCTTTCATTTTGAATGAATGAACGCACTGGGAATGAAACGATTTTTTGTCCTCTCTTCTTTCGCAATGGCTGGAGCGTTCGTAGCTGTTGCCAACGTCATGTTCCATATCTTTAAAGGTCAAGCAACTACCTTATTAAAAATTGCAGCAAAAGACATATTTCTACAGCAGTGAAATCTTGTTGAAAACCGATAATAGCCACTGTCGGACAAGCATGATATCGGTTTGCTTTATGGCAATGCCGCATGCTTGCCGCATATCATTCGTTTCCTTCCCGGCGCTGAATATCAGTAGTGAACCTTTTAAATCCAACTGTTGCATGAAATAAAATCAAGTAAAACTTTCGATCTTTTTCACGAAAAAAAATCTATTAATAGATTAAAGACGATTTGTAAAATTCAAATATCTATTATGTAAAAAATATATAAAAACAGTAAAAATATGACTAAATTTCCATAAACAAAAGATCTCTCCTATAAAGTCATCGGTTTGGATTCGCCTAAATTGCTTCAGCAAACTAAAGAAAGATTGTACGTAAAACTCTTCAACATGTTAGCCTTCCATGAACGTAAACACGAAGACATGAGATTAAAAAGTCTCTAAAAAATCATGTTTGTCATACCGCTCTCCTTGAATTCGCATTCATTTGACAATACAAGAAGAATCATTGCTTTTGCCAAAATCATTACATGTTTTTTCTTTCTGAACATATTTATACAATGAAAGGAGAAGAGGCCATGTTTTTTATCCATGTCGTGAAGCCCGGAGATTCACTTTATTCGATTTCTCAAAATTACGGGGTTTCTTTTCAAAGGCTGCAAGAAATAAACGGGGTATATCCGGGAGGTTTAGTCCCCGGCCAAGATATAGTTGTTCCAAGTTCCACCTACATTGTTCAACCGGGAGATTCTCTCTATACCATCGCTCAAAAAGCATTTTTATCTGTTCAAACGATCCGAGCTGCCAATCGATTAACTTCCGATGTCATTTATCCGGGAATGCGCCTCTATTTACCATCGCACCCCAAATATTCAACTGAAGATTTAAGTTTTATTTATCCTGGTACACCTACGGAAGATGAACAGCTGATCAGGTCTTTTTCTCCCATCAGTACGTATTTTGCCATGTTTGAATATCACATTTTGCCCGGAGTCGCTTTAAGCACCTTAAATGATCGTTATACCATTCAAACATCTCGCTCGTTTCGGGTAGCCCCGCTTGCCACCATTACGAATTTAACTTCAGAAGGATTCAGCTCAGCATTGATCCGCCAAGTATTGTCAAACCCGCAGATCCGAAACAGGGTTGTGAATGAAATTGTCACGCTTGTAACACAAAAAAATTATTCAGGGGTGACCATCGACTTTGAAAGAGTGGCTGAAACAGAAAGAGACTTATTTACAGGATTTCTTCGGATTTTAAATCAACGTTTGAAAGATCGCGGCCGTTATTATCTTTCTGTCGCCCTTCCAGCAAAAACGGACGATCAAATTCCTTGGTTGAGAGGATACGACTATGGAGGGATTGGATCAGTTGTTGATTTCACGTTTATCATGGCCTACGATTGGCATACTCCTGATTCTCCTCCAGGACCTGTTGCCCCTATTCAAGAAGTGCGAAGAACCATAGAATATGCCATCAACCAAATGCCTTCAAACAAAATCATTCTAGGTTTTCCGCGTTATGGATATGAATGGACTATGTCAAACGGAAGCGTCCAAAGCGCCCGTGCTGTTTCGGTTGATATGGCCATACAACTAGCCTCTTCTCACCAAGTGCCCATCCAGTATTCAAATGAATACCAACAGCCCCATTTTACGTTCCGCGATGAAAATGGGAGAAGGCATATTGTCTGGTATGAAGATGCCCGAGCACGCGTAGCGAAGCTTTTATTAGTCCCTAGGTATCGATTAAGAGGAGTCGGAGCATGGCAGCTTGGATTGCATTTTCCTCAGTCCGGATTTATTGTCAGTGAATTGTTTGATGTTCGGAAAGTATTGTAACGGTCAGCCCCCAACTCTTTTCACGGGTGAGTAGATGGCTATTGACTTGTTTTTAAGATACCTTTTGTAAATTTCCACTAACAATTACACCCCAACAATCAGAACAAGATCCAGTTTAGTCGTATAATTGTGTAAAAAGAGAAATAAGAAAAGAGCCATGTTGCTTCCCTTTGATAGAATAAACAATAACCGCCAAATATAAGGTGGTATGCAACAATGGCTCAATATCATATTCCCGTAAAAGATAGACTTTTGCACGGATTATCGACGAAGGATGAGGGAATCTGCTGGAATAAATTCCTCATTAATTCCTCTAGGCGCAAACAAAAGAACAGCCTGGTGCCCGCCGTTATGAACAAACGGATAAACATAAAGTCTATCGAAACAGTCCGTATCCATGTCAGTTGACAACCCGGATGGGAAGGTTATCCTTGCGAGTTTCACGAATAAGAGATTGAAGTTCACCACCGAATCGTTTCAACTATACCAACGAAGTGAACAAGTTCTAATACCAGCACGAATTAAAATGGTGAAGAATAGGGGTGTCTGCCCGAAAGATGACCTAATCACGGAAGACTCGTTTGGAACTTCATTTTCCAAATCCATTATCTCCTCGCCGTGCAATTGGTGTCGGGTCACATCATCTTGGTTTAGAAACATCGACAACCTTGGTAGTCGATTAACATTCAGTACATCAGAAAAAATCTTATTCATGAAGATGATGTTATTGTATACTAAACTAACTTATCTGAAAGGAAAAGATTTCAGAAAACCGCATTATTTTCTTTTTTTAAAAATATTTAAAATTGACGAAACTAAAAAACCAAAAGCAACTGCTACAATTATTTTTCCTGACGTTTGATTTATATAATTCGTCTTAGAAAAGTATGCAATTATAATTAAAGAAACAATAAATATAATAGAATACATTATCCTCATCGCTACATCTCCTTTAATTTTCCATTTGACATTAAATAAATTTTATTTGCTAGTTCACGCTGTAAATCTTTCAAGTGGCTAACAAATAAAATCGCTCCCCCATTTTTGCTATATGTTTTTAATAAATCTATCGCTATTTCCTGGGATTTTTGGTCTAACGCTGTAAATGGTTCATCAAGAAAAATTATCTCAGTTTTTCTTGCAAACATTGCGATAAAAAACAATTTATGTTTCATACCAAAAGAATAGTTTTAATAACAAAATTTGTCTATAAAATTGCAGAAAAATTCGAATTTAAATAAAAAAACAGTCTTGTTGTTGCTTAAAAAAGGCAAGATGTTGTTAAAACAATTTATAATAGTCCCCCCCATAAAACTAGACACGAAATGAGGAGGCGTTAAAGTAGGTTTATGGAGAAAACGATATACAACAGATTATAAATTCCAGCTCGTACTAAAGGTCCTAAAAAGGGAAAAACGATGAATGAAATTCCTCTCTCAATGGGATTCACTTGAATCAGATCAGGCAATGGAGAAATGTATTTCTTGAACAATGCCTAGTTGTTTGCGAAAGTAAATTGAAATTACCCAATTTCAACGAGATGATATTCCCCACATTATGAACGTTTAATTCGACAACCACGAAGGATAAATGACTGCTTTTTCTTTTTCGCGGAAATGGTAGGAATCACCTATAATGTTAAAGACCTGAAATGGCTGTTGCTATTACATCGTTGCCGAATACTTTTCCTCTTTCAAGATAAGATAAATTCCCAAAAAATAGATATTGTGATGATATACATCTGCATGGCTGGAACGAAAAATCAAGACGCTCAATCAAAAATCAGGAGTCTCCAATTTTAAGAGAGTGGGATAAATTATTCGCCGTGTCAAGGAGAACGTGGAATCCAGAGCCGAGTAAGAATTAGTCGCAAACGTTTCTATCATGATATTTTGTCGGAGAAGGCGACTGCTAGAGAAACTTTCTGGATTTTCTAAAACCATACGTCATGTCATCCATCCTAGTTAGTCTATCAAGAGATTTACATAATATTTAGGACTTGAGCTTTATATGAGAGGCACTAGTGGTAATACGGTTTTTTTGAGATCGCGAATAAAAAACAAAATATTCTAAAAACACTTTAATTTTCTTGTTGAAAACGATTACTAAACTTCCCCCTATTTAATATACTTAATAAAAAACATTGCTTGAGGTGATAAGATGCTTGCTGTACTAGGTTTCCTCATGATCATTGTCTTTATGTTTCTCATTATGACAAAACGACTTTCGGCCATGATCGCCTTGATGATCATCCCGATCCTTTTTGCTCTCATAGGCGGATTTGGAAAAGACATTGGAACGATGGCGCTTGACGGGGTTAAAAGTGTCGCTCCAACCGGAATTATGATTTTATTCGCCATTCTTTATTTTGGACTCATGATCGACGCCGGAGTATTTGATCCCATCATTGCCAAAATCCTGAAAGTCGTAAAAGGCGATCCATTAAAAATCGCCATCGGGACAGCTGTATTGACACTTCTTGTTTCGCTGGACGGAGACGGCACAACCACTTATATGATTACGATTTCCGCTATGCTGCCGCTTTATAAACGAATTGGCATGAAGCCGCTTATTTTGGCGGGCATTGCGGTTTCCGGATCAGGCGTAATGAATCTGCTCCCTTGGGGTGGACCGACAGCCAGGGCAATGAGTGCATTAAATCTGGAAACTTCTGATCTCTTTACACCGATCGTCCCTTCTATGATAGGAGGAGTAATATTTGTTTTATTGATGGCCTATTGGCTTGGAAAAAAAGAACGCAAACGAATCGGTATTATGGAGATCGATCAAAGCACTTTAGTCGAGCAAGCAACAGCTTTAGAAGAAGATTCCAATAAACGTCCTCATCTGCTATGGTTCAACGCTTTGTTAACGGTTGCTCTTTTGATTGGACTAATTCTGGAAATTCTTCCGACTCCGATTTTGTTTATGGCGGGTTTTGCGATTGCCGCTATCGTAAATTATCCTCGCTTAGAAGATCAAAAGGAGCGAATTGCTGCTTACGCAGGAAACGCATTATCGGTTGTGTCCATGATTTTTGCAGCCGGAATTTTCACAGGTATTTTATCGGGAACGAAAATGATTGATGCGATGGCAAATGCATTGATATCCCACGTCCCGGAAGCTTTGGGCCCCCACTTTGCGATTATAACAGCGATTTTAAGCGCTCCTTTTACGTTCATTATGTCCAATGATGCGTTTTATTTTGGAGTCCTTCCGTTAATTTCAAAGGCAGCCTCCGCCTATGGAATTGATCCTGAAGCTATTGGAAGAGCCTCGCTTTTAGGCCTGCCCGTTCATTTATTAAGTCCTCTGGTGCCCTCCACCTATTTACTGGTTGGAATGGTCAGCGAAGAATTCGGCGATTTGCAGCGAGCCTTCTTAAAATGGGCATGTGGTTCCACCATTGTCATGATTATCGTAGCCGTCATCATCCAAGTGATTCCGTTTTAAGCTTTATTTAAAAAGGTTGCAGAGGCTTTCTTTTTCCAAAGAAAGCCTCCCTTATAAATGAAGCTCAATGCTGCCTATGAAAAGGAAACAGAATCGAGGCTTTTGACAATATTGATCCATGTTTTTCCGGGAACAAATGGAAGAGAGTGCCCGTTTTCGTACGGCAAAATCCTGCCGTTTTCGTTTCTCCATTCCACTTCTCGGCACACGCCCCGTTGAATCCAATAGGCTTTTCCACCCGAAGTTAAATCAATCTCTCTCCGCCCTTTGCTGTCAATAACACGATGGATCGTTTCGATAATCAACAGATTATCCACTAAAACAGGTTTTTTCGTTTCTGCATCCATTGTTGGCTCTCCACCGGAATAGCGTTCCATTTTTTTCGATTTAGCATCGAACCGATAATCTGCATTAAAAAGTGAATATTTGGAATAAGCTATATGAACGTTCTCTACCTTGCGTCCGGAAAGATGCTTCGATTCGTTATCCGTATAAAAAGGGAGCGGCCTGGGCGCAGGAGTCATTTTGAATTGCTTTTCGGCAGCTCCTTTTTGAATGTTTTCAAAGGTGATGTAGGAATTGTGGGGCGCCTTTCTGTCCTTTGACCGTTTAAATAAAGTGCCATCATACTGAATGCCATTCAGATTATCAATCAAGCCCGATTGGAGCATTTGTTTCGCCTCCGGGCTATAGCCGTGAGCGATAAACAGGCTATCGTAGCCCTTCGCCAAATCAATCATGTAATCTCTCGCGCTGCGGACAGGCCCTATTTTATCGGGCTTTTGGCTTTGAAAAATGGCCAGAAACCGAGTAATATCACCTTCGGCCAGCACTTCATACACAATATCAGCTGATTGAAGCCCTGATTGCGGCCGAGCTTTCGGATGATTATTTATGACCACAGCCACTGCGCGATCACTAGGCTTTTGATTGGTCCAGATCCCAGTCAACGGGTAACGATATCGTACTTCGTGTTTGTCCGTGTCGGAAACTTTTTCTTGAATTCGGTCTCGATCATTCCGTGAATTTTCTTTGCCGCTGCCGGCACATCCCGATAATGTCAAAATCATGATACAAGCTGCTGCTAACCATTTTTTCAACATAAACATAATCCCCTATTCTTATAATATGGACTTCTTCCCACCATCTTTTTGAAACGGCGATGATTCTTTTCTTGATCGCTGCTGGTTGAACTCTCCCTCTCATAAGGCATATAAAATGAAATAAATTTACATTTGAAAACAGCTCGCTAAAAAACGTACATTCCCTATTGATCATTCTTGTCAAATTTCTCTGTCAGCAACCGTGTACACGTCGATTCTTAAACTATGGAACTGTCTTGCAATCGGTTTGTTCGAGAAAAAAAGCAAATGTCCGCAAATGAACCGCTTTTGTCAATATATGTTTCCGGCAGAAAACGGGTATAAGCTTATGAATTGATTTTCTCCTAAAACAAGAAGAAAGTATTTTAAAGGATGAATACAACTTGAAAACAAAATAATCCTTCTTCTTGTTACAAGGTTATATAAGCCCAAATGGAGAATACTACAAAATACATGAACCTTGTCGCCAAGTTTTTCAAGGGAGTGAAAACATTGCTTTGCTTAGATAAGAATCACGATCCTATCAAAAATAAAGATTTGATTGCAAACCTTTTGGATACGAAAACAGATTTGAAAAATGTCATCAAGGAGACCGATGAACTTTTTGATCGATATAGCAACAAGAGAAAGCAACGAAATCCTTTCACCGCTTCTGTGCTTTCTGTCATCAAAAAAACAACAAACTTTTTACCTGTCCAAAAAAGGAACGATATTTCATGGGAGACAGATCTTGATGAGAACGGTTTTGTTTATCCAATATGGAAAAACCTTTTAGATCAAGAATACATCCATTTAATGTCCAAGATTGATAGGATCGTAAATGTGTTAGATTACGGAGCTATAGGAGACGGAAAAACCGACAATACCAAAGCGTTTCAAAAAGCGATTGGGAACGGGCGGGTAATAGTGCACGTGCCGGAAGGTATTTTTTTAACAAAAGGAATCAAACTGCCTTCTTGGACATGCTTAATCGGAAAAGGAAAAGGCATCACAACCATCAAGCTTCATCCCGATGCCCCCATCGAGACAAGATTAGTGACAAATGCCAACCATCGGAAAGGAAATCACCATATTTTGGTAAAAGGGATGAGTTTAGACTGGAATATAGAACGGCTCGGGAACACGGAGCGTACGAGCGCGGGCGGGCATAGTTCCAGCTGCTTCACATTCGCCAATGTCAAATATGGATGGGTCAAACAGGTGGAAGCCATTAACCCCGGCCTGCATTGTTTTGATGTGTCCTCAACCCGCTATCATTACGCAGGAGACGGAAAACGCGCCCGAGGCCGAAGCCGGTACATTTGGCTTGACCAATTAAACGGATATGGGTTTGGCGATGATGGAATCACCACTCATCACAGCGACTACGTTTTTATTTCCAACAGCCACATGTGCGATCCAAGCGGAAGAGCCCATCCAAAAGGGATATCCAATTCCAACGGCATCGAAGTGGATGATGGATCCAGAAACATATGGCTCGTCCATAACTCGACGTCAAGATGCTTCGGCGGCGTAGAAATTAAAGCCCACCACAATGCTTCGGCAGCATCCAACATCTACATCATCGGACATTTATCCGTCCACGATAACCGTTCTTATAACTTCCGTCATATCGGACACCATAAAATCTCGGATCCCGAATCAAAGACGGCTTATAACATAAAGGCGACAATGATGGTGTCAATCGCGCCGATCTATACAGATTTATATCAGCATTCTTCCCCCAGGGGACTGGTTGTTTCTGCCTATCGGAACGTAGTCATCAACCATTTTACATTAATAGGCGACCCGGATTATGACTACAAGGGAAATCCTGTGATCGCCATTCAGTATCGGGCGCGCAATATCGTGTTGAATCATGTGTCGATACGGAATTTCCATACAGCGGGTGCGGATATTAAGATCTTTGGCGGTCCACAGCGGGCAGATGACGTCACCATTCGCCATTCAACCATCCGCCAGTCCGCTCCTCTGGCCATTCAGATTGGTGCCGGAGTTCAAAATATCCACGTTCATCACTTGAAAGCCTTTAATCCAAACGGCAAATGCGGGCTGAAAACCGTAGAGTTTCCCCCCTCCATTTCCAATTTTCAAGCTGTGGGCTATAAAATGCCGATTTGTATAAAATAAAAATTCCATCAGGGGAGTTTTTTCATCCTCCCCGATGGTTAGTGGAACTAATCGGTACTTTGGGGCCGTTGTTCTTACGCCAAGTCATCCGTAGTTGATCTTCATTCCCATAACGACCATATAACATCTTTTCCTGATCTGTTCAATCCGGATAGGGAAGCGGAGAGTTCATTTCAACCTTCGAAATCTTCTCTTTGCGGTGGTAATTTTTCCTTTTATTTCTTATTCCCAATTCTACTTTTCCATCATCTGCAACGAGAAAAAAGATGATTCATGTGGGATCAAAGATCTAATAAATCTAATTATGATTTCCTTAGTGCATGTCGTTTATTTTTCGTCTTTTAGGTAACCATAAATATAGAGAAACGAACAGGAAGGTGGGATTTATGAACCAACATCAACAGCAATTATTCGATTATGTAACAAAATTACAACAAAAAGTAAGTATCTTACATGCAGACTATTGGGCACAATATTCCAGTTTTCATACATGGCAATTTTGGGTGGTTGTGTTAATGCTCATCGTTCCCTTAATTGTTTTAGCTTTTACGATAGACAGAGAGAAAATTTTTTTAATTGGATTTTATGGCTTTAATATACATGCTTGGTTTGCATATATTGATACATACGGGGTAAGGACAAGATTATGGGGATATCCCTATGAAGCCATTCCTTACTTTCCTAGTTTTTCATTGGATGCCTCCCTTGTTCCGGTCGTCTTTATGCTCGTCTATCAATGGACGTTGAATCACAATAAAAATTTTTATCTCTATTCCTTTCTTACCGCCTGTGTATTCGCTTTTATCGTGAAACCGATTTTGGCCAGCCTTGGTTTATTAGTCGTATTTGACGGGGTGAACTATTTTCACATTTTGATCGTATACTTGATCACATTCTTAATTTCTCGGATTGTAACAAAGATCTTTTTATTGGGTGAAAAAAAACCGGCTCATTAAACTTTAACGAACCATTCTGAAATCGATTGAAAAAATGCTTAACAGATCCTACTTTCGATGGAGAGTGAACCCTCACTCTCCTATTTTTTGCTCCCTTGACAATTACCACCGATCATGATATCTTGACGTTACTGTTTTTCTATAATTTATAATATAAATTATTTTTTTACAATTTAATATTGTGGGAACAGGTTCCAAAGACGATTTTTGTCCTTGGATGAAAAGGGAAGCCCGGTGCAAATCCGGCACGGTCCCGCCACTGTAAGAGGCGAGCAATGCCGATGCAGCCACTGGCCGAAAAGGCTGGGAAGGTCGGCAAAAAGCGATGACCCTTAAGTCAGGAGACCTGCCTGTTCTGACAACACTGCTTTTACCTACGGGAGATAGGGAGGTGTTATGAATGGAAAAAACAGGGTATTTTACACCCTTTTTTTGGCATTTCTAACTCCTTATCGAACGTTAGAAATGCCTTTTTATTTGGGGAAATTAATTAGGGAGTGAAAAAACACATGAAATCAAGCAATCTTGGTTATCCACGTATTGGTGAAAATCGAGAATGGAAAAAAGCATTGGAACAATTTTGGAAAGGCCAAGTGGATGAAAGCCAGTTTCTACAGACGATGGAATCCATTCGGCATCAACACTTGAAAAAACAGCATGAAATCGGGATTGACCTTATCCCCGTCGGCGATTTTACGTTTTACGATCAAATGTTGGACACGGCAACTATGTTTGGATTAGTACCGGAACGATTTAATTGGAAAGGAAATGACATTCCCCTTTCTGTTTATTTTGCCATGGCGCGCGGCAGCGACACTGCGCATGCTTGCGAAATGACGAAATGGTTCAATACAAACTACCATTATATTGTGCCTGAATGGAACAACGCCCAACCAAGACTCATTGAAAACAAGCCGCTGAAAGCGTACCAAGAAGCAAAAAGGAAGCTTGGAATCTTAGGAAAACCTGTACTGATCGGGCCATATACCTTCATCAAACTGTCCAAAGGATATAAGGAAAAAGAGCTCCCTGCCCTTATTTTGCAGCTTCTTCCTCTTTATGAACAAATTTTACAGGAATTGCAAAATGAAAAGGTAGAATGGCTGCAAATCGATGAACCTATTCTCGTTACTTCTATTTCCAAAGAGGAAATGAAAACGATCCAGTTCATTTATCATCAATTGCATGAGGCGGCACCAAACTTAAAAATTATGCTGCAAACATACTTTGATTCCGTCGATTGGTACCAAGAGCTTATGGACTTGCCGATTCAAGGAGTCGGACTCGATTTTGTCCATGGCGGCGAAAACAACTTAGAATCACTGCTTACTCACGACTTTCCCGACAATAAAGTGCTCGCGGCTGGCATCATTGACGGACGGAACATCTGGCGGTCTGATTTAGCGGAAAAACGTCATCTCATTGAAAAGATCACTTCTGTCGTTCCGGAATCGATGCTGTGGATTCAACCTTCTTGCAGCTTAATTCATGTACCGGTAACGACGAAGAACGAAACAAAATTAGACAAAATCATCAAACAATCGCTGGCTTTTGCGGATGAAAAATTAACCGAAATTGTGTTCCTGGCAAGAGATCAACACGGGGTGGACGACGCTTATTTTCAAGAAAACCAACAAATCATCCAAACATGGAAAAACCATTCGGAAAGACATCGCCAAAGTGTACAGCATGCTCAAAAAAACTTACAACATGTATCAGCGAAAAGAAAATCGCCTTATTCCATTCGCCAATCCGTCCAAAAAGAAGCGTTCGACCTCCCCATTCTTCCGACAACGACTATCGGCAGTTTTCCGCAAACAGCTGATATCCGCAAGGCAAGGCAAAAATGGAAAAAAGGCGAATGGAATGAACAGCAGTACGAACAGTTTATTCAGCAGCAAATTCAAAAATGGATTTGTCTACAAGAAGAGATCGGACTGGATGTATTGGTTCATGGTGAATTTGAAAGAACCGATATGGTGGAGTTTTTTGGGGAGAAACTGGGAGGATTCGCTTTTACCGAAAATGGTTGGGTCCAATCGTATGGCTCACGCTGTGTCCGTCCCCCTATTATCTACGGCGACGTAGAATTTTTGCAGCCGATGACCGTGAAAGAAAGCGTCTATGCACAATCATTAACGGACAAGCCTGTAAAAGGGATGCTTACGGGACCTGTGACGATTTTAAACTGGTCGTTTGTTCGCGATGATAAACCTCGTCAAGAAGTATGCGAACAAATTGCGCTCGCTTTAAGAAAAGAAGTGGAAGCATTAGAATCAGCAGGCATTGCGATGATCCAAGTAGATGAACCCGCTTTGCTGGAAGGATTGCCTTTGAAGGATCATGACAAGCAAAACTATTTGAATTGGGCCGTGCGGGCATTCCGAATCACCACCTCAACAGTCCAAGATACAACGCAAATTCATACTCATATGTGCTATTGCGATTTTGCTTCTTATTTAGAAGACATCAGCAAAATGGATGCGGATGTGATTTCAATTGAAACATCCAGAAGCCATGGCGAAATTATCCCTGTCTTTGAAAAACAAACGTACGACAAAGGAATCGGACTAGGCGTTTATGACATCCACAGCCCTCGAATACCAACTGTAGAAGAGATGGCCGCTATTATTGAAAAGTCATTACAAGTGTTGGATCCCGGCCAATTTTGGATTAACCCTGACTGCGGTTTAAAAACAAGAAGTGAAAAAGAAGCGATTGCCTCTTTAAAAAACATGACGGCTGCAGCCGACGAAATCAGAAACAAACTAAAGGAAACCATACGCTAACTTTATACGCTGAAAAGAAAGGGGCGCGGCTTGCCCCTTTCTTTCATTATGAATCTAATATATCTTTTCCATATCATGAAAAACACTATGTTATCGCTGTTGCTGAAGGGGTACTTATGACCCCTTATGAATGAACAAATCTCACAATCTTCTTTCAATCTATGAACGGTTAAAAAGAACCTTTTCAACTTTCCAAAATAATTTAGAAACCAAAGAAATAAAATGCCCCCGGATCCCCTTGTCTATACTCCCCTTTTCTCGTTCAAAACAAACGATTTTCCCATATTAGATTAGTTCTCATCTATGAAAAAATTTTCATTTTATAATAAAATGATATAAGACTGTTTTGTTTTTCTTAATAAAGGTAAATTCGTAAGGGTGTATGCACATGATGAACATTCTTGTGACACTGAATGCCAATTACTTACCCCCGCTGAAAGTACTATTACATTCACTGTTCTGCAACAACAAAAACGAGTCATTTTCCATCTATCTTCTATATTCCGACATACCGGATCAAGACATAAAAACTTTGGAGCAATACATATTCTCAAAAGGACATCGTTTCACTCCCATATTCGTAGATTCGAAATGGTTTCAAGATGCACCTGTATTTCGGCACTACACATCCGAAATGTATTATCGGCTGGCCGCTTATCAATTTTTGCCGGAGGATGTCGATCGAATATTGTATCTTGATCCGGATATTGTTTGCATTAATCCGATCACAGATTTTTATTGGACCGATTTTGAAAATTGCTTATTTGTCGCTGCCGAGCACGAACATTCTGCTAAAATGGCGCGGGCAATCAACAAATTACGGTTGCGTACACCAAATGCGAAGGGCTATTTTAATACAGGTGTGTTGTTGATGAACATGGCGTCTATCCGAAAAGAAGTGAATATCGAAGAGATCTACCAGTTTATCGAAAAAAACAAATTAAAACTCGTTCTCCCAGACCAAGACGTATTGAATGCTTTATATTGGGATAAAATCAAGCCGGCAGACAGCCTGAAATACAATTACGATGCCCGCTATTATGAACTTTCGAAACTGATCCCTAAGCGAAAACACACTATCGACTGGATTCGCCGCAACACCGTTTTAATCCATTATTGCGGAAAAGACAAGCCTTGGCATAAACAGTACAAAAATGAACTCAAGTGTTTTTACGATCAATATAAGGAATGAATATTTCAGAATAATGGAACCATAAAAACATTGTTAGCACAACAGACAATATTATTTTAACGTCTCTCATTCCAAGACTTTCAAGACAAAAAAGTAAGAGCTGTATGCGAAGATCCACGCGTACAGCTCTTTCGTTCTGTGGTGAAAAGGGTTAGAAATGCCCCATCTCTACTCGAATTTTGTTTATTAAAATTCGTTTAATTGGAATGTCTTTTCCGTAATTCGACACTAAATCCAATGATGCCAATAAGACCAGAAATAGCAAAAGTGAAAGGAATTACAGGTAGAATGAAATGACGGTGTTTCAAGAAACAAGCAATACACCCCATAAACGCATACAATAAGAGAACTTATTAACCCGATTACAGTCCTTGTCTTTATTTTGAATACCTCGTAGAACTTATGGAAAATTTTATATGGTTATATGAACACGCTTATTCAATATATTGGCAAAGTCGCTAACATGATAACAGGAATCTGCTAATATTTTCTTTTTTTCCTAAAATCACCAATGAAGTGATGTAAACCTCAATAGTTTACATATAGTATGAATGTCCACCCATTTTCAGACTAATTGTTTTTCCATTTTTGCAACTGATTCACCGTGACGAATTTGTAGCCTTCTTTGGACAAGGTCGCTAATATTCCTTCAATGGCTTTTAACTCTTTTCCCGTATCATCATACATTGGATGCATCAAAATAATAGACCCGGGTTTCACGTTTTTCTCTACATAATCGACTTTGTCAGAAACGGAAGTATAATAGGTGTCTGGTTCAAGATTCCAAGTGATGGTACCCATATGATGTTTATTTAAGTAATACGGTAATCCCACCAATTTTTTGCCATTAGGTGGTCGAAAATCGATGGGCTCTTTATAACCTGTTTTTCTGATTAACGTATTGGTTTTTTCAATTTCCTGTTGAATAAAGGAAGGGGTTTTAAAGACCATTCGCTTATGGGAATAGCTATGATTGCCAATTTGATGTCCTGCTTGTGCTATTTTCTTTCCTTCCTCCAGATTCTTTTCCAACTCATTCCCAATGACAAAAAAAGTGGCTTTCGCATTGTATTTATCCAAAAGAGGCAACAGTTGATCGACATTCTTTGTAGGCCCATCATCAAAGGTCAAAGCCACAACTTTTTGACTTGTTTCAACATGGTTGGTTAACCCTCCGAATAGCTGGTATGTTCGTGAATTCATTAATTTGTAAGTACCATACAAAAGAAGAAAAATGGCCAGGAAAACGATTCCGACTACAAAAATTCTTTTTTTCATACATTTACCTCTACTTCTTATTTAGTTTTAATGAAATGTTTAAAGATCATATTATTATATCAAAAATCGTATGCCATAGATTTTTATTGAGAAAGCCTAAACATTCGGTCGATTCAAAGCCTTGAAAATAAAGAAGCGAGTGCTAAAACCCATTGTTGGACTTAAAATAAAATTTTTCTTGCATTTTGGATCAAAATCTCAATCGGCTTACGAGTTTCATTGAAAACGATCTTTGTCAGCAAAAAAGAAGGTGTTCGAGTGAAAAAAGGAAAGAAAAAATTGTTGGTTTTCTCGATTGTAGAAAACATCCGAGAAAGTATGTATCTTCCCAGAAGAGTATAATATAAAATAAAACGTGAGGAGATGAACGAAAATGAAAAAGGAAGTAATGGAAAGATTTATTTCTTATGTCAAAGTGGACACTCAATCTGATGAAAACAGCAACACTTGTCCATCTACTCCCGGCCAGTGGACGCTTGCCCGCATGCTTGTGGACGAATTAAAAGCGATCGGCATGGAAGATGTGACAGTGGATGAAAACGGCTATGTGATGGCCACCCTTCCGGCCAATACGGAAAAAAATGTCCCGACCATTGGATTTTTGGCCCATCTGGATACAGCGACTGATTTTACCGGTGCCGGCGTTCAACCGCAAATTGTCGAAAACTATGACGGCGGTGACATTATCTTAAATAAATCTCTAAATGTCGTACTTTCGCCAAAAGATTTTCCTGAACTGGCCAACTATAAAGGCCACACGTTGATTACCACTGACGGCACCACTCTTCTCGGCGCCGATGATAAAGCGGGGATTGCCGAGATCATGACGGCTATGGCTTATTTATTGGATCATCCAGAAATTAAACACGGAAAAGTAAGAGTGGCGTTTACACCGGATGAAGAAATTGGAAGAGGACCTCATAAATTCAATGTTGACGCTTTTGATGCAAAATATGCTTACACAGTGGACGGCGGCCCGCTCGGCGAACTGGAGTATGAAAACTTTAACGCTGCCGCTGCCAAAATTACGATCAAAGGCAACAACGTACATCCCGGAACAGCGAAAGGGAAAATGGTGAACTCGACAAAGATTGCCATGGAACTCCATCGTAAACTGCCGGAAAAGGAATCACCTGAATATACGGAAGGATACGAAGGATTCTATCATTTGCTTGCGATCAACGGTGATGTCGAACAAACAACTTTGCACTACATCATCAGGGATTTTGATCGAGAACAATTCAACGCCCGAAAAGCCCAATTAGAAAAGATTGTAGAAGAATTCAGAAATATATACGGGAAAGATAATATTTTGTTGGAACTCAAAGATCAATATTATAATATGAAAGAAAAAATCGAACCGGTCAAAGAAATTGTCGACATTGCGTACGAAGCGATGAAAAATTTAGACATTGAACCGAAAGTTACACCGATCCGAGGAGGTACCGACGGCGCACAGCTATCGTACATGGGCCTCCCGACACCTAATCTTTTTGCAGGCGGAGAAAACTTCCACGGCAAATATGAATACATTTCCGCCGACAATATGGTAAAAGCAACGAACGTGATTATTGAAATCATCAAACTGTTTGAACAAAAGGCCAATGCATGATCCTTACCGTTATGTTTTGGCTAAAAAACACATCGGAATCATCTGCAAAAACGAACCCATCTTACATCTGGGTTCGTTTTTCTTTTTACAGACAATCAGAAAACAGAATTTTGGTAGAAAAGAAGCTAAGATCCTTCAATTTCTTTTTGAAATAGGGCCTCATTTCCGAGAAATAGAATCAAGTATGCAGAAACGATCGATATGACAGACCTGTTTTATGTTTCAAAATATTTACTTCTATCTGAATATTTGATACCATTTAATTTAATTATTTAAAGGAAGGAAGGGAACAACTTTGGAACAACACACAATTCAATCACTGCAAACCAAAAAACCGCCGTTTCGTGCGGATCAAGTGGGCAGTTTGTTAAGATCAAAACGGATTCAAAAAGCTCGTTCTCAAAGAGCAGCAGGCGAAATAACAGCTGACCAATTGCGGCTGATTGAAAATGAAGAAATCGCACGGATCGTTGAAAAACAAAAAGAAATCGGGCTTCAAGCCGTGACAGATGGTGAATTTCGCCGAGCATGGTGGCACTTTGATTTCCTTGAAAACCTTGACGGCGTCGAAAGCTATGAAACAGAAAGCGGCATTTCATTTCATCAAATGCAAACAAAATCTCATGGAATTAAAGTGACAGGAAAATTGGATTTCACAGACCACCCTATGCTGGAAGATTATCAATATCTCCATAGCATCGCCGGCAGCCATATTGCTAAAATGACCATTCCAAGTCCAAGTATGCTTCATTTAAGAGGCAAAATCGAAAAAACCGCTTACGGGGACGAAGAAGAATTTTTCCATGATTTAGCTAAAACTTATCAAAAGGCGATACAAGCTTTTTATGATGCAGGCTGTCGCTACTTGCAGCTCGATGATACGTCTTGGGGCGCCCTGTGTTCAACCGAGAAAAGAGAAGAAATGCTGGCTCAAGGAGTAGACCCCGATCAATTGAGCACTACATACATGAAGTTAATAAACGAAGCTGTGGCGGTCCGTCCGGATGATATGACGATTACCATGCACATTTGCCGTGGCAATTATCGCTCGACATGGTTTTCTTCCGGCGGCTATGAGCCGGTAGCAGAAGTCCTGTTTAACGGATTGAATATAGACGCCTTTTTCCTCGAATATGACAGCGACCGAGCTGGCGGCTTTGAACCGCTCCGATTCGTGAATCGATCCGATTTGAAAATTGTGCTCGGCTTAATCACATCAAAAGCGGGAGAACTGGAAAATCCAGACGATATTAAACGGCGCATTGATGAAGCCTCCCATTATGTTGATTTAAACCAATTATGTTTAAGCACACAGTGCGGTTTTGCTTCAACAGAAGAAGGCAACTTGTTAACGGAAGAACAGCAATGGGCGAAACTGCGCCATGTCGTTCAAATTGCCCAAGATATATGGAAATAATAAAATGTATTTATAAAGACATATCATTCCGGTATTCACGGGTGATATGTCTTTTTATCAATGAAACCGAAACGTCGATTTTATGTTCTCTAAACAACACCGCCCCCCACTCTGTAACGGATCGATTTTCCCATCAACACAAAATGATTTAAAAAATTTCAAAAGGATCATGAACGGAAATCGATTTTTTATTTTTGTGAATGCGACTCAATGAATCTTTAGGAACTATTGTAAAGATTCATTGAAAAACGGAAAGAAAAGCGAGGAATAGCGATGAAAAAATACCAAGTCTTTTTGTTTCTAGTCCTAGCCAATTTATTTTGGGCAGGTAATTATGTGTTCGGAAAATATGTAGTGGCCGAAATGTCTCCTTTACAAATGACATTTTCCCGTTGGGTGATTGCGATCTTTCTTTTATTCCCTCTCGCTCATTGGATTGAACGTCCGGATTGGAAAAACGTTTGGAACCAGTGGAAAATTCTCATCGTTCTGTCGCTGTTGGGGATTTTAGGGTATAACCTTCTTTTATATGAGGCCTTGCGGTTTACGACCTCCTTAAATGCAGCGCTGGTCAATTCGATCAATCCGGCAGTCATCGTCCTTTTTTCCGCCATTCTTTTAAAGGAAAGAATTTCGCTGGTGAACGGCTTCGGCCTCGTCATTTCCCTTCTGGGGGTTCTTCTTGTTTTAACGAAAGGACACTTGGAGCAAATTTTTCTCATTGACTATAACCGAGGCGATCTCTTCATGCTCTTGGACATCCTCGTTTGGACGTTTTATTCCATTTTAGGGAAAAAGATTCAAAACGTTCCCCCCATTTCTGCTACTGCGGTATCCGTATTATTGGGATTGGTGATGCTTCTTCCTTTTATTCTTGTTTCCGGCGTCCACTTTCCTCTTAGCAAAGAAGCCGCGATAGGAATCTTATATATTGGAATTTTTCCCTCCGTCGGATCTTTTGTTTTCTGGAATGCGTCCATTCGGGAAATTGGCCCCAGCCGAGCGGGAATTTATTTGAATTTGATCACGGTATTTACCGCTCTTCTAAGCCTGCTCATGGGGAACCCTATTACTTTCGTGCAGATTTTAGGAGGACTCCTCGTCTTTATCGGCGTCTATCTGTCCAGCCAAAAAAGAAGGCAAGAACAGGCCGCCCTGTTAAACCAACAAAAAATAAGTGCGAAATAGCGACACATAAATAGATTTCACCAACCAAATGCAAGCCATAAAGAATAAAACATACACACAACAAAGCGATCATAGAATGGAGATAAATGACTTATTGCATGATCTGAGGAAGGGGAGCGTGTTTCATGGACAATCGAACTCGGAATCAGCATTATTATGGCCATGTGCCTCATCCTATAAGAGATGATGGCGCCGGTGCAACCGATTTCGGTCCGCGGGACATCATGAGGGACCTGGAGAACCCCGACATGCTGGTTCCGCCTGCCACCGATGCCGGAACGATCCCTAACTTGAAGTTCTCTTTTTCCGACACCAATATGCAGTTAAATCATGGTGGTTGGTCACGAGAAGTAACGGTAAGACAGCTGCCGATCGCAACCACACTGGCAGGCGTGAACATGCGTCTGACCCCTGGGGGTGTTCGTGAGCTGCATTGGCATAAACAAGCGGAATGGGCCTTCATGATTATGGGCCGGGCGCGCATCACCGCCGTCGATCAGAACGGTCGGAACTTTATTGCGGACGTCGGCCACGGGGATCTATGGTACTTTCCCCCCGGCATTCCACACTCCATCCAAGGGCTTGAAGAAGGCTGCGAGTTTCTGCTTGTTTTCGATGACGGCAACTTCTCCGACTTCGACACCTTCTCCATCTCAGATTGGTTCGCGCACACACCGAAAGACGTACTGTCCGCAAATTTCGGCGTATCAGAAAACGCCTTTGCTCATATACCCAAAAAACAACGATACATTTACCAATCAAAAGTTCCCGGTCCTTTGGAGAGCCAAAAGATACCGGACCCTTATGGAACGGTGCCCAAAAGCTTCACACACCGGTTGCTTGCGCAGGAACCGCTCGTCACTCCGGGCGGGACAGTGCGTATAGTCGATTCCACCAACTTCCCCATTTCAACTACCGTTGCGGCGGCATTGGTAGAAATCAAGCCAGGCGCTATGAGGGAAATGCATTGGCACCCGAATAACGATGAATGGCAGTATTACCTATCGGGCACGGGACGCATGACCGTATTCGCAGCAAATGGCAAGGCGCGAACTTTCAATTACCGGGCCGGCGATGTAGGATATGTGCCGTTCGCCTTCGGACACTACATCCAGAACACCGGTGACCAAAGCCTATGGTTTCTGGAGATGTTCAAGAGTGACCGTTTTGCCGATGTGTCACTAAATCAGTGGATGGCGCTTACTCCTCGGGAGCTGGTAGCGGACAACTTGCATGCAGGACCAGAATTGATGAACGCACTACGTAAAGAAAAATGGCCGGTTGTTAAATACTCCAATCAACAACGACAAGTTTAATACGACCAAACCGTTGATCATTTCTGTGAGCTGTCTGCCGACTCCAAAATTAGCTGTCGCTTATAATGATTTTTTACATCACAAACACAAGGAAAGATTGAAAAATCCTGTGCATTCGCTAAGTCTCACTCCTTGCCCTCATCTTCAATCTCCCAGTGGGCAGATCTTGCCTCCGCAAATGGTTATCCATGATTCATTTCACCTTATTTGAATCATTCACTGTTACACAAAGATTTCGCAACTTTATCCTATTGAACCAACAAGCACAAAGCATTTTATCCAGTTATTAAAGACAAGTTTAAACCATGACTTTTTAGTCATGGTTTTCGCTCTTTTTGTCAATAACTGATTATCAATTTATTTTTTATATCAAAAAATCATCAGCTTTGGCTCATGGAGCAGCGCTTGAACGATCCCAACCTTCTTTTTGTTCTCCAAAGATAAATCATCTATTTTTTTATTCAGATCCAAATCCATTATTTCAGCTAATTCTTTCATTCTCTTGCTGCAATCTTTTTTATAAAAGCTGGCTGAATATTTCAGCAAATCTATCACCTTCATATTGTCATAATAAAAAACTTCTGAAGGCAAATACCCGATGTCTTTTTTGATTTCAGGAGCATATTTTATACAGTCTTTTCCGAAAATCTTGGCATTTCCGCTTGTCGGATAAATGAGAGACAATAACGTTCTTATGGTCGTCGACTTTCCCGCACCATTTGGTCCGATGAATCCAAAAATCTCACCTTGTTCAACCGTAAAACTAATATCCGTAATTCCTCTTGCCTTTCCATAGGTTTTCGTCAAGTGGTTGATTTCAATGACATTCATTCTTTGAACCCCCTTTTTTAATAATGCAGACTTTCTCAATCTTCGGTTTCATCATAAAAAGATTCCTTAAGCAGATTTAAATAATGATCCATTTCCGATAATATTTCATCCATATCGAAATGCTTCAAAGAGAATTGCTTCATCTTTTTTTGCTGTTCATTTGATAATCCTTCCATCGTCCACATGATAATTTTGATAGCTCTGTTTATATCAAGGCCTTGTTTAAATTTTGAAGTATCAATATCGGTAAATAATTTTTGATAGCTGCTGACCAATATTTCGTTATTCCTTTGCTCTAACTCTTTTTTTACCTCGTCGGATTCTTCTTGAGAGGCGGCTATAAAGAAATTGAAGATATCGGGATATTTCTTCATTAATTCAAATTCCAGGACTGCGCATTCTCGCCATCTCATGAACAAGTCTTTTTCATTCCAATCGATTTTCGCGTAAAACTCATCCATGATCATCTCTACAAAATAGTCATACAAAAATAAAAACAATTCCTTTTTATTTTTGAAATAGTGAAAAAGCAGCCCTTTTGAGATATTGGCTTCTTTTACAATCCCATTGGTGGACGCTTTTTCATAACCATGTTTGGCAAATTCTTTTAGTGCCGCATTTAAAATTCGTTCTTGCTTTTCTGGATTTATTTGAAAGAAATTGGAAAACAAATGATGATCCCCCCATTTATTTACCGTTATTGACCGATTTGGTCAATTTCATCATAACCTATTGACCAATTAGGTCAATAGAATATAAAATGAAATTTCCTGATGCATCCTATCCTCAAGAGGAATGTTCAAAACTTGATCGGAATATCATATAAAGTTTTGTGAAAAAAATACCGTTTGTATGAAAAGGTTCATCCTGCAGATTTTTTTGACATGAAAAAAGAACGATAAATAGAGGATGTTTCCATAAATGAGTGAATATAACTCGTTAGTATTAAAAAAAACCATTGATTTTTATTTAAATACCCTTTATATTTAATGGAATGGAATTTTATATAAAATAAATATTTATAAAGTTTATATTTATCTCCATTAATTAATAAGGGGAATCCTATTATGAGGGATGTTTGCGACTACATTGCACGAATTCAATCGGCCAGTCACTTCGTTTACCAAAAAATACATCCGGAAATGTCGGAAAGTCTACATGATCATGGGATAACACCTACACAACTATTTGTTCTGTCTTTATTAAAAACACAAGGAAGATGCAACATTTCTCAATTAGCCGATCACCTGGGTGTAAAACCAAGTGCCGTAACATTTATGATGGATCGCCTTGAACAGAACAAACTCATTATGCGCGAGCATGATCAAAAGGATAGAAGAGTGGTCAATATTAGACTGACCAAACAAGGAGAAAATATGTTGGAAACCATTTTGGAAAGTAGAAAAGCCACCATAACCAAATACCTTTCCTATTTGACAGAAGATGAACTTTCGTTTATGGCGGAGACCGCCGAAAAACTTGCAAATTACACAGAAAAAGAACAAATAGAAGAACGAACAGACTGAAGGATAAAGGATCAACATGTTGTTTCGTTAACTTAAGATAACGAAACATCCCGTTTATAGATGATACAAAAGAAAAAAGGAGCTATGGATATGGATAAAACGATGGATACAAATCATAATCGTACGATATTATTGATTGGTCTTATTATTGCGATGTTCTTTTCTGCGCTTGACGGAACCATTGTGGGAACCGCTATGCCAAAAATCGTAGGAGACCTAGGCGGATTAAGTATGATGACATGGCTTACTACCGCTTATTTGCTTACTTCTACTACTATTGTTCCGATCGCAGGAAAATTATCGGATTTATTAGGCCGCAGAGTGGTATATGTTGCAGGACTGATTATTTTTATGGGGGCATCAGCACTTTGCGGAATGGCCCATAACATGACAGAGCTAATTATCTATCGTGGTATACAAGGAATTGGCGGCGGAATCATGATGCCGATGGCTATGATTGTCATCGGGGATACATTTACGGGAGAGCAGCGCGCCAAATTCCAAGGAATTTTTGGCGGAATTTATGGCCTCGCTTCTGTCATTGGTCCGCAAATCGGCGGATGGATTGTCGACTCATTAAACTGGAAATGGGTATTTTATATCAACCTCCCTGTTGGAATTTTAGCCACCATCTTTATCGCCTTAGGATTACAAAAACACAAACATACAGGCCCTATTCACTTTGACATTGCCGGTATGTTTACGATGATGGTCGGAACCGTCAGCTTGCTTCTTGCGCTTAGTTTAGGCGGAAAAGACTACGATTGGAATTCATGGCAAATTATCGGTCTGTTTGCATTGGCAGCCATCGGTTTAGTGAGTTTCGTGATCGTGGAAAGGAAAGCGAAAGAACCGATTCTTCCTTTGCATTTGTTCAGAAATAGAACATTCGTTTTCTTGAATTTAATTGGATTCTTTATGACGATTGGAATGTTTGGAGCCGTTACGTTTGTTCCGTTTTTTATGCAAGGCATTATTGGAGTCAGTGCTACTCAATCCGGAACGATCATGACACCGATGATGATTTCCATGATTATTACAAGCATTATCGGCGGCCAGTTCGTTTACAAGATGGGCATCAAACTGCAAATCATGATAGGGATGTTCATTATGGCCGGCGGACTCTTTTTATTAACTACTTTAGATATGGATACAAGCAAGTTAGTCGCAACATCTTATATGGTTGTGATAGGTTTAGGGTTAGGGTTCGTGATGCCAACAATTACTTTGGCTCTTCAAGAAAGTTTTTCAAAGCAAGAACTGGGGGTTGTCACCTCTTCCAGCCAATTTTTCCGTTCTATTGGAGGTACTTTTGGCATTACCGTTTTAGGAGCTGTCATGAATAGCACATCCGGAACATTATTGACAGACAAACTAGTTCCATTTTTAAATACATTGCCTGCACAGGCGGGACCTATCGTATCAAAATTTAAACAGATGATAGCAGACAATCCAGAAGGTTTGTTCCAAATGCTCTTTAATCCAAAAACGTTGAAACAGATGCCTCCTGAATTGTCCAATCAAATGGTGCCGATTTTAAAAACATCCTTAATGGATTCCTTGCATAGCGTGTTTTTTGTAGGTTTATGGTTTGTCGTAGCTGGAGCAGCGTGTACCCTTTTCTTAAAACAAATCCACTTGTCGAACAAAAAAGGTGAAAAAGAATCGAAACTGAAAAATAGAAAAAAAGTCGTTGCTACCAATTCGAATTAAATGAACGAAAATATCATTCATCAAAGGGCTGTTTGCAATGATTTCAATATAACAAGTTCCATCTTTTCTTAGCAACAGCCATGCGAAAAAGAAGCCGTCCATTTGGATAGCTTCTTTTTTTCGTTTGGCGAAGTAATAGATAACTAATTTTTTGCAAAAATAACAGTTCCCGTGTAAATAAACTCCGTCTAATTGAAAAAATCCTTTTCTTTGAAGATCTTCGGATTATCTAAATGATTTCATATGAACGGAAGAAACTGAACGCCATGAATCGATGACCTGTGCGGCTTCTTGACTTAGAATTTCAAGCTTCAATGTTCATGGCATTTTCATTGTACAAATAAAAAGTTCATATATTCTCAAAAATCCTATCATTAAATTTAACCTGAATCCGTGATGAATTGAAATCGACTTTGATTTTGTTGTAATTTTGATGGATTGATAATCCATAAAACCCTTTTTATGCTTATGACCTATGTCATCTCTATTTCCGAAAATGGAACAAATCTCTTTTTTAGGTATACGAACCAAAAAAATAGACAAAAAAGCACAGGGAGTGACGTTGGACATCAGTGCCCGAACATT